>TARA_B110000027_G_scaffold1308_1_pt1 | contig 20052 bp, 19 predicted proteins | sample TARA_B110000027 | Tara Oceans TARA_B110000027 (sample SAMEA4397101) | marine metagenome | biome: Polar Biome; feature: [SRF] surface water layer (ENVO:00010504); material: water (ENVO:00002006), including particulate matter (ENVO:01000060) such as... | depth 5 m
ATAAAAACTAGTGCGATGAATATATATTTTTTCATAATAGTGCGTATTGCGTTCCTTGTTATAGTATAAAAGTACATAAAATTTACATTAAATCAACGTTTAGTTTACATTAAATTAACATTGGAATTTTGAATTTCCAGTAATAAAAGTGCTATTAATAGGCTGATTTGGGATCTATAACTTCTTAAAACTAAACTATTGAAGTATTGAAATTGAATAAAAGCTATAGGATCAAAATTTTTGTGAATCTGTAGTCATTACTCTTAAATCGCAGATTAATTTTGGTTAAAAGGACTATTGGAAAAAAATCAGAGTTCCCTTAGTTTAATAATTACTTAACGTTTTCCTTACGCAAGAAAGGTCTTTAATTACAATCTTTGTAACGTCTTAGACACTTAATTAGTATCATTATTACATATTAGTTTTTGTCGACTACAAAAATGATGATTTCTGATGAGCTGCCCTTGGCCAGGCAGCTTTTTTTTTCATTTAATCTTAATCTTTAGGAAACATTAAGATAACATTAGTTTGAGTTATTTGTACCCGACAAAAACTAATATTATTTATAATGAAATTAAGAATTTTATCTATTGCATTAACATTCTTTGCAATCACTTCAGTACAATCTCAAGAAATTAGTGACACAACCTTTGGAAAAGGGTTGATTAACTTCGTTGCAAAAGACAGCACATTTAGTGTAAAATTTGCACCACGATTTCAAGTGCGTTCTATGTCTTCATGGGACCATGATGGAAACCAATATACTAGTCCAGAACATAATTTTATTGTACGCCGTTCACGTTTAAAGTTTGACGGATTTGCTTACAGTCCAAAATTAAAATACAAACTAGAACTTGGATTATCTAATAGAGATATCTCAGGCGCAAATAAATTTAACAGAAATACACCGCGTTATATTTTGGATGCTGTAATTATGTGGGAGTTTTCTAAAAACTGGGAGCTTTGGGCTGGGCAAACAAAACTGCCTGGAAATGTGGAACGTGTTGTGTCTTCAGCAAATTTGCAATTAATAGACCGTTCTTTATTAAATAGCCGATTCAATATTGATCGTGATTTAGGAATCCAAATTCGCCACAAATCAAACTTAGGTGGTGGCTTTTTAATGCGTGAAAAATTTTCCATATCACAAGGGGAAGGTCGTAACGTAACCGAAGGAAATGAAGGTGGATTGCAGTACACGGGACGACTAGAATTTTTACCTTTTGGAGCTTTCAAATCCAAAGGCGATTACAGCCAATCCGATCTTAAAAGAGAAGAGACCTCAAAACTAATGGTTGGAATTACGTATAACTTTAATGATAATGCAGTTCGTGAACGCGGTTTTGCAGGTGATTATATGATTAGAACCGATGGTACTATTTTTGAAACTAATCAAACTACAGTGTTTATTGATGCAATGTATAAACACAATGGACTTTCTTTTATGGGGGAATATGCAAAACGTACAGCTGACTCGATTATCGCAACAGAAGACGATGGTGTAACGCCTACGGGTGATGTTGTATTGACAGGAAATGCTTTAAACTTACAGTTAGGGTATTTGTTTAAGAATAACTACGAAATCGCAGGGCGTTTTACGACTCTAGATTACGAAACGCTAACAACAGCTTTACCTACTAAACAATATACATTAGGACTCAATAGATTTCTTGTGGGCCATAAACTAAAGGTTCAAAGTGATATAAGCTACACAGAATTAGATGACCAAAAGGACAACATCACCTTCAGAATTGGGTTCGATATTCATTTTTAAAACATAACATTAAATTAACCTTACAAACCGAAAGTCTTTAGAGATTTGCTTAATTAATCAAACTAAATTATGGAGAATATTTATTTATATATGATTATCGCTTTAGCCTTCTTGGCTATTGCAGATTTAGTCGTAGGAATTAGTAATGATGCTGTAAATTTTTTAAACTCAGCAATCGGATCCAAAGCGATTTCGTTCAGAACCATTATGATTGTTGCCAGTATTGGTGTTGCCGTTGGAGCAATTTTTTCGAGCGGGATGATGGAAGTTGCGCGAAAAGGTATTTTTAATCCTGGAGAATTTATGTTTAATGAGATCATGATTATTTTCATGGCGGTTATGATAACGGACATTCTACTCCTCGATTTCTTTAACTCGTTAGGGATGCCAACCTCAACAACTGTTTCAATTGTATTTGAATTATTAGGTGCTGCGGTTGCTATGGCTTTAATCAAAATTGGTGCTAGTGGTGGCGATTTTAGTGAAGTTGTCAACTACATAAACACCTCGAAAGCCTCTCAAATTATATTTGGAATCTTACTATCGGTGGTCGTTGCTTTCTCCATTGGAGCGTTTGTACAATGGGTGTCTCGACTTTTATTGTCTTATAATTTTCAAAGAAAAGCACATTGGGTAGGCGCTCTTTTTAGTGGTGTTGCACTAACAGCAATCACCTATTTTATATTTATGAAAGGGCTTAAAGGCACATCATACGCCAAACAATCGTTTGATATTATCGGTGGTAGCACCATGAAAGATTTCTTAGAAACACAAGTGCTCACAATTGTATTGATTAGTTCAGTGTTTTGGTCTTTACTATCTTATGTTTTGATTGTGTTTGCAAAAACAAATATTTATAAACTCATTATTATTGTTGGGACGTTTGCATTAGCACTGGCGTTTGCAGGAAATGACCTTGTTAATTTTATTGGTGTACCTGTAGCGGCTTATAATGCATTCTTAGAATGGTCGGCATCAGGACTTTCAGCAACAGAATTCCCAATGGATGTTTTAGCCTCTAAAGTACCCACAAATAACTGGCTGTTGTTTGGCGCTGGTATGGTCATGGTTGTAACTTTATGGTTTTCTGCCAAAGCCAAAGATGTTGTAAAAACATCCTTAGACCTTTCTAGTCAAGGAGAAACTAAAGAACGTTTTCAGCCCAACACATTATCACGAGGGTTTGTAAGAATTGCAATGGGTGCTTCAAAAGTATCGGCTTTTATTTTACCAACATCTTGGCAAGATAAAATTGAACAACAATTTGAACAACCTGTGATCAAATTAACTAAAAACAAGGTGCATGAATTGCCTGCCTTTGATTTAGTTAGAGCAGCTGTAAACCTAATGGTGGCAGCGGTCTTAATCTCTATAGCAACGTCTTATAAATTACCACTATCAACCACCTATGTGACCTTTATGGTGGCTATGGGAACGTCTTTAGCAGACAGAGCTTGGGGGGCAGAAAGTGCCGTATATCGTGTTGCAGGAGTATTGAATGTTATTGGAGGATGGTTCTTTACAGCATTTAGCGCCTTTAGTGCTGCTGCATTGGTGGCTTACTTGCTTAATTTGAATCTAGAAGTAATGTTCCCAATACTTCTTTTAACAGCAATCGCATTACTTGTAAGAAGTTCAATTGTTCATAGAAAAAAGACACAAGAAATCGCCTCTGATGATCGATTGAAAAAAACAGAAAGTAGTTCTGTTCAAGGCGTGATTAGTGAAAGTGCTGCTAATATCGCAAACGTACTGAAACGTGGAGAGAAAATCTATGCTGGGGCATTTACAGGCCTAGCACAACAAGATTTGGATACGCTTAAAAAGAATAAAAAGCAGATTGTTAAACTGTCTGATGAAGTTGATGAATTGAGAGATAACATCTTTTATTTTATCAAAAACTTAGATGAATCTAGTGTGGGCGCTAGTAACTTTTATATTCTTATTTTAGGATATCTACAGGACATGACACAGTCTCTGACCTATATTACTAAAGTCAGTCACAAGCACGTTAATAATAATCACAAAAAACTGAAGTTCAATCAAATTAAAGAGCTGAGTCAAATCAATGATGCCATCCAACAGTTATTTTCTGAAGCGATTGTAGTTTATAAATCACAGTCCTTTGAAAAAATAGGCGCAATTATTGAGAAGAAAAATGAAATTTATGCGATTCTAAAATCTAATATTGATGCACAAGTAAAACGGACACGGACAGAAGAATCAAGTCCAAAAAACACCACGCTTTACTTTAGTTTGTTATTAGAAACTAAAGATTTGTTGAATGCTACAACTGGATTGTTGGAAGAATACCACACCGAATATGATAGCAGCGTAAAGCCTGCAAAAATCAATGAGGATACTGATTAATTAATCATTCACTCTACGGCATAAAAAAGCCTCCTAATGTATTAGGAGGCTTTTGCTTTATTAAAAGAACGGATTTAATTACGACCCACACATCAGGCAGTCATCGCCTTCCGCTTCTTTTGCTTGTTGTATCAATGCTTTCATTTCTTCTGCCGACATCGGCTCTACATCAACCGTTGTTTCTTGAGAAAACTTAGCTGCTGTATTGGCTGCTTTTTCTTGTTGTTTTTCCAAAACTGCGGTTTCCACAACTGGAGTTTCAACAACTGGAGTTTCAACAACTGCTGCAACCTCAACCGTTTCTGGTTGTGGCGCTTCCGCCTTTTTATTATCTAAAGTAAACTTAATGGCATCTACAGCACTTTTTGTTCTTAAATAATACATCCCTGTTTTTAAACCGCTTTTCCAAGCATAAAAATGCATAGAGGTGAGTTTTGCCATGGTCGCCCCTTCCATAAATAAATTTAAGGATTGTGATTGATCAATAAAATAACCACGTTGACGAGACATATCTATAATATCTTTCATACTTAATTCCCAAACCGTCTTATACAAGTCTTTGATGTCTTGAGGAATTATATCCACATGCTGAATTGACCCGTTGGCACGCATAATATCTTGCTTCAAGCCTTCGTTCCAAAGCCCAAGTTCTACTAAATCTTCTAAGAGGTGTTTGTTGACCACAATAAATTCTCCAGACAATACACGACGTGTATAGATGTTTGAAGTATACGGCTCAAAACACTCGTTGTTTCCAAGAATTTGAGACGTACTTGCTGTTGGCATTGGCGCCACAAGAAGCGAGTTACGTACACCATTTTCTAGAACTTGCTCACGCAGTTTTCCCCAGTCCCAAAGACCGCTAAAGTCAGCTTCTTCTTGACCCCATAAGTTGTGTTGGAATTTTCCTTCACTAATTGGAGATCCGGCATAGGTTTCGTAAGGCCCTTCTTCTTTGGCTTCTTCCATTGAGGCCGTAACTGCGGCAAAGTAAATTGTTTCAAAAATATCTTGATTCAATTGTTTTGCTTCGTCACTAGTGAACGGTAATCTCAATTTTATAAACGCATCAGCTAATCCCTGTACGCCAATCCCAATTGGACGGTGGCGCATGTTTGAGTTTTTGGCCTCAATTACTGGGTAGTAATTGCGGTCGATCACCTTATTTAAGTTCCGTGTAACGCGTTTTGTGATGGTATATAATTCTTGATGGTCAAACTTGCCATCTTTAATAAACATTGGAAGTGCAATAGAAGCCAGGTTACAAACAGCAACTTCGTCAGGAGACGTGTACTCAATAATTTCTGTACATAAATTAGACGAACGAATTGTTCCTAAATTTTGTTGGTTTGATTTACTGTTGGCCGCATCTTTATAGAGCATATAAGGCGTTCCAGTCTCAATTTGAGATTCCGTTATTTTCTCCCAGAGTTCTCTCGCTTTGATGGTTTTTCGTCCTTTTCCTCTTTGTTCGTAATCTAGGTAAAGTGCTTCAAACTCCTCACTATGTGTGTCTGGCAAACCAGGACACTCGTTAGGGCACATTAATGTCCATTCTGCGTCTTCTTGAACACGTTTCATAAACAAATCTGGAATCCACATTGCATAAAACAAATCACGTGCTCGCATTTCTTCCTTACCATGATTTTTCTTTAAGTCAAGAAAATCAAAAATATCAGCATGCCAGGGTTCTAAATAAATGGCGAAACTGCCTTTACGCTTTCCACCGCCTTGATCGACATAGCGTGCAGTATCATTAAAAACGCGAAGCATTGGAACAATACCATTACTTGTACCGTTGGTTCCTGCGATATAACTTCCCGTCGCTCTAATGTTGTGCATTGCTAAACCAATACCTCCAGCAGATTGTGAAATTTTAGCCGTTTGTTTTAGAGTATCGTAAATTCCATCAATACTGTCATCTTTTGCTGTTAATAAAAAGCAAGATGACATTTGTGGTTTTGGTGTTCCGGCATTAAATAATGTAGGCGTTGCATGTGTAAAATACTTTTTAGACATGAGCTCGTAAGTCTCAATTGCAGCGTCAAGGTCATTTAAATGAATCCCAATAGAGACACGCATCAACATATGTTGAGGACGTTCAGCGATGATGCCATTTAGTTTTAGAAGATATGAGCGCTCTAGCGTTTTGAAGCCAAAATAATCATAACTAAAATCTCTATTATAAATGATTGTAGAATCTAGTTTTTCTTTATTTTCTATGATGACATTGTAAACTTCGTCAGACAACAAAGGGGCGTCTTTCCCTGTTCGTGGATTTACATAGGTGTATAAATCATGCATAACTTCACTAAAGGTCTTTTTAGTGTTTTTGTGCAAATTTGAGACCGAAATTCGTGCTGCAAGTCGAGCATAATCTGGATGGGCAGTGGTCATTGTTGCGGCCACCTCTGCTGCAAGATTATCTAATTCACTAGTGGTAACGCCATCATACAGCCCTTCTATTACGCGCATAGCAACCTTCAAAGGATCTACCAATTTATTTAAACCATAGCAAAGTTTTCTAACTCTTGCTGTGATTTTATCAAACATGATTTCTTCCTTTCTGCCGTCTCTTTTTAGTACATACATTTTTCTTAGTCTTTTTTTGCTTTTTTGAGGCTGCTTCAAAAAAGCGGTTAGTTGGTTAGCCTAGTAGTATTAGAGTGTCCTCAAATACTTAGTTGTGTTGTGTTTGAGCTTCTATCAGGGAACTCAAAAAATTAATTTATGAAAAACGAATTTTAATCGCTTTAAGTTCTTGGTCTAGTTTTGTGACTAGAATTCAGAATCGAAACTGTATTTGTTGGTATCCTCTTCTTCTTTATTAAGGACACCAGCCTTTTGATATTCGGACACTCTTTTTTCAAAGAAATTGGTTTTTCCTTGAAGTGATATCATATCCATAAAATCAAATGGGTTTGATGTATTGTATTCTTTTTCGCAATCCAATTCTTGTAATAAGCGATCGGTTACAAACTCTAAATACTGAGACATCAATTTTGAATTCATACCAATCAAACTTGCTGGTAGAGATTCTGTAATAAATTCTCTTTCAATAGTCAACGCATCTAATAATATTTCTCTAATACGCTCTTTAGGAACTTTGTTTATGAGGTGTTTGTTGTGGAGGTGCACTGCAAAGTCTGCATGTACGCCTTCATCTCTAGAAATCAACTCATTTGAAAAGGTTAATCCTGGCATTAAGCCACGTTTCTTTAACCAAAAAATAGAACAAAATGCGCCTGAAAAGAAGATCCCTTCAACTGCTGCAAATGCGATTAAGCGCTCTGCAAAACTTGGAGATTCAATCCATTTAAGTGCCCAATCTGCTTTTTTCTTAATCGCCGGAAAATTATCTATAGCATTGAATAATTTATCTTTTTCTGTTTCATCTTTTACATAGGTGTCTATCAAAAGAGAATAGGTTTCACTATGGATGTTTTCCATCATGATTTGGAATCCGTAGAAAAATTTTGCTTCGCTATATTGAACTTCGTTCACAAAGTTTTCAGCTAAGTTTTCATTTACAATGCCATCACTCGCTGCAAAGAATGCTAAGATATGCTTGATGAAATAACGCTCATCATCATTCAACTTGGTCGACCAGTCCGTTAAATCCTGGTGTAGATCAATTTCTTCAGCCGTCCAAAAACTCGCTTCAGATTTTTTATACCATTCCCAAATATCATTGTGTTGGATTGGAAAAATAACGAATCGATCTTTGTTTTCTTGTAAAATTGGTTCTACTTGTGACATCTAAATAAAAAAATTAAAATTCTGTGTTAAAAAAAATACGCATTTGAGCGGTTAACAAAGGTTCAAAATTGTGGCCGTAAATGAAAGCCATTTTTATAAACATTGCCCATGAGTTTTTAACAACGAGTAGCTTTTTTCCTACAAAATTATTTAAGCGTAAAAAAATTAAAATATTGACATAAAGACAGTTAGCATCGTCCTCTCTCTTACGGAGAAATTAAGCATTAACGCCAATTAAAAAAAAAGTTTTGTTGTAATTTAAAAAAAAAGAAAAATAATAGGGATTTAAAACGACATCCTAGAGACTTACTTCGTACGCTTTTATTTGTGTTTTGCGGCCACTTGTTCTAGCTCAGCGTACCAATCTGCTCCAAATTTTCGAATCAACGCTTCTTTAACAAATTTATAGACAGGGATCTGGAGTTCTTTACCCAACTCACAAGCGGCATCGCAGATTTCCCAATTATCATAATTAACCGCAGAAAATTCAGTATAGTCTTTTATGCGCACAGGGTACAAGTGACAAGACACTGGTTTTTTCCAGTCGACCTCCCCTTGATTGTAGGCTTCTTCAATAGCGCACAAGGCTGTGTTTTTTTCATCAAAAATAACATACACACAATCGGCACCATTAATTAGAGGCGTTTCAAGCTCGCCGTCTGCCGTGACCACATGCGTACCTTGCGCTTCAATAGCGTCGATACTTTCTTTTCTGAGGTAAGGTTTTACAATCGGGTAGATGTTTTCTAAAATAGTTGCTTCATCAGCTTCTAGTGGCGCCCCTGCATCGCCATCAACACAACATGCTCCTTTACAAGCACTCAAATTGCATAAAAAATCTTTATTTATAATGTCTTCCGACACAATGGTTTTTCCTATTTGAAACATGGCTCAAATATACTGTTAATTATGAACATTTTAAACCTAAATAATCGCTGAAAATAAACTTGTGTTTATAAATATTTAATCGACCTTTGCATAAAAATAATTTGTAATCATGACTTTCGATTTTAAAGAAATTTTAACGGCTTTTATGGTGCTTTTCGCAGTGATTGACATTGTAGGAAACATTCCAATTATCATTGATTTACGCAAGAAAGCGGGGCATATTCAAAGTGAAAAGGCTTCCATTATTGCTGGTGTTATTATGGTTATATTTTTATTTTTGGGTGATAGCATTTTAAAACTTATCGGAATTGATGTGCATTCTTTTGCCGTTGCTGGTGCATTTATCTTGTTTTTTATCGCCTTAGAAATGATCCTAGGCATTACCCTATATAAACAAGAAGAAGGGACAAACATGAATGCTTCTGTATTTCCGTTGGCATTCCCTTTGATTGCCGGACCCGGTAGCCTTACAACACTCCTCTCATTAAAGTCTGAATTCCACACTGAAAACATCATTATTGCTGTGGTGGTTAATGTCATTGTGATTTTCATTGTTCTTAAAACCTCAGCACGAATTGAGCGCCTTATTGGACAAAATGGAATAAATATTATTCGAAAAGTGTTTGGTGTAGTTCTCTTGGCAATCGCCGTTAAACTATTTACTTCTAATATTAAATTTTTATTATAAGCATGCGACTATTATCCTATTTATTATCGGTTTTGGCTATTGGATTTATGGTGTTCAACGCCACTAAAATTAATTTTGACACGCCATTCGAAAAGGAAAGTTATACAGCAATTCTTACAACGTTAGCAGGGGGCTGTGCGATTTTAATTTTCACCATACTTCGTGTCGTTAAAAAGATCGATCGTACGGTTAAAGAAAAATCTTAATTAGAATTCAAAACCGTTTCTAAACCGTTTACTTTTTGAAGCATGGGATCTATAGTGCTCAACACTTTTGCTGCGGTATCATCTCCGAAAAGCTGTTTTGCAAATGCACATTTTAAGAGTGTTTTTATGCTGCTTTTATACGGATGCACTGCACTATTTTTTAATCCTGAAGTTTCTGAAAAATAGCTTGAAAATTGCTCATAAATTAAATCCGAAATTTCAAAACTATCTAAAAATTCTGATTCAGAAAAAGAGGTATACTTTGCGCGCTGACGATCTAATTGCTCAAATACAAAAAAATCCATAACACCTGTGTTTTTTAAGAACTCTATAATGTCCGTATTAAAATTTGGATCGTAAGGCACGTAGACATCTGGAATAATACCGCCACCGCCATACACAATTTTTCCTTTCGGCGTTAAAAACATAAGACTGTCAGAAACAACTTCTGACTGCAAGGAGTCATCCGCACGGTCTTCCATCCGCTCATAGTAGGCGTCATAATACGCTTCTGAACCCTGGGCGTACGACCGTTGAATAGAGCGTCCGGTTGGCGTGTAATATCTAGACGTTGTGAGTCGAATCGCACTGCCATCCCCTAAATCCATTTCTCTTTGAACTAGGCCTTTTCCAAAAGAACGGCGCCCAATAATAGTCCCTTTATCATTGTCTTGAAGCGCGCCTGAAACGATTTCACTGGCAGATGCAGAGTTTTCGTTGATTAACACATACACTTCAGCCGCTTCAAAACGTCCTTTTGCTGTGGCAAAGCTTTCATCTATCTCATTGCTTTTGTTTTTGGTGAACAAAATGAGTTTGCCGTCTTCTAAAAACTCATCCGCAATGTGTTCAGCAATTTGTAAAAAGCCACCAGGATTATCTCGTAAATCTAGTACTAAATTAGAAGCGCCTTCAACTATTAAAGAGTCAAGTGCGTTTTCAAATTCTAAATAAGTGCTTTCAGCAAAACGATTGATTTTTATATAACCAAGTGTTGGATTTATCATATACGATGCAACGACACTTTTGATAGGGACTTCGGAACGCGTAATATCAAAATGCAATAAACTATCGATCCCTGGCCGTTTAATTGTTAATCGAACTTTAGAATTTTTTTGCCCCCTAAGTCTTTTAATCACATCATTAGAACCCCAGTTTTGACCATGAATTGTATCCTTATCTGCCATTAAAATACGATCTCCAGCTAAAATTCCAGCACCAAAACTAGGTCCGCCCTCAATAGGTCGAATCACCGCTATAGTATCTTTATAATTATAAAAACTCACTCCAATTCCGATAAAGTCTCCTTTCATGTTTTCCGTAACCGCTGCTAAATCTTGTTTTGGAATATAGGAAGAATGTGGGTCAAGATTTTGTAATACCGTTTCAATAAACCCTTCTACAATACTATCTGTATCAACAGGGTCTACATACTCGTATTCTAAATAATCAATGAGTCTATTTAATTTTTGTTTACTTATGTTTTTGGAGCTTGTGTATGAGGGTATTGAATTGGAATTTAATTTTGTTCCGACAAAAATTCCAACGGCCAATAGAATCGCACTAAAAAATGGGAGATGTTTTTGATTTAACGACATCAAATTACGGAGTTAGTAATTCAACTTTTATTCCTGCTTTTTCTAAAAATTCAACACCAGAAAGGTCTTTATAGGCTTGGCTATACACGACTCTAGTGATTCCCGCTTGATGAATCAATTTACTACAACTTTGGCAAGGCGATAAAGTGATATATAAGGTTGAACCCGCACAGGATTGCGTGGAAGCTGCTACCTTTAATATGGCGTTTGCTTCTGCATGCAATACATACCATTTTGTATACCCTTCTTCGTCTTCACAAAAATTTTCAAAACCCGTAGGCGTCCCATTATAGCCGTCTGAAATAATCATTCGATCTTTAACAATTATAGCACCGACTTGTTTACGCTTACAATAGGATAATTTCCCCCATTCAGAAGCCATCCTGAGGTAGGCTTTATCATATTTAAGTTGTTTTTGTGTGGTCATAGGGGATAAATTAATTCTTGTTTCTTTAACGAATATAGAGGCTTGGTTTTTGAATTACAACTATTTACTTAAGAAAAAAGAGGGCTGTTAAAAATTAGAGGAAGCATGAGACCAAGAACAACAGCTGAAAGTACCAGCACCCAATCTCGGGTAGTGACCCTGAAAATAGTGTGCCCCAAAAACCCAAAAAATACTATACAAAAGACAATTATGAGTTGTCCAACTTCGATTCCTAAAGCAAATTCCAATACCGATAATAGCGTACTTTCTTTAGAACTCACTAGGGATTCAAAGGCATTGGTAAATCCTAAACCATGAATAACTCCAAAAAATAATACCATACTAAATATGACTATTGGATTGGAGTGTTTGGAGAATTTTCCAGCTGTAAATATATTATAAAGTGCCATGATGATTATAGTAAAAGGAATCAACCATTCGATTACATTCCCTTTTAAATGAATGATATCGTAAACCCCTAACAACAAACTAAGCGTGTGTCCGAGTGTGAAAAAAGAGATTAATATAAGTAATCGTTTCCAATCCTTAAAAAGATACGGAACGACCAGTACGACTAAGAATAGAATATGATCATAGCTTTTAAAGCTTACGATATGGTAAAGTCCTAATTCAAAAAATTTTAAAAAACTCTCTAGCATTGATTGGTTATTGTTGGTTAAAAATTACTCTAAATTTTGTTTTGACATCCAACGCGTTTCAAAAACTTCAAGGCCGCAATCTAAAAAGGCTTTGTAATCCGTTTCATCCGGCGTATACCCAACGGGTTGATTTAAAACAGTTTTTCCGTCCGAATCTAATAACACATAGTAGGGTTGTGAGTTGGACTGAAAAAACTGGGTTTGAAAATGCGCCCATTTATGGCCGTAGTTTTCTAGAACACGTGTCCCACCACCAAGGCGTTCTACGGTTAACTTTTGGGCGTCTGGCAATTCTTTTTTATCGTCTACATATAGAGAAATCAATACATAGTCGTTTTCGAAATACGGTTTTATGGACGCTTTTGGCCAAATGTGTTCTTCCATTTTACGGCAATTGACACAAGCATATCCTGTGAAATCTAGTAAAATTGGTTTGTTTACTTTTTGAGCATAAGCAACGCCTTCTTTTAAATCTTTGAAGCATTCAAAGTTATTAGGACAGTCATTTGGATATAAGAAACTGTAGCCTACAGGGGGCGCCAATCCACTTAATAAGGTCAGTGGGGTGAATGTTTGAGTTTCTTTATTAATTCTAAAACCAGAGCCTAAATAGACCACAAAGGCGAATACCAGAACTCCTGAACTGAGTCTAAAAAAGGATAGTTTTTTTAACGGAGAGTCATGTGGGAATTTAAGTTTTCCAAATATATAGAGTGCTAACCCTGCAAATACAAGAATCCAAATTCCTAAAAAGACTTCGATTTTTAATAATCCCCAATGTTTCACTAAATCGGCATTGGATAAAAACTTAAAAGCTAAAGCGAGTTCTAGAAACCCTAAAACAACTTTTGTTGTGTTAAGCCAGCCGCCTGATTTTGGGAGGGCTTTTAACATGTTTGGAAACATTGCAAAGAGGGCAAAAGGCAAACCAAGGGCCACGCCAAAACCGCCCATCCCAGCTGTTAGTTGCCAAGCACCACCATCTGAAGAAAGAGAGCCTGCAAGCAATGATCCTAAAATAGGTCCTGTACAAGAAAACGATACAATGGACAAGGTCAACGCCATAAAAAAGACGCCTAATATCCCGCCAATACCTTCGCCTTTAGTTGTCGAGTTTGTCCATGTTGATGGCAAGGTTAATTCGTAATACCCAAAAAAAGAAAATGCGAAAAATATAAAAACAACAAAGAAAATAACATTCAACCAAACATTGGTGGATATTTCATTTAGGATGTCAGGGTTAACAGAGTCTAGTAAATGGAAAGGAATGCTTAAAACGAGGTATACTAATACAATGAAAAACCCATATAAAATAGCTTTGGATACACCGCTTTTTTCATTGGGATTGCCCCCTTTTTTAGTGAAAAAACTTACGGTCAGCGGAATCATTGGAAATACACATGGAGTAAGTAGCGCTAATAACCCCCCTAAAAATCCAAGTCCAAAAATTTTCCAGAGTGAGTTGTTGGATGCTTTTATATCTTGAGATAGGGACGCAACTTGTGTGCTACAAGGAGTTAAGGCTTTTGTCGTAGCACTTGGCATCATTCCATATAAAATCTGATCTGCATTTTTAGAAATTCCCAACTCTGAAACTTGTGTCCCGCCTACAACCTCAAAACCAACGGCGCTAGAATAGTTGAATATAAATGGATTATCTGGTTTATAAGTGCATTTTGTGTCGTCACAAGTCATAAAATCAATATTGCCGTTAAGACTAAATTCGGGTGATTTTACGCTAATGCGTTGCTTAAAAATGGCTTTATCATAATACTTTGAAACAACCATATCAAACACAGGGTCGTGTTGGGTTACTTTGTTTGATTCCGATTCTGTCACGGTTTCAATTAAATCAAAATCAGGCGACGATTCAAATGAAAAAACGGTTGGCAACGGCCCACCTTCTTCAACAAACTGTGAATAAAGCGCCCAATGGTGATCCATTTTCGCTACAAAAATAAGATCATACTCAGTGTTCGAAATTTTTTGGGTGCCAAACTCCCATTTAACTGGGTTCAGGATTTGAGAAACCCCCGTGAAACTGGTTAAAAACAATAATAGGGTTATAAGTTTTTTCATAAAATTAGTAGGATTTTAATGTGCAATTTAATGAAAATTTAAATTGCATTTCAATAAGTAAAGCTTAATATTATAATTACTGATACCGCACAAAAAAACCCAACCAAAATTGGTTGGGTTTTTGTTATAAAGTATTAAAGTCGTTATTCTTTTGGCAAACTTCTTTCGTATTGTGTTGCTCTAGCAATTTTTCCGTCTTTATTAAAATAGAACCATTCTACGAGTTCTTTTTCCCAAACAGTGCCGTCAGCAAGAACTCTTTTTTCTCTTGAAAAAACAGTCACTCCTGATTCAGTATCTGTATTTTGAATTTTTAATGGAACAATTGATTTCACCTCCCAAGAGAGTTCTACGAAACTATCCATAAGTGATTGCCATAATTCTTGAGTTAAAACCATTGTATTACCTTCAGAGTCTAAAAACTCAGCACCTTCAGCAAAGGCTTCACTACATGCTGCTGCATCTTTATTGTTATAGTCAGCAACTAATTTTTCAATCGCTTCAACCTCACCTCTGTTTGAAAACACTAAGGGTCTTCCAGACCATTCCGATTCGCCATCTCCGATGAATTTACCACCGTAGTTTAAACCGAAATTACTTGTTTTCAATCTGTTAGACCATTGTCCAAATGCCGTCACTTTATTGTCTTTATCAACTGTGAAAATCTCCATTAAATTAAGGTTTTCTATTGAGCCATCTTTAAAATTTCTATCCTCTGTAGACCATGCTAATACCATAGTTTTTTCTGAATCTTTCATTTTTACAGGGATAATCATATAAGGATCCATTGAAATTGTTTCCATAGATCCTAACCATTCTGTAGACCAGTCTGAAGCTCTTTCTGCAAATTCTGGAGTGTAATTTGACATTAATGCCGCAGCATCTTTTGCACTGTAATCTTTTGCGATTTTTTTAACGGTTTCAACAGAGGCGTCACTTCCGATTACAAAAGATTTTCCATTGTTCTCTCCTTCGCCTAGAAACACGCCTGCGGATTGGGCGGTTACAAATAGACTCGAGCAAAACGTTAAGGTGTAGAGTAATTTTTTCATTTTAATTTTTTATTAAATTGGTTATTGCAAAATACTTGCGATATGCAATTTAATAAAAAACAGTTAATAATCCCAAATCAAACTGTAATTAAGTTGTCCCTAAATTTAACATATGAAGATTGAAATTTCTTGATAAACTCAATTGAAGTGAGCCCATCAGCATCTTTAAAAATTTTAACAGATTTTGTTCCAAATTCTATTTCTAAATTTCGCTTACTCCAACTCATCATTTCAAAAATAACTGGAAACATATCAACTCCTTTTTCTGTTAGGTAATATATTTTTGATTTTTGGTCTTTTGGGAGTTTAACTGCTTCCAACAACTCCCATTTGCTTAACAGAGCTAGTCGACTACTCAAAATATTTGAAGCAATCTTTTCTGGTGATTTCATAAAATCTGTAAATGTTTTTTTTCGTAAAAATAGGTCTCGGATGACTAGTAAAGACCATTTATCGCCAACAATCTCTAAAGTGTTTACTAATGGGCAACGGGATCTGTTCGTTTTCATATTTGATAGGTTTGTAGTTTGAGGTACTTACAAACTTATCATGTTTGACAACAAAAACACCAATTTTAACAAACTTTTTGCATAAAAAAGGAGGGGTCTAACCCCTCCTTATAAACCATATAATACTAGAAACTAGAATGTTAATTCTAAAATACGATTCCATGTAAACTCACTAATTACAGACCATTGACTTACAGAAAGCTCGCCTACTAGTGCCTTATACTCATCACTTTGTTCTCTGATTTCTGTGCGTTTTTCCCAATTACTAAAGTACTCAAACTGAGATGTATCAATACACATCACCATATAATCCGCATCTTTAGCACCAAAAACAGATTTAAATACTGCATAGTGATAACTGATGCCTAATTTTTTATCAAGAGCGTTCATTTTTTTGGTCCAGTCTTCATATGAATTGTCTTGATTTGTTTTTACAGTCACATATTGAACGCGTCTGTAGAAAAGCTCATCTTTCTCTGCTTCGGAAAGAATTGACCAAGTCTCTGGAGTTGTGCTCAGGTCTGGCTGAAATTCCCATACTGATGACTCTCTAAAGTTAGTCACTTCATCAAAAGTATCCCATGTACCATCAGGAAGTGGATCCATTTTCATAAAAGTTTCCACAATTTGTTTTCTGTTATTTTCTTGTTTATCCATGTGGGTAACCATATCAGTTAGAGTATCAAAAAATTGTAAAAATTGCATTTTTTTGGTTCCTGGCTCTTCAAAAATGTAAGCTCTTGCATCATCCATATCAAGGGCCGTTTTAACAGCGGTCATCCATTGTGTCACTGCAACAGAAAAGTTTTCTTGAGATTTTGTTTCTATTTCATTAACGACCATGATTTGAGCGTTTAAAAGTGTTGAAACTGATAGTAAAAATGTAAAAATTAGTTTTTTCATTCGGTTTATATTTAAAAGTTATTGGTTAATTTAATTGTGAAGATAAAAATTATACTTGTAAATTACAAGTTATTATTTAAACAAAAACGCCCTTTAAACTCAAAAAATAGGCGTTAAACGCTGATAAATATGCGCAATTCGTATTCCTCAGAAAATAAAACGGTTCATTTTTATTTTTTGCTTAATTTTACAAACATGAAAAAAATTACCATTCTCATCCATTGCAAGGACCAATCAGGTATTATTGCAGCAGTGACCAATTTTATTGCGTCCAAAAACGGAAACATTGTATACATCGACCAGCATGTTGACCAGGAACAGGAAGTGTTTTTTATGCGATTAGAAGGGGAGTTTGATGATGGGTCTTACAATAAAACCAATTTCACTGCTCAATTTCAGCAAGAAATCGCTCATAGATTTGATATGAACTGGGAACTCCATACGGCGGCTTACCGACCAAAAATGGCCTTGTTTGTGTCAAAATACGACCACTGTTTATATGATATTTTAGGACGTTATAAGTCTGGCGAGTTGGCCTTAGAAATCCCTATAATTATCAGTAATCACTTAGATTTAAAGCCAATTGCAGACAGTTTTGGAGTTCCATTTTTTCATGTACCCGTTACCAAAGATAGCAAACCCGAAGCGGAAGCGAAGCATTTGGCGTTGTTGTCAGAACATGCTATTGATTTTATTGTATTGGCACGTTATATGCAAATCATTCCTGAGGGATTAATAAATAAATATCCCCATAAAATTATCAATATCCACCATTCCTTTTTGCCTGCATTTGTAGGAGCGAAGCCTTACCATTCAGCCTACAAAAGAGGGGTTAAAATTATTGGAGCAACTTCACATTATGTGACTGTAGAACTCGATGCAGGGCCTATTATAGAGCAAGATGTGACGCGGGTATCACATACGCATTCTATATCTGACCTTATTTCAAAAGGGCGTGATCTAGAAAAAATTGTATTATCAACGGGAATCAAATTACATCTCGATCGCAAAGTGATGGTTTACAATAATAAAACCGTTATCTTTTCTTAAAAATTAATTTAACTTATAACTAAAATATCATGGAAGAAAACAAGCAACCCACCATTCAAGTGACGGCTACAGGAAAAGTCGTGGTGACTAATGCAAAAGACATCGTTTTATTGGATGCCGAAGGACATCCAATCGCCAAACGCAACCGCTTTGCACTTTGCAATTGTGGCAAAACACAAGATGGACCTTTCTGTGACGGCGCGCACAAAGACTAAGGATTTTTGTTTGTTTTAGTAGCATAAAAAAGCCCCTACATATTGTAGAGGCTTCTAATTTATAAGCTACCTAACTACTCACCTGCAGCGAGTATACGTTCTGTAACATAAAACATTTGAATTTTTCCATCAACGATAAGTGCGTCATGTACTTGACCAAGCTTCACTTCTTCTCCTTCTACCGTTAAGGTCACACTATGACCAGAAGTTACCCATTGACGTAATTCGCCCTTTGCATTGGTAAATTCATTTTCAATCAGGTAACTCGTTTTCCATATTGGATTGGCATTTGCAAACCACGTTGTTAAAAATGCGATATGCGCATCTGTACCTTCTATAATTTCACCTGATGGCGCATAGGCCTTAAATCCTTCAACTGCATTTAGGTTGCTAATCGTTTCTAAGTCACGTTCATTGTGTGCTGTTATATACTTTTCCCAAATGGCTACATTTGACAGATCTCCGCTATACAGTGGGATTTTTACACCATCATCGCTTACTTCATGCCCTATTGCCTTAGGAGCCGTCTCAGGACATGGTGCTGTTGTACATGAGATTAATACGGCCGTCATTACTAGGACTAAAATTGATTTTTTCATCTTTAAATTGGTTATTGATTAATATTACTTGTGTAACAAAAGTAGTGAAAATATCCGGGGGAAAAGCCTTGTTTACTTTACTTAAATGGATCTGAATTAACAAAAGAGAGGTTAGATTACTGTTACAAGAAACGAATTCTTATATATTTTTTAGGGGCACATTTTATGTCGAAGTACAGGCCTTCGTGCGTAAGTAAACTGCAACTATATAAAATTCTATTCCACATACTACTATTTTAAGGGGAGCTTAATAAAACGATAAGTCACTACAAAGACAGAACTCATTTCCAGTTTTGCCCTTTCAGTTGCATGGCGGCTTTCAGGATGTCTTTTTGGCTGATCTGCCCTACTAATTTACCGTTTTCTACAATTGGAAACCGACGTCTTTTGGCGGCTAGAAACATATTAGCAGCATCAAAAATATTCATGTTTCCGTCTATAGTGTCTACATTATTGGCCATATGCTTTTCAATAGTTTGATCTTGCATTGGCATATTATAATACCTGCTTTCACTTATTTGTTTTATACAATCACCTTCCGAAATAATACCAATTAATTCGTTTTTATGATTTACAACAGGGCCGCCAGAAATACGATGCTTAATTAAGGCCTGCATTACACTTTCTATGGACTGGTCTGGAGAAAATGTAATCAAATTTGTAGTCATATAGTCACTAACTTTTAGCGAAGTAACATCCTCTTTTGACTGCTGCCGTCTGGCGCCTTGAAAACTTTTTATTGCCATGAGATCTGATTTAGTGAATTTTAAATATAAACAAAAAATACGGACTTTCCTAAAACATATGGCTTCATCGCCCCTGCTTATCTACAACTAGTTTGAAGCATTTATAAGAAATAAGGAGGGGTTTGAGAATCTTAATTTTTAACCAATGTATAAACCACACTAAATCTACCAGCATCAGACGCAACACTTGTTCCTTCTAAGGACCAGCCCTCATTTAAAAAAAACTCGAGTGCCTGGTCTCCTGACAAACCATTTCTAAACTTCTCTTCTTTACCATCGTTTATAACGTAGGCAGACTCAAGTTTTTTCCCCATTAACTTCAAAATAATTACATCCGATGATTGAATGTTATTAAAATTAATAAAGCCGGTCAAAACCGTAAGGCAAACGATGGTTGTGATTAGTGTTTTCAAGTACTTCATATCTTAGTTATTTTAGTTTCTTGTAAATATACAAAACTCGAAAGACGTTGTTGCTTTTCGCTTTTCAAAACATAATTCATGTTTAACGCATCTTAAAAGCACAAAAAA
>TARA_B110000027_G_scaffold132786_1_pt1 | contig 20009 bp, 18 predicted proteins | sample TARA_B110000027 | Tara Oceans TARA_B110000027 (sample SAMEA4397101) | marine metagenome | biome: Polar Biome; feature: [SRF] surface water layer (ENVO:00010504); material: water (ENVO:00002006), including particulate matter (ENVO:01000060) such as... | depth 5 m
AAAAGATGGCTTGATTATGCCAAAGAAAATAATTTTAAGATTAATATTTTTATTTGTGATGGTGGAACAAATAATGCATTTAAAAAATATATAAATCTAAATAAATATAAATCGCTAAATATTAAATATTATAAAAGTGAGTACACAACTGACTTTAGCATTATGTTTAATAAATTTTATGAGGCTGTACAAAGAATTAATACTGATTTTATTTATATAGCTGAAGATGATGATTTTATTATTGAAGAAAATATTTTTAAATCTCAAACGTTTTTAGAAAAAAATTTAGACTATAGCTCATCCGGGGGTTTAAATGTCAATTTTGAATATTTGTCAAAAAAAAAAGGAAATGGTAAAATTTTTATTAGATGCCATAATCACAACAAAAGTCTTAAAGATGATGATGTATTGAAGAGATTTATGAAAGGCTTTAAATATTTAAATAGTAACTATAATACACTCCATACAAAAAAAAGCTTAATAAAAATTTTTAAATTTTTAAAAATGAAAAAATTTAAAAATTTATATATTACTGAATTGGTAATTTACTTATATTCCTTATTGAATGGTAAGTGTAAGAGATTTGATCACGTGGAATATTTAAAACTAGACAACACTCAATATAGCGCAAGTAAGAATTTTGAAAAAAATTACCTAAAAAATATTGTATTTAGTAAAACTTTTTCACAAGAAAATTATTATTTTATAAATTTTTTGAATAAATTTTTTTTATCTAACTGCAAAAAATATAAAACATTTAAGAATCTATATTTTGACCATTTATTGAAAGATTTGAATATTAGATTAGAGAAGCAAAATCGAATAATATTTTTTATACGAAAAAAAATAACAAATAGTTTTTTTGGATATTATATAAAATTTCTATATAAATTTAGTAAATATTATAATTTAAATAACATTAATATTTTTTTTGATAAAAAAGGATGTAAAAGAATTTTAATAAATGATAAAAAAAACATTATTGCAATTCATAATTTCTTAGATAGCTATGAAAAATTTTAGATATATTTATAAAGGTGTTTTTGATAATTATAAAGATTGTTTAAAGCAAACAAATACAAGCTTTTATAAGTCTATAGAATATCAAAAAAAACAATATAAAATTATCAGTAATGTTGTTAATTGTTTAGATAATCGTAGTTCAATATTGCCCTTTTATAAACAGCATACTCATTATTTAACAATGATAATTTCCATGCTAAGCACAAAAAAAAAAATTAAAATCCTTGATTTTGGTGGTGGTTGGGGGATCGGATATGCTAATTGCATGGAGTCATTAGACAAAAATGTTTTAAAGAATATTGATTATCATATCTATGACCTGCCCAATCTGTGCTCAATAGGTAAAAAATATTTTAAAGATAAAATGAAAATTAAAAATAATTTAATGTATTATGATGATTTTGATAAAGTAAATAAAAAATATGATATTATTTTTTTTGGATCCACAATACAATATTTAGATAACCCTTTAGATATATTAACAAAACTATTAGAAAAAAAAAGTAAGATTTTATTATTTATAGATTTGTATCTTACTAATTCAAAAACTTTTTTCAGTAGACAAATGCATTATAATTATGAGGCAGTGCATAGTTTTATTAATATTAAAAAATTTGAAAATATTTTTAAAGATAAATATAAAATACTTAACAAAAGCTATGCACATACAACTAGATTAAATAAAATAGGTCTAATTAATATGAGTAATTTTAGAAAGAGATATAGGATCACCAACAGTTTAAATTATATCTTTAAAAAAAATTAATTAGTTTTGTAAATATGAATTAAATAAAAATTAAAACTTTATTCCAAGTTATGATTTGATAATAAATTAGATTTAATTTAGTTAATTTGCTAGATTTATTATTTTTTTATAAAGGTTATCTGGTCCCATTTTAGTATTAATTATTTTTGAAACCTTTTGATTTTTATTTTTAATTAGAACAAGTGTCGAAGCGGCTATATTTTCTGAATTAATTTCTCTAAAATTTTCGCTTAGACCTGTGTCTCCATTTATTATAATTGTTGTATTATTAAATATATTTTTTTTTCTTAAAATATCAGATATCTCACCTAGATATTCATCTAATAAAAAAATATTATCTAAATTATAATCATTTAATTCGGTACTTAAGTTCTTTGACCTTAAATATACAAGAGAATCTTCATAATTATTAAATAACTTATTCCTGTCTTTATTATAAATTATGGGTGGATGAGCCATAATTGAATGATGAAAAATAAAATCTGAATTACCATTACTTAGTTCATTTAGAAAGTTTTCTTTTTGCAATAAAAAATTTTTTTTATACCAGTTAAATGTAAAAGAATAATTATCTAAATTTTTTAATATTTTCTTAAAGAAATCAAATTCATATAAATGTGATGAACCTGGTAAAAGTACATATAAATGATAAAAAAATAATTCACTTAAAGTAGTATACATTGATAATGTTTGATTATTACCGTACGGAACTTGAAAGCATTTTGATAAATATTTTTTGAATATTTGACAATGAGGAATATACCATGCGTTTATGTATGTTTTGTAATTTTTTTGAAAATATTTTTCAAAAATTGAGTTAGTTTCAGAAATTTTATTTAATTGCTTATTATCACCTAGATATAAATCTATATTTCGATTATTTAGCTTGAATTTATAACTTGTAGGGTTTTCTATTCCATTTGTTACGGCTGGTATAGCTCTTATAGTTTCGAAAGATTTTGGATTATAATTTTGATAAACATCACTTATATTTATTATATTTTTAAAATTTGGTAATTCCTCTAAATTTTCATAAAGTAAACTTTGATCTAATTGATCAAATATTATCCATAAAACTAAGTCTTTTTGATTTTTTGTAATTTGATTGTTTATATTAAAATGATTTGTTTTGTAAAAGTTATTTATTTCAAAATTTTTAAAATAAATTAAACCAAAAGCTATTTTTAAAAGTGTTATAAAAAAAAAGGGTAGGAACATAATTCCTAAAAAATTATAAATTTTTTTTATATAGTTATTATATTTATCTTTATTTTTTAAATAAAAAAAAAGAAAAAAAAGAAAAAATATAATCAATATAAAAATATTGATTATATTAAAGGATATACTTAGGGTGTTAAAATTAGTTATACTTCTCATAGCATTTAAAGAAAAAACTATTAAAAGAAAAAATATTATTGTCTTAATAAACTTATTTGAAGCTTTTAATAAATAAAAAAGAAAAGTAAAAATTAATATAAAAATAAATATTTCAAGAAAAAAAAATTTTTTATCAATAGCCTGTAAGCTGAAATAATTATTTTTATAATTAAAAACACCTAAATTTGTCCATAGCTTTAATATGGTCAAATTTATAACTGACATTAAAATCAATTTTTCTTTAAAAGTATTATAGAACTTCATTTGATAATTTTAGGTTAGAGCTTAAATTTAAATATATATTGCATTATAAAAAGATTAATATATCTCATTAATAATAATGTTCAAAATTAAATTATTTTATACTGCGTTTATTTTCGTATTTTTGTGGTGCTTACCTGTACGCGCATATGTTGATCCTGGATTTTTGTCTATAATATTTTCTGCAATAATTAGTTTTATAGCAGTCACAATGTTTTATATTAAAACAATTTTTTTTTTTATAAAAAAAAAAATTAGGTTGATATTTTCACTAAATGGTAAAAATAATACCAGAGAAGATGATAAGTAAATCTCTAAAATAAACTTTTATTAAATTCCTCAATTTGCTTCTTATTATTAATTAAATATTTTTTTTTTATTAGATCAATATCTTTAGAAAAATCTTTTTTTTTAAACTCATTAAAGATTTTAGGTATTAAAGAAATTTGATCTAAATTAATTTGCATTCCTATCTGATTTCGAATTTCAATTTCAATTGGATTAATATTTATTTCATTAAATTTTTTGTTGTTTATCTTTTTGGGTGTGTTTATAAATAAAACTGGTCTATTAGTAATAAATGAATATTCCATAGATATACCAGACCAATCTGTAATTAAGAATTCTGCATTTAGTAATTTTTTAAAATCTGAATTATTTTTTTCTATTACTAAATTTTTATAACCATATAAATTATTTAGTTTTTTTATAATATTTTTTTTTGTTTTAAAAAATTGATTATGTGGTCTTAAGATAACTTTATAATTATTTTTAATAAGTGTTACAATCAATTCATCCAAACAACTATTTAAAATATTTTTTTTACCCCATGAAGGAGCTATTATAACTGTATTTTTAATTATATTTTTAGAGTCATAAAATTTAGATATGCTGTCAAGCTTAGGATAGCCCAGTTTAGATAGATCATATTTAGATTTATAATAATTTTTAAGTTCTTTCAATTCATCATATTGATTTTGTGTAGAACAATGTATTAAATCAAAATTATGAAAGGCTTTGTTTTGATATATCATATGGCAGCTAACAAGTGAGTGAAATAAGTATATATATTTTTTAACTTTTTTTGATTTTTTAATTTCAAAATTATCAAGATCGGGCATTGTCATTATTAAATTTTTACAACGAATAAAATTTAGGAATAAAATATGTGTATAAATATTTTTACTGTAAAATATTTTAAGATTTTTATCTTTTAAATTATATATTTTATCATTTTTGTCTGCAGTTATATAAATTACTTTCTTATTTTTTATTAAATATTTAACAATATTTTCGAATACGCTAAAATAGTTTATGCCTTCTGAAAAAAAAATAATATCTTTCCAATCTTCTTTTACTCTTAAAAATTTTATTAAATCAAGTACACTTCTTAAAAAACTACCCATTATTATTTCTTAAAATTTTTATAATCAAGGATATCATCAAATTCATACCAATAACTTTTAAACATTAATGGCTCAATATTAAATTTAGATTTTATAAGATGCTCTATAAGAAAGGTTGTTTGTTTCTTGTATAATTTTTTAGTTAATATAATTTTAATTAATTTTTTTCTTAATCTATTCGGTATTATTATTATTCCCATAAACTGACCAGCTACATCATCTATTTTTTTTATTTTATTCCCAATTTCAATAATTCTATTTTCTTTAATTTTTAAAGTTTCTGCATCTTCAAAAATATCTTTTTTTCTAATATTCCAAATCTTTTCCCACTCACTATTTATTGGTACTGTTATATTTTGTAAGTTTAGATTAAAAATTTTATTAAATATTTTTGGATCATAATAGATATCTGTATAACTAATTACCAAATCATCATTTATATTCTTAAGGGCAAGCAGTATCGAATAAACCATTTCATATTTTTGATAATATTTATTATGAATATATTTATAATGTCTATTAAGTTTTTTTTTAAGAATGGAACCTTTGAACCCACTAATTATAGTCTGTTTATGTATCCCTTCATTTTTTGCATTATGTGAAATAGTATCAATTAATGTTTTATTCTTAATTTTAATCAAACATTTATGCTTTTTTAAATCTTTATAAATTCTTTGGCTTTTTCCAGCTGCCAATAACACTAGATGCATTAAAAAAATCCTTTAATGATGCGGTCTACATACAATTGATTAATAGATTTTCTTTCTGGGTGAAACATCATTGCTAAAAAATTATTTTTTTTCATCAGCTCAATACTACCATCTTTATGTTTGGCCAAAACTTCAAATTTATTATTACTATTAAAAATTGAGTAATTATGGAATGAATTAACGTTAATGCACTTGATTGTATGATCTTGAGATTCATCATTAAAATAAATTCTATGATTTTTCTTCACATGATTCTTAACTTTCATTATATCTAATTTGTAGTACTCGCTTAACAACTGCATACCACGACAAACAAACAAAGATTTTATTTTTTTTTTAAGAGCTAAGTTTATTATTTTTTTTTCAAATTTATCTCTAATTAAATTTAATTTATTTTTTTTAATTTTTGAAATATCACCACCACCAGAGAAAATTATACCATGAATTTTTTTTTTTTTAATTAAACTTTCAATTAACTTAAAATCAAATGATGTAAAAATTTCAAAATTATGTTTTTTTGAAAAATTATACCAGTTGAGGTCAACTCTACTATAAATCATTTTGTTTTTATCTTTATATATTCCTGGTGTAATAAAAATTTTTTTTTTATTCATATTTTTCTTATTATCTTATTTTGACAATTCATTTCAATTGATTTTGAGTTAAGGTAAAAATCATATTTTTTTTCACCAACTCCAATTACAGCTGGAATTTCCATTTCAGAACATCTGATAGACATATGAGAATTTACACCTCCATATTTGGTTACTAATCCTTTAATATTATAGCTAAAAATAAAGTCATACCCAGGGTCGGCATTTTCTATGAATACAATTTTCCCCATTAACTTTTTTTTATAATCGTTTGGGCTTAGTAAATTTAAATTAACTACTTTTCCAAAAGTATTTTTACTCGTAATAAAATTTTCAGTATTATTAATTTCATAAAAACAATATACTTCTTCAGGTGAGGTAATTACTTCAGGTAATTTAATTAATTTTGAAATTTGAAAGAGTTTTTTATTATTTAAAAGTTCTCTTTTTAATTTAATTTTTAATTTATCGGCACCAAGATTATTCTGCGCATCAATGATTGAATTAATTGATATATATTCTAAATCTTTCCTATCAATCCCAATTTCTTTCCCAAGTATAATTAGATTATTAAAGATCAGATCTATGCATTTAGAGAAAATTAACTTTGCATGTTCTCGCATAAAAATAGATTTTTTTGAAATACTTATTAGTTTATTAAAGCTTAGGTTAATATTACGTTTTTTTAATATTTTATTAATTTTATTTTTTTGATTACGTGTAATTATAAATTTTTTATTTGTAGTAAGATCTTTATCTATTTTTTCATTTTTAAAATAAATATTAAATCCTTCCTTATAATTTTTTGACGAAATAGAGTATGTAGAGGGTCTTAAATGTCCATATTTCGTAATAAATTTTTTTTTATAAGTCAAGTTTTGATTTGCTTTAATCAAACTAATATTAATTTTTTTTGAGACACTTTGAGATGATTTGTAAAAATAAGACAAATCATTTTCAGATATTAATTTTTTGTCCTTTAAGTCTAGTAATAACTCTGTTGTAATAAAAGCAGTTCTGGCAATCCCAGAGAATGGAAGCGTGCCTAGTCTTTTGCATGTATTAAGTAAATAAAAAATATCTCGAATTGGATCTTTAGTGTTAACTTTGTAGCTATATATTAAATCTTCTAATTTTTTTATTTTTTTTAAATCATATATAAAAGGTGATTTGTTATTGGCTAAAATTTTATTTGTAAGATTTATTAGATATTTTTCATAAATCTTAATTTCATTTTTACCTAGTAAGGTTTTGAAACTTTTATAATCATCTGATATTTTTCTCGATGTTGGGATTAACTTAAATTCTATCTTATCATGAAGATGAGGTTTTTTTTTAATTATTTTTAAGAAATAATTAATTAATTTTTCTGATATTTCGTTTGGCAATTTTTCTGGTAAAAATGAGTTTAAATCAACACGTAAATCTACATATGGAGATCCTGCAAAATCAATTAAAAGTCTATTAGGTCTCACATCTTTATAAAAATAATTACTTCTTTGTTCAGACCAAATATCGTTAGTAATTAATTCTTCATAAAGTGAAATTGATAATTTTTTTGATTTTGCACCAATCATTTCAGCAGGATTCCAATCTGCCATATTACTAAAGATTGTAGATTTACCATTAAGTGTAGAATTACTATATTGATATTTAGTAATCTTTTTTTCTATATTTATTAGCGCTGATTGAAATTTAAGATTATTAATCTTTTTTACCTTTTTTAATTGCCTTACTTGAAAAATAAAAACTTTATTTTTTTTAATTGCAAACTCAACATCAAGCCTATCATTTTTTAATTCAGACATTAGTTTTTTTACAATCTTAACTAATATAGTAAATTTCTTTGGTATCTTTTTAAAATTTCTAAATATGATTAAAGTTTTTTCTGAAATATTTTTTTTCCCTGAGGTAACAAGGTTTGTTTTTCCAGAGGTATCATAATTTATGATAAAATATGGAGAATTATTATTTATATCAGCAGTAAATAATACACCAGAAATATCAGTTTTTTCTATAAACTCCTGAAAGATTATTTGATCATTATCATCTCTTAGTTTTTCAAATAATCTTTCGGTAGATAAAAAAAATTGCTTTCTTTTAATTTTTTTGAGTATTATCGAGTCATATTTTCCAGCCAATGAGTTGTTAATTTTATCCTCTTCTTTTCCAGAAGATCTAATTATAATTTTTTTATTTTTAAATTGTTTGAATACTAATTGAAATATTTTTTCTTGATTTTTTTTGAAAAATTTTTTTGTGTAATAAAAAAACTTTGGAATTCTTATTTTTTTCTTTAAACTTAAATTTAAGTTATACAAAGTTTCTGCTTTTGATCCAAATTTTAAATTGTTAGTGTTCATATAATAAGTATTATCAAATTAAATATATTAATTGTATATAATAATAAATTTTTTAATATATAGAGAATGTTATTAAAAAAAATAGCTACACTCATTCACAAGATTTAATAAAATGAACTTTTGATTTGGGTAATTTTAAAAAAGAATATAGAATTATCAATAGTATAACTTTTCAAAATATACAAAAAAATGTTTTTTAAAAAATTAATTGAAATAAATAAAAATGATTTTTTTTCTGAAGAAAAAAAAAATTACATAAGAAAAAAAATTTTGGACGGTAATATCCTCATCGTTCGAAATCAATTTAAATCAAAAGTATTAAGAGAAACGTTTAAAAAATTGAGAAAGAAACCAAAATTTTCAAAAAATACTAGAATGATCGAGGGTATAAAAAATATTTGTTATAGATCAGTTCAAAAGGGATCTGGTCAATATTCAACCAATGATTATTCTTGGTATTTTTTTCCATGGAACAAAGATCCATATAAATTAATGGATAAAGTAAAGAAAGTATTTCATCAAATTGTTAGATTAAATAAATATGACCCAAATATCCTATTTAAAAATACTCCAAAAAATAGATTTATTTTAAGGGCACATCTTATGTATTACCCATTCAAAACAGGTCATATTTCACTCCATTCAGATCCTATAAACGTAACAACTATTACCTGTGGCATTTACATTACCTCTGAACAGCTTGATTATGACAAAGGTGGATTTTATGTGCTTGATTCAAAAAAAAAAAAATTTTTTGTAGACCATAAAATAAATTCAGGTGATATGATTTTATTCTATAATGGACTTTATCATGGTGTAGAACCTACTTTTTTGGAAAATAAAAAAAAAAATTTAGATAAAATAAATGGAAGAGTTTTTTTAAATTTAAGTATCTTGGAATCTCATGAATTCAAAGATAGACAATTTACACGTGGATTAAAATTAAATGAAATTAAGTCAAAATCTAAATAAAGAAAAAAATTTTTTTAAAAATAAAAACATAGTTATTACTGGTGCAAGTGGTTTTATTGGAAAAAATTTATTAAAATATTTATCTCAATATCAATGCAATATAATTGCAATTTATAATAAAACAAAAATTAATTCAAAAAAAAAAAATATTGTATCTATAAAGCATGATTTACTGCAAAGCTTACCTGAAAATTTATTAAAAGATAAAATTGATATTTTATTTCACTTTGCTGGCCCAAAGGCAGATAGAAAATCAATGCAAGATAATTTTGAAATAAATAATGGTTTAGTTATTGATAAAAATATTATTAAGTATTCTATAAAAAAAAAAATTTCTCTTTTTTTTTATGCCTCATCTGCTGGTGTTTATAAAATTTCTAAAACTAATTTTAAAGAAAAAAAAATACCAATTACAACAAATTGTGATGGAATTTATGGCAAGAACAAGCTCATAGCAGAAAAAATGTTATTTAATGCTTTTGATAAAAAAAATCTAATCATTTGTCGTTTTTTTTCCATATATGGAAAATCTTCAAATACAATTATTAATAAATGGAAAAATGAAGTTAGAAAAAATAAAAATATATCTATTTGGGGAGATGGAAAGACAATTAGAAGTTGGCTACATATTGATGATACTATAAGAGGTATTATTAAAATGATAATATATAAAAAAAATGATGTATTTTATAATCTTGGTTCAAGTGAAAAATTATCATTGTATAAAATTTTCTGTCTTATTAAAAGTAAGTTTAAACATTCTAAATCATCAATTATTTACAGCAAAATACTAGCTACGGGACCAAAAAAAAGATTTACTAACTCTCATAATTTAAAAAAAATTGGATGGGTACAAAAAATAAAACTGAATAAAGGTTTAACAATTATTTGAATTATGATTAATTTTGCATCCCCAAAGTTTAAAAATATAAACAATGTAGATAAGTACCTTAAGGTAATTAAGAAGGTCATTTTAAGTGGAGATTATATTCTAGGTAACAATGTAGATAAATTAGAAAGTAAATTAAAAGATTATTTAAAATGTAAATATGTAATTACAAATAATAGCGGTACTGACTCTTTAATCATGTCTTTAATGTGTTTGGGGTTGAAAAAAAAAGATGAAATTTTAGTTCCCTCACATACAGCTAGTGCCACCTTAACATCACTAAGATTAATGCAATATAATTATAAATTTGTAGATATTGACTACAATACAATGAATATTGATTTGCATGACACTATAAAAAAAATTAATAAAAATACCAAGGCAATCATAGCTGTCCACCTTTATGGAAATCCAAGCCCGGTTGATCAGCTAAAAAAAATTTGCAAAAAAAAGAAGATAATTTTAATAGAAGATTGTGCGCAAGCTTTTGGCGCAAGTTTAAATAAAAAAAAAGTAGGAACATACGGCAATTTTGGATGTTTTAGCTTTTTTCCAACCAAAAATTTATCTGCAATTGGAGATGCTGGTGCAGTTATAACTAACAGCAAAAAATTTTATGAGAGATTAAAAAAAATTAGGCAATACGGATGGGATAAAAATAGAATTTCGCAAATAAATGGTATCAATTCAAGATGTGATGAAATTCAAGCAGCAATACTTAATGTAAAAATTAACACTATAGATAAAGATAACCAAGCAAGAAGAAAAATTGCAAAATATTATTCAAAAGAACTTTCTTCATTACCATTAAAACTTCCATCAGAAAAAAATAATTCGCATCATGTATATCACTTATATGTAATTAAAGTCTCTAGTTTATTAAGAAATCAAATTATAAAATACTTTAGAGTTAAAAAAATATTTTTAGGAGTGCATTATAAAAAGCCTTGTCATCAGATGAAAAACTTTCAAAAAAAAAATACAAGCTTGCCAATTACGAATAAAGTGGTAAATGAAATTATCTCTTTGCCAATGTATCCTGAGTTAAAAAATAATGAAAAAATTAAAGTTGTTAAATTATTAAAAAATTTTTATAGAAATATTAAATGAACATATTAATTACTGGATTTGCTGGACATATAGGCAGTGATCTAATTTTAAAATTATCAAAATTATCAAAAATAAAAAAGATATATGCCATTGATAATTTTGCTTCAGAAAATTTCTTTAGTATCTTTAATATGCAAAACAAAAAGATTCATATACTTTATGAAGATCTTCATAGTTTCAATCTTAAAAAGTTAAAGAACATTAGTTATACATTTCATTTTGCCGCAAAGACAAATGCTGAAAAAAGTTTTGAAAATAAAAATAAAATTGATGAAAATTTATTATTAACAAAAAAAATTGTAGATTTTTGTAACTTTTCAAATTCCATTCTAATTTTTCCATCATCAACAAGTGTTTATGGGTCACAAAGTAAAATGGTCGATGAAAATGAACCTAATTTGAGTCCTCAAAGCCCATATGCAGACACTAAAATAAAAGAGGAAAATTTAATTTTTAAGAATGCTAAATGCAAATTTTTAATTTTTAGATTGGGAACTATTTATGGTTATTCAAGTGGAATTAGATTTCATACGGCTATAAATAAATTTTGCTTACAGGCGGCAATGAATAAGCCACTTACAGTTTGGAAAAAAAATATTCATTTACATAGACCTTATTTATATTTAGATAATTTCAACAAAAATATGGTAAAAATAGTTAATGGAAAAAAAATTATACACAATCAGTTGTATAATTTTTTAACCGAAAACTTTAAATTAAGTGAAATAATAAAAATTTTTAAATCGCTAATTAAAATAAAAATCATTTATACCGATACAAGATTAATAAACCAAAACTCATATTTAGTTTCTTGTAAAAAAATAAATAAATTAGGTTTTAATTTAAGAGGCAATTTGAAAAATGAAATAAAAAAAATTTTGTCAAAATTAGATGTTCAAAAAAAATAAATTCTTTTTTAAGCTGCTAGATAAAAAGAAGGGCTCTTTTTATAAATTAGTTTCACTTTATTCTTTATCATCAATTATTGATATTTTAATATTAGCTGTTGTTTCGATTTTATCTACTTACTTGATTGGCGGTAGTATTGAGGCTATTGATAAAAGATTATCACCATATGTTTCAAACTCAACAAATATCAGTTTAATACTGGGTATGATATTAATTTTAATTTATTTATTTAGAACTATTTTTTCTTATATAGTTTTAAAGAAAATTATTGAATTTTCAGCAAGTAATTTAAAATTTTTAAGAAATAAAATTTTTAATATTTATAAAAAATCATATGTTGAATTAGTTGAAAACAATTCACATGAAAAACAATTTAATAATGTTGCATATAATGTACAAATATTTTCTGAAAATGTTTTACAAAAATCAATATTAATTATTGCTGAAATAATTGTTTTTTTAGTAATAGTATTTTATTTATTATTTGTTCAAACAATTAATACATTGATCGTATTGTCCTTACTAACTACCTTTTATTCTCTATATTATTTTGTTTTTAAATCAAAAATTAAGATTGCTGGAAAGCAACAATCAAACTCTCTTCAAAAGTTAATAGAAATTATAGGTTATACATTCAAAGGCATTAAAGAGATTAAAACACTAAATATTTCGAATTATTTTGACAAAAGATATAAAGAATATAATGAAAATTTTACAAAAAATTTTGTAACATTTCAAAAAATTCATATTTTTCCAAAATATCTTTTAGAAATTATAGTTGTATCAATAATTATCTCATTTGTGTTAATTTTGAATTATCTATCAAATGGAGACTTACAAAATCATTATTCAGAAATAGCCGTATTAATAATAGCAATGACAAGGTTAAGCCCACTTGCTTTTAATATATTTAGTAATTTTATTCACATTAACACATCTTATTATTCGATTGCAGAACTAAACAAAGTACTTGATGAAAAAAGCTTAAATGACAGACCAGAGATAAAGCAAAAAAAAATTAATTTAAATTTTAAAGTTTTAGAGTTAAAAAAAATTTTTTTTTCTTACAAAAATAGACCAAATTTATTTGAAAATTTAAACTTTGAAATAAAAAAAAATGAAATAATAGGAATAAAAGGCAGCTCTGGCTCAGGCAAAACAACACTTGTAAATTTAATTCTAGGTATAGTTGACTATAATAAAGGAAAAATTATTTTAAACAAAAAATTTAATCCTAATAACACTAATTTTGATAATTTAATTTCATATACTCCACAAGAATTATTTTTAATTAATGGAACAATAGAGGAAAATATTGCGTTAGGAATTGAAAAAAAAAAAATAAGTAAAAAAAAGATTAATAATGCTATTAAAAAAGCAGGTTTAACTAAATTTGTAAATCAATTACCAAACAAAAGTTCAACAAAGATTAATTCAAATATTTTAAATATATCAGGTGGACAGGCTCAACGTATTGCAATTGCAAGAAATTTTTATTATGAAAAAAAAATAAATATTTTTGATGAATTTACTTCAGCTTTAGATGAGGAGAATGAGGATAAAATTCTAAAACATTTAAAATTATCCAAGAATACAATAATTATCATAAGTCATAAAAAATCATCATTAAAATATTGTGATAAAATTTATAAAATGGAAGATGGTAAGCTTTTAAGAATATAATTTTTTAAAATCATCAAATTTATTTATATAATCTTTTTTACTATATTTTTTATTACATAAAACCATTATAGAACCCTCTTTAATAAAACTTATTTTTAGCCAAGATTTTGTAGGGCAAATAAAATATTCCCCAGGTTTTGTAAATTTAATAACTCTAGTCTTACTTTTTGTTATGTATAATTTACTTTTAGAATTTATGTTTATAAGAATTTGTACGGTATCTTTATGAGCATGATTACCCCTAAAGCTGTTATTTTTGCCATTAATTACAAAAACTCTTTTTATATTAAAGTAGTCTTTCTCAAAGACAAAAAGAGAACCTCTTTTATCTTTAAAAAAGTTAAGTCTTTTTTGCATTTAATAAAATTTTTTACTAATTTCTTCAAGATTGGCAATTTCATAGCCACTTCTATTTTCTAATATTTTTACAAATTCAGAAGCATTTAGTAATTCATCAGGTGTTCCAGCATCTAACCAAATTGATCCTCTTCCAAGTTGCATTATTTCTAATTTATTTTGTTTTATAAGTTCGTTATTGAGATCTGTAATTTCTAACTCTCCTCTTTTAGAGGGTTTCAATTTTTCACAAATCTTAATTACTTTATTTTCATATAAATAAAGCCCAGTAATAATATCGTTAGAAATGAATTTCTTTGGTTTTTCAATAATTTTTAGAATTTTTTTATTTTTATATTGAATGACTCCAAACTCATTAGGATATTTATTTTTAACTGAAACTACACAATTTTTTTTTTTAATTAATTCTTTTAATTGTTCTGATAATGATTGCGCATAAAAAAAGTTATCCCCAAGAATAAGCATAAAATCGTTTTTCTTTATTATTTTTTTACACTTTAAAATTCCATCAACTATGCCCCCTGGCTTATTTTGAGTAACATAACTAAATTTAACTTTTAAATTTAATTTAGAGATTATTTTTTTAAAAATTTTTAATGAGTTTGAATCTGACACAATTGATATTTCTTTGATACCAGATAAAATTAAAACTGATAAAGGGTAAAAGAACATGGGTTTTTTGTAAATAGGTAAAAAATGCTTATTAACTGCAGATGTTATAGGTCTAAACCTTGTACCCAAACCACCTGCTAATAAAATTCCTTTTTTTAACATAATTTAAGTAATGTATAATTAATTGTAAATAATATACAAGTCTATTTTACTATATGAAAAAAATTTTGGTAACGGGAGGCTTAGGATTTATAGGTTTGAATTTAGTTCAAGATCTTTTGCGAGATAAAAAAATTAAATTAATTAATATTGATAAACTAAGTCCTTATTCAAATAAAATTATAATAAAGAAAAAAAATTATAAATTTATAAAATTAGATATAGCAAATAAAAATAAACTATATAATTGTATAAATAATATAAAACCAGATTTAGTATTTCATTTAGCTGCAGAATCACATGTTGATAGATCGATTATTTCATCAAAAGAATTTATATACTCAAATATAATTGGAACATTTAATTTACTAGAAATATTAAATCAGCTTAAAGAAAAAAAAAAGCTAAATGCTAAGTTTAGATTTATTCATGTTTCAACAGATGAAGTTTATGGATCAATTTTAAAAGGAAAGTTTACGGAAAGGTCAAATTATAAACCCAATTCACCCTATTCTGCTTCTAAAGCTTCATCAGATTTATTAGTTAGATCTTGGTTTAAAACACATAATTTCCCAGCAATCATAACAAATTGTAGTAATAATTTTGGGCCATATCAAAATGAAGAAAAATTTATTCCCAAAGTAATTACAAACATATTAAGCAAAAAAAAAATTCCAATATATGGAAATGGAAAAAATATGAGAGACTGGATATATGTAGATGATCATATTTCAGCTTTAAAAACTATAGCAATTAAAGGTAAAATTGGAGAGACCTATAACATAGGAGGACAAAATATATTAACAAATAATAAAATTGTAGAAATGATTTGTAAAATAATTAAAAAAAAACATATTAATTTTGACCCAACAATTCTTATTGAGCATGTTATAGACAGAAAAGGTCATGATTTTAGATATGCAATTAGTAATAAAAAGATAAATAATGAATTGAATTGGTATCCAAAATATGCGTTTAAAGATTCTTTAGAAAAAACAATTGATTGGTATTGTAAAAATTTTCATAGTAAAAAATGAGTAATGCACCAATAATTCTATTTTGTTATAATAGAATAGAGCATTTAAAAAAAACAATAAATAGTATTAAAAAAAATCAATTATCAAAAAGTTCAAATTTTATAATATTTTCTGATGGGCCAAAGGATATAACAGATAAAAAAAAAATTTTTAAAATAAGAAAATATTTAAAAAAAATAAAAGGTTTTAAAAAAGTAGAAATTTTAGAAGAAAAAAAAAATAAAGGTTTAGCATTAAGTATAATTGATGGATTAAATCTGATCTTCAAAAAATACTCATCAGCAATTATTTTGGAAGATGATTTGGTAGTAAGCAAAAATTTTTTAACATATATGAACGAAGGCTTAGCTCGCTTTAAAAATAATAGAAAAGTTATATCAATCCATGGCTATTCTTATCCTTTTAAAGCAAGCGGAACTGATCCAGAATATTTTTTTTTAAAAGGTGCAGATTGTTGGGGTTGGGCTACCTGGGCAAAATCATGGACTACTTTTGAACACAATGGAAAAAAGCTTAAGAAGCTAATAATTAATAAAAAAACTACAAAAGAATTCAATTTTAATAATAGCTTTGACTATATGAAAATGCTTAATAATCAAATAAAAGGTAAGAATAATTCTTGGGCTATAAGATGGTATGCTTCAGCTTTTTTAAAAAACAAACTCACACTTTATCCAAAAAAGACATTTGTTAAAAATATAGGAACAGATGGTTCTGGAACGCATGGTTCAGAGGATTATGAAAGTTATAATATCAAAAAATTTTTAAAAAATTCCTATATTCCTATAAAAGGTATCAAAATTAAGATTAAAGAAAACATGATAATGAAAAAAAAATTTGAAGCATATTTTAATACACAAAATAAGTATCAGAAATTTAAAAAAATTATGTATTTTTTATTAAAAAAAATTCATCCAAGATGAACAAACAATCAAGATCAAATTTTTTGAAATCTTTTAATAAAATTTATACTATAAATTAAAAAATTAATAATTAATGGCCATGTTTCTTCTAGATAAAATAAAAGATTTATTTAATATTCTATTAAAACGTAAAATTAGAATTACTGGTAATTACGTTTCTTGGAAACAAGCTCTTAAATATAGTCAAGGGTATAGTGATGACATTATATTTAAAAAAACCATAAAAAGTTTTAAAAAAGTAATTACCAAAGAAGCAAAATATGAAAGAGATTCTTTTTTATTTTATCAAGATAATTATGACAAAACTTTACTATCACGCTTAATCTCAATAAAAAAAGATAATAATAAAAAGATTAATGTATGTGACTTTGGTGGATCTTTAGGATCCATATACTTTCAGCATAAAAAATTTTTTACATTTAATTTTGTAGACTGGAATATTGTAGAACAAATAAATTATGTAAAATATGCCAAAAAAAAAATTAAAATTAATAATTTACATTTTCATGATAACTTAAGTTTGTTATTTCGAAAAAAAAAAATAGATATTGCTTTATTTTCAAGTTCATTACAATATCTTGAAAATCCCTATTTTGTTTTGAGTAAATTTATTCAAAAGGGAATAAAAGATATTATTATACATAGATCGCCTTTCACAGATGGTGACGATATTATTAAAATTCAAAATGTACCAAAGCACATTTACAAATCAAGTTATCCAATAAGAATATTGAGTATCAAAAAAATTACTAATCTATTTTCTAATGGAGGATATAAAATAAAAATTAAAAAAAAATTAGTTGAAAAAGTTGATGTTTATGTATATGAAACTTATCACTTTCAGAAGACTATATGAAAATTAATTTTTGCACTTATTTCGACATAAATTATTTGTCAAAATTTCTTACTTTAAAGAATTCGTTAAACAAATTTAATATTGATTATACATTTTATATACTTGCTTTAGATAATCTTGTTATTGAATTTTTTAAAAAAAATAAATTTAATAATTTAAAGATTATAGAATTAGATAAAATTGAAAATGAATATGAATTACTAAAAGATGTAAAAAAAAATAGAGCTACAATTGAATATTATTTTACATTATCTCCATTTTTACCAAAATATATTTTTGAAAAAGAAGGCATTAATCAGATTACCTACTTAGATTCTGATTTTTTTTTTTTCAAAAACCCAAAAAAAATAATTAGTGAAAATATAGACTCTAGCGTGTCGCTCATTAAGCAAAATAGTAAAGAAAAATATGGTAAATTTAATGTTGGCTGGATTAACTTTAATTTTGAATACGATGAAACAATAAATATTGTCAATGAGTGGTCCAATCAATGCTTAAATGAATGTTCAGATATACCAAAAAAGAATTCCTATGCGGATCAAAAATATCTAGATACATGGATTACTAAATTAAAATATTCCAGGGTTTTTCAACCAGAGTACACATGTCTATCCCCATGGGATGCTAATATAAAATTAGTAAATAATACAAAAAAAATGATTTCATATCATTTTCATGGGCTTGAAATGTTTGAGAATTATTTTGTATCAGGTTTTTACAGGTATAACAAAAAAACTAATAAAAAAATTATAGAAGAAATTTATTATCCTTATATTGAAAATCTTACGTCTATAGAAAAAAGATATAATTTAAAAAGTTCATCAATAAGACAACATAGAGATAAAATGCTTTCCAAGTTTTTTATTGCAATTAGGACTCTCAAATCTAATATTAAGAAAATCTTTTATAATGATTATCACTCATATAAAGCATGATTATCCTAGGTATAAATTATAAACATGGAGATGCATCAGCCTGCTTAATTAAAGATGGAAAATTATGTAGTGCAGTAGAAGAAGAAAGATTTACAAAAATTAAAAATTGCTCACACTTTCCGATTAATTCGATACAATATTGCTTAACAGAAAATAATATATCAATTGATGATGTAAGTTATATTACTATAAATTCAAATCCTAGATACAACCTTTTGGCAAAGATTGTGTTTACATTTAAAAACATAAATAATGGCCTTTTTTTTGAATATTTTTTATCTTTTTTTGACAATAATCAATCAGCAAAATTTTTATTTAGATTATATTTTGAAAAAAATGTAAAAAATAAAATAATATATATTCCCCATCATTTATCTCATGTTTATTCAACACTATTTTTTTTAGAAGATACCAAAAATTCTTTGATTTTTTCTTTTGATGGATCAGGTGATTTTTCAACAATAGAAGTTTACTTAACAAACCAAAAAAAAACAAAATTATTGGAAAAGAATTATTTTCCACATTCCCTAGGTTTTTATTATATGGCATTTACTCAATATTTAGGATTCAAAAATTATGGAGATGAATATAAAGTAATGGGATTATCTGGAACAGGCTCACCAATATATGCAGATAAAATTAAAAAAATTTTATTAAAATCTGAATATCCTTTTAAGTTAAATTTAAAATATTTTAATATTCCAAAAGTATCATATTTTACACATCAACCAAAAGTCCAAGACTTATATAATGATTTTTTTACCAAGGAATTTGGTGAGCCAAGAAAACAGGATGAAAAAAATATAAAACAAATCCACAAAGATTATGCTGCATCAATGCAAAAAGTTTTTGAAGATGTGGTTTTTGTTTATTTAAGAAAGTTTCAAAAAGAATACAATTCTAAAAAACTTTATTTAACAGGCGGGTGTGCTTTAAATAGTGTTTTAGCTGGAAAAATAGTGCAATCTAAATTATTTAATGAAGTAAGTATAGGACCCAACCCTGGAGATGCTGGTGGTGCTTTAGGTTCTGCATTTTATCATTTAGTTAAAAACAATTTAGAAATTG
>TARA_B110000027_G_scaffold23933_1_pt1 | contig 19884 bp, 20 predicted proteins | sample TARA_B110000027 | Tara Oceans TARA_B110000027 (sample SAMEA4397101) | marine metagenome | biome: Polar Biome; feature: [SRF] surface water layer (ENVO:00010504); material: water (ENVO:00002006), including particulate matter (ENVO:01000060) such as... | depth 5 m
ATTTCTACTAGAAAAAATCAATAACCATGAAAAGACAATTATCAATATTAGTTTTACTTCATTTTTTCATATTAAACACCTGTAAATCACAAGAGATATTAGTTAAAGATTTATCAAACAATCAGGAGTTGAATTATATTTTTTCAAGAATTATAACTACTAAAACTGTTTGTGAAGAATTGTATAATAGAGGATTGTTCGTAACAATTTACGAAATTTCAGACTCCGAGGCAACTCCAGAAAATTTATTTAAAGGATATTCTGGCACTGTAAGTAGCTACATAATATCAGCATCACCCGATGGCGATTATTATACGTCTAGTAAGCTACACAAAATAGAAGGGTTAATTCACCCAAAAATAATTTATATATCAGAGACAAATTATCCAAATTTCAAAATTAAAATTGAGTATGGAAATTCTGATGAAAGAAATTCGGAAGTATTTGATTTTGAAGGGGTTCATTAAAGAAAAAATGATTTAAACCTAAAACGCATACTTATGGAAACCAAGTTAAAAAACACCAGCTCCGCAAAGTCTGTGACTTCGCGGAACATAAAAAATATAAACTGTAATGTAAATTATGAAGTATTAAAATGAATTTTGAACGAAAAAATAATGAAAATTATATAAGCTCAAAGTCGTGAAATCGAAGATTCGACGACGTCAAACTTTTGCGGAGCAGGGGGTGACTTATTAAAACCACAAAAAAGAAAAACAAATGAAACCTCTACTGTTATTTCTATACTTATTTTTTGGAGCAACAACTTACGCTCAAACTTATAAATTTGACTTGATAGCAACCTACACCCAAAAAGTGAGTGACAAAGAACACAGTCGTATTGTTTGCTCAAACGCGACCAATGATGATTATTTTCTAACCATAGGGACTTTTACATCTTCTTCTACAGCATTTGTATCTGATTTTAAAAAACAAATCTGCCATACTTACGAAATTACACAAAGCGATGAGGATTCTGATAAATATTTTATTTTCAAATACTTACGCACCTCTAAAATTGAATCTACTAAAGCCTATTTAAATCATGAATATAATTTTGAGGAAATCGAATCTGACAGCCTGTTCAGAAAAGTAAAGCTTTCAATTTATAAAAATACAAAAAGAAAAAGACCGGTAACCTCTCAAACAATTGTGCTTGAAAAAAGTGATGATGAGCTTTTTTCTCTATATCGCGTTGCGTGTTTGCATCCCTTTGAAAAATTAGATAAAATGAAATACCCTGGAAAATACAAGGTAGTGAGTGGTACAGGTAAAACATCTGGTGGATATAAAATTAAAACTGAGTTACTATCCATAAAACCTATTAATTTAATACTGAACATACCGCATTAGTAGAGTAATCAATTTCTAGACTTAGCAGCTCCGCAAAGTCTGTGACTTCGCGGAACATAAACAATATTAAATGAAATGTAAATTATGAAGTAATGAGGGTTTTATTTGTTTATATCACAGAATACGCAGCAGGGTTTTTTAAACGAACTGATTTAAACTTTAAATCTGTAAACTTTAGTATTTCTTTACGACTATTTAGTTTATTAAAAAGTACTTTTAAAAAAAACTAATACATCTTAATAATTATGAAAAAATCGAATTTTATTGCCTCAATTGTATTTGCATTTTTAATGTTAGTATCATTTAATGTAAATGCTCAGAAATTTAAAGGGCTAGACAAAAGTCCTATGGATGCAGCATCCTTTCCAAGTTCTTATAAAGAATCAGACAAACTTATTAAAATAACATACAGCCGTCCACAATTGAAAGGTCGTTCGGTTGGTAAATTAGCTCCCGAAGGAAACGTATGGAGAACTGGGGCTAATGAAGCTGCTGAGTTAACATTATACACAGATATGATGTTAGGCACCACTAAAATAAAAGCTGGCACGTATACGTTTTACCTAATTCCAGGAGAGGAAGAATGGACTGCGATTGTTAGTACTGATTTAAATGTTTGGGGAAGTTATTACTACAACGAAAAAAATGATGTTGCACGTATAGTGGTTCCAGTAACAGAAGGTAAAGAAAATTTAGAAGCATTTTCTATTGCTTTTGAAAAATCAGACGACGGGGTACATATGCACATAGGCTTGGGAACAGTTAGAATTGCCGTACCCTTTACAAAATAAGCTGAAAATTTATCATAAAAAAACGCCCTGAGAAATCAAGGCGTTTTTTTATTTAAGGAATATTCAAATACTTATGCGTTTGTAGTGACACCTTCCATTTGGGATGCTTCATCACATACTCCACAATAAATGGCGTGACTTTATCGCGCTTGCTCCACTCTGGTTGGAGGTACAGAATGCAGTTAGAATTAACTTTTGCGGCTTGTTCTTCTGCAAATTTTAAATCGTCCAGATTGTAAACAATCACTTTCAGTTCGTGTGCTTTTTGATACACCTCCTCTAAAGGACCTTTTAATTTTTTAGGAGACAAACAAATCCAATCCCAATCGCCCGTTAACGCATACGCACCAGAAGTTTCAATATGCGTTTGCATGCCCTTTGATTTTAATGCATTTGTCAAGGGGTTCATGTCCCACATCAAAGGCTCCCCTCCTGTTACTACAATGGTTTGACTCTCTTTGGCAGCCGTATCGGCTATGGACTCTATAGACGTTGGCGGATGCAAATTGGCATTCCAACTTTCTTTGACATCACACCAATGACAGCCCACGTCACAGCCTCCTATTCTTACAAAATAAGCAGCCGTTCCTTTATGAAACCCTTCCCCCTGAATGGTATAGAAAGCCTCCATAAGTGGCAGCATTTTACCAGCGTTTACAAGCGATGTGATTTCAGTTTTTAACATAATGAGCAAAAATAGTTTACTGTTTTTGGTTTAAGTCATAAAACTTCATTTATTTTTACTCGGAATTAAAAAATTAGCATTGAACAATACGAAATCAACCATGAGAAACTATTTATGTATCGGATTACTCCTAGCCCTTTTTGTGGCTTGTGAAACAAAAACAGACCCATTTGCCATCACTAAAAACAGCATAGGAATGCTTACCGACTCCACAAAAGTGAACGCATTAAAAACAGTGTTTGAAAACGACTCTATCAGTAAATATATTGGCGGAGACGAATTTACAGGCAGCACCAATACCATTAGTGTTTTTGAAAAAGAAACCGGTAAACTGTTACTCGAATTAGATCCTAATTATTCTTTAGACTCGTTGTCCACCATCCGAACAGTACGTGTTATGGACGATCGTTTTAAAAACAAAGACGGACTGAATACGCTGAGTACTTTTGGAGATATCAATTCAAAATATACGATTTCAAGCATTCAAAACACCCTTAGAAGTTTGATTATTTCTGTGGATGAAATCAATGCGTATTTCACACTGAGCAAAATGGAATTAGCTGAAGAAATGCGTTATGATATGACTCAAAAAATAGAGGCCATTTCCATTCCTGAAACGGCAAAAATTAAAGACTTTTACATTCAATGGTATTAAACGATGGCAGGGTATAACATTCAAAAAATACCGTTTGTAGTTCCAACAACAGACGGCAAACTGATTGAAGAACATTTTGGAAATGCAACGGACGGCAACGCCGCACTAAGCATTGCCCATATGGTAGCACCTCCAGGCTGGAGCGAACCCTTTCAAACCCCAGAGTTTGAAGAATACACCTATATCATAAAAGGAAAAAAACAATTCATTATTGAGGGTGATACAATTATTTTAGAACAAGGACAATCCATTAGAATTGAAAAAAATACGCGTGTTCAGTACTCCAACCCTTTTGAGGTCCCATGCGAATATTTAGCAATTTGTACACCTGCATTTTCAATGGAAAACGTCCACAGAGAAGATCCAAAAAAATCATGAAAACAATGATCCCCAAAATCATAGGCGCCTTTATCAATTTCATTGGAATTTTTAATACGGCATACGCCTCAAAACTTGCCTTGAATTTATTTTCGAAACCTAGAAATGGCAAACTGACTCCGCATATAAATTCATTTTTAGAAACTGCGACGTCCAAAACAATCTTGCACTACAACAGCTTGCCCATTCAAATCTACCAATGGGAAGGCACCAAAGAAACTGTGTTACTGGCACACGGATGGGAAAGCAATTCAGGACGCTGGCGCCATAAGATTCAAAAACTTCACAAAGAGGGGTACAATGTGATTGCCTTGGACGGACCTGCTCACGGAGGGTCTGGAAGCAGCACTTTTAATGCGATTCTCTATTCAGAGTTTATCAGTGTTGTGAGCGAAAAATTTAAACCTACTGCATTTATTGGACATTCTGTTGGCGGGATGGCTTTGGTTGTTTTTCTTAAAAAACAAACCTATGTCCATGCTAAAAAACTTGTGCTTCTTGGCGCCCCTTCAGGGTTCAAAGGCATCATGAAACGCTACAAAGAAATGATGGGCTATAGCCAAAAAGTATCTATAGGGATCGATCACTATATAGAACTTAAATTTGGACACCCTCCTCATTATTTTTCTACGGCGGACTTTGTAAAAAACATCGATACTCAAGGCTTGCTGATCCACGACAAAAGAGACCGCATCATTCCTTATCAAGATGCGCTCGACATAGATGCACAATTCAAAAGCGCCAAACTGATTTCAACAGAAGGTCTCGGTCATTCTTTAAAGGGGGATTTTATTACTGATGAATTAATTAAATTTTTGAGCCACTAAACTTTTGTAAATTTGCCACATGGAACCAACTTCAACAAGACTGAATAAATATTTAAGCGAAGCCGGGTATTGTTCGCGGCGTGCTGCTGATAAGCTGATCGACGAAGGTCGGGTAACTATTAATGGAGTTGTCCCCGAGATGGGCACTAAAGTTTTAGAAGGCGACGAAGTAAAAGTCGATGGAAAAACCATTCTTAATGAGGCTAAAAAACGAACGTATATCGCATTCAACAAACCTGTAGGAATTGTTTGCACTACCGATACAGGCGTCGAAAAAGATAATATTATTGATTACATCCAGTACCCCAGTCGGATTTTCCCAATTGGACGTTTGGACAAAGACAGTGAGGGCTTGATTTTATTGACCGATGACGGCGATATCGTAAACAAAATTCTTAGGGCGAGTAACAACCACGAGAAAGAATACATTGTATCTGTTGACAAGCCGATTTCTCAAACGTTCATTCAACGCATGTCGAGTGGCATTCCTATTTTAGAAACCGTGACTAAAAAATGTGAGGTCCAAAAACTGAGTACCTATGAATTTAAAATCATCCTAACCCAAGGTTTGAACCGCCAAATTCGTCGCATGTGTGAGTACCTAAATTATGAAGTACAATCGCTGAAACGCACCCGAATCATGAACATTCATTTGAAATGTGACGTTGGTACCTACCGCGATTTAACTGACGAAGAACTCAACACGTTAAACGAAACCTTGAATGACTCTAAAAAAACAATCTCATGAAATCAGTAGCCCCTTTTCATTTGGCCATTCCTGTGTGGAATCTAGAAGTGTGTCGTGTATTTTATAGAGAGGTTTTAAATTGTGAAGAAGGTCGCCATAGCGATCATTGGGTTGATTTTAATTTTTTTGGACATCAGCTCGTGATTCATTTCAAACCAAAAGAAGAAGAAACGGAACTTCATATAAATAAGGTGGATGGAAAACAGGTACCTGTTCCACATTTTGGAGTCATTCTCCCATGGGAAGATTTTAAAACGTTTTCAGAACATTTAAAAGTCCAAAAAATAGACTTTATTATTGAGCCTTATATCCGTTTTGAAGGACAGGTTGGCGAACAAGCTACGATGTTTTTTTACGACCCTGCGGGAAATGCTCTAGAGTTTAAAGCCTTTAAAGATACGTCTCAGATTTTTGCTAAATAGAAGGATTGGCAGCATGACGCTCACAAGCAAGCAATGTGTTTTTGAGTAACATGGCAATGGTCATTGGTCCTACCCCACCAGGAACAGGCGTGATATAACTTGCTTTTTCAGCGACACTTTCAAAGTGTACATCTCCAGCAATGCGATAACCTCTTTTCTTCGTTTCATCTGGCACTCTAGTGATGCCTACATCAATAATAACCGCTCCTGGTTTCACCATTTCAGCAGTTAAAAATTCAGGTATTCCCAAAGCAGCAACCACGATGTCTGCATTTAAAGTGAGTTCGGCTAAATTAGTGGTGCGGCTGTGTGCAATGGTTACAGTCGCATCCCCAGCAGGACGTTTCTGACTCATTAAAATACTCATTGGGCGTCCCACAATGTGGCTTCTCCCAATTACTACCACTTGCTTTCCGGAAGTGGGTACGTTATAACGCTCTAAAAGCTCCATAATCCCATAAGGAGTCGCAGGTAAAAAGGTTGGTAAATCCAATGCCATACGCCCTACATTCATGGGGTGAAAACCATCCACATCTTTATCGGGGTGTACCGCCATCAATACTTTTTGTTCGTCGATATGTTTCGGCAATGGAAGCTGTACAATAAACCCATCAATTGCTGGATTGTCATTTAAAGACTGTATTTGCGCTAATAAGGTTTCTTCTGTAGTGTCTTCTGGTAAATCAATCAGTGTAGAATCAAACCCTACAAGTTCACAGGCATTAACTTTAGCACCAACATAGGTCATACTTGCTCCATTGGTTCCCACAAGAACCGCAGCCAAATGGGGTGCGCGTTTGCCTTGATCCTTTATTTTTAAAACTGAGGCAGCAATTTCTACTTTTATATCTGCACTCGTCTGTTTTCCGTCTAGTAAAATCATTATAATCTAATCTTTATTTTAAAACTATCGGGGCATATTTTTCATCATTTGCATCATTTTACGACCGCCTCCACCTTGCATCATCTTCATCATTTTACTCATTTGATCGAATTGCTTCATCAATTGATTGACTTGTTGGATAGACGTTCCCGATCCGGCTCCAATCCGTTTTTTACGACTGGCATTTAAAAGGGTTGGCTTGGTACGTTCTGCTGGGGTCATCGAATGAATAATGGCCTCTATGTGCTTGAAAGCGTCGTCATCGACATCAATATCTTTCATCATTTTTCCAGCCCCAGGAATCATCCCCATAAGGTCTTTCATATTACCCATCTTTTTAACCTGCTGAATCTGTGATAAAAAGTCATCAAATCCAAATTGGTTTTTGGCAATTTTCTTTTGGATTTTTCGAGCTTCTTGCTCGTCAAATTGTTCTTGTGCACGTTCAACTAAAGAAACGACATCTCCCATCCCTAAAATTCGCTCGGCCATACGTGCAGGGTAGAACACATCAATGGCTTCCATTTTTTCACCTGTACCAATAAATTTGATTGGCTTATTGACCACTGATTTTATGGAAATGGCAGCTCCACCTCGAGTATCTCCATCTAATTTGGTAAGGATCACCCCATCAAAATTCAGAATATCATTAAAGGCTTTGGCTGTATTAACAGCATCTTGACCTGTCATTGCATCCACTACAAACAAAGTTTCTTGCGGTTGGATTGCTTTATGAATGTTGGCGATTTCAGTCATCATAGCTTCATCGACGGCTAAACGACCGGCAGTATCTATAATAACAACATTACACCCTTTGGCTTTGGCCTCGGCAATACCTGCTTTGGCAATGGCTACAGGGTCGTTATTTCCTTGATCGCTGTACACCTCAACGCCAACTTGTTCTCCAACAATGTGCAACTGATCGATGGCCGCTGGACGGTACACGTCACAGGCGACAAGCATTGGTTTTTTAGATTTTTTTGTTTTTAGGTAATTGGCAAGTTTTCCAGAAAAAGTGGTTTTACCCGACCCTTGTAAACCAGACATTAAAATCACACTTGGAGTGGCTGATATGTTAATCCCTTCAACATCGCCTCCCATCAAAGTGGTCAATTCATCTTTTACAATTTTGACCATCAATTGGCCCGGCTGAAGTGTGGTTAATACGTTTTGACCGAGTGCCTTTTCCTTAACCCGATTGGTAAACTCTTTAGCAATTTTATAATTCACATCGGCATCCAACAACGCGCGACGCACTTCTTTGAGTGTTTCGGCAACATTGATTTCTGAGATGCGCCCATGTCCTTTGAGGACGTGAAGGGCTTTATCTAATTTTTCACTTAAACTATTGAACATAAAATGCAGTTTTTATCGAACTACAAAAGTAAAGAAATATTTTATTTTAAAACCGTTAATGAGCTGTTAAACCCATGGAATTATTTTAAAACAACAATCAAAATCACACTAAGGCGTAGAACTTGATATTTGTAATAATTTACCATTATAAAACTGTTGGCTATTCTTTGCGAATTCAAAAATATAGTTGGCCATTTCAGGGGCAGTTGTAGGGGCTTCATAGCCTGGAAATGCTTCTTCTAACATTTCGGTTTGCACAGCTCCCAGCGCCAACACATTGAAGGAGGGTCCTGATTCTTTATATTCCTCGGCTAAAAGTTCGGTGAGTGTAATTACAGCGCCTTTACTAGAACTGTACGCAGAGAGTCCTGGGAATTTTACAGAGCCTTGTACACCTCCCATAGAACTGATGGTAACGACATGCCCTTTTTTTGGCATGAATGGAATCATACGACGTGTGAGTTCGGCAACCCCAAAAACATTGGTGCTATAAACCTGTTGAAAATCCTCAAAAGTAGTGTCTGAAAACGGCTTATTTAAAAGTGTTCCTGCATTATTAATCAGTATATCAACCTGTGCCCATTCCTTTTTCACAAAGGCTTCTACGCGATCGTAATCTTCAGATTTACTCAAGTCAAAAGGCAAAGCAGTAATGTTTTCAAAATTTAAATTTGAGACGGGTTTTGCATTTCTTGAGAGTGCCAAAACATCGTAGCCTGCATTGGCAAAAAGATGCACAAGTTCAAAACCGATGCCACGACTGGTTCCTGTGATTATAACTGTTTTAGTTGGTTTCATATTTCTATTTATTATTTTTTAACGGTCACATACCTAACAGCGGAAAGCAAGTTTGCAATGAAGCATTCCCTTGGGTGATACTGTGTTTAGCATGCTCGTTTAATACATTTGAATTTCTTTGGTATCGGTATTACAAATTTGAACGATGCCAGGAAATAACTTATTTATTGTGGTCGCCATAAAAGCGAAGTCTAATTGATCTGTTTCATCATCCACATGGTGATAAAAATCAAAATTAGTTAAATCACAAGAAGAAATGGTATGACTTGGCACTTTAAATTCTTTATAAAACGAATAATTATCGGATCGCTGGAAAAGATTGTACTTTATTGCGACCTCAGAACTTCCAACCATGAAGGTGTTGGTGTACGTATTTAATTTATCCCCTAAATCGGACAGCTCATAGCCCGTCAAGAAAATTTCATAGTCCCGATCGATAAAGGGAACTCCAAGCATTTCAAAATTGAGCATGGTATATAAATCGATCTTTTGTGCTTTTAATTTTTTGGACAACGATTTTGAGCCTAACAATCCTTTTTCTTCGCCAGAAAACAAAGCAATAATTACGGAGCGTTTATTTTTGCCTGAGCGCGCAAGTCGGTCGGCAATGGCCAATACGGTGGCAGTGCCAGAAGCATTGTCATTGGCGCCATTAGCAATGGAATCATTTTTAACTTTATTACCTATCCCTATATGATCATAATGCGCTCCTAACAGGACTATTTCTTCTTTTAACGCAGGGTCATTGCCTTCTATATAACCAACCACATTCACACCCTTGAAACCTTTGGATTTAAAGGCATCAAAATAGGTGTCGAAGTACGGTTTGATTCCGGCTTCAATGAATTTTGATTTGATAAATTGTGCGGCTACCAATTCTCCTTCAGTAGCGGTTTCACGTCCTTTGAGAATATCAGAACTTAGAAAATCAACAATGGAATGAATTTCTTGGGGTTTTACAAGTTCATAATCTTGTGCATTGCTCAATTGAGTAAAAAAAGTCGCTAAAAGTAGGATTTTAAGTTTCATGGAGTTGTATTAATTCGTTTATCTAGCGAAGATACTAAAGTCCTGTGTAAACACTATTTAGTTCGTTCTTTTTATGTTCAGTTTTAAGGTGGACAACATATAGAAAACAGACATTAGTATGATGATGAACAGCTCAAACCACAACAAATAATACGGCCAAGCACCTATGATTAGCGGGTTTTCGGCTTGTGGTGGTTCTGCCAAATACATGTAATTTGAACCTAAATAAAAGTTTAAAGGCATAATGATTACCAACAATACATTCAGAATAACAAAGGAGGTGAGAACTGAATATTTTGAGGGCCTTATGTTTAAATTTTGAAGCATGTATAGGGGCAATAAAAAGATCAATACATGTCTTACATAGTATTCTAAATACGCAAAATCGCTGCCGTCAAACCCATTCATTTGCGGGGTTAAGACCGACATAATGCCTCCGATAACTCCTGTATAAAACACAAAGTCAAACAAAGCTTGTTTGCGTTTCAAAAAGGGAAGGAACGAACAGATCAAACCCGAAATTCCACATAGGTGAAATGGCAAGTCTGTGACCATATCCCAGTGCCCATTAAAAATGGTACGCAAAGGGGTAACCACTGAAGAGAAAAATAAAATCCCACCTATAAGGTATGTGACTCTAATGTTCTGTTGTTGCGACAAAAATCGCCCCAACCCTAAGATAAAAATAACAACGACTAAAACAGCGCAATTATTGACGATCCATTCATCGGACATAAACTTAATAACATAGTTGGGGAATGTTTGATTATTTAAAAGTATCAAGGAACTAAATATTGGTTAATAATATAATATCTCAGAAAATAAAAAATAAAGATACATAATTAAAAGATATTAGTATTTTTACACATGATTACAAAAAGGGTCATTAACTCAGTTGGTTCAGAGTGTTACCTTGACAGGGTAGAAGTCACTGGTTCGAATCCAGTATGACCCACAAGTAAAGCCTTCAATTTTTTGAGGGCTTTTTATATGAATTTCAAAACCTGTTCCAAGGCCATTCCTCGTGATCCTTTGATTAAGATGCTAGTATTTGAAATAGTTATATTCTCTAAATGTAATTGAAGGTCATGAAAGGTTTCAAAAAACTTAAAATTTGGATACGCTTTGTTTTGTTCAAAAAAATGAGACCCTACAAAATAAAACGTACAGTTTTTAGCTAGAACCCCCTTATTAATCACCTCTAAATGTTCTTTCGCACTTGCTGTACCCAACTCAAACATATCGCCTAGAATGGCGAGTTTATTTTGGTTTTGAATCCCTTTAAAATTTTCCAACGCAACTTCCATACTGCTTGGATTGGCATTGTAGGCGTCTAATAGAATTTCATTGGAATTTTGCTGAATGATTTGCGATCGGTTATTTGCCGGAACATAGGCTTCTATTCCTTCTTTGAGTTGTAGGGATGTAAGTTTATGATAGACTCCGATGGTTAGAGCAGCTGCAATGTTATGAAAGTTATAAACCCCAATAAGGTTGGTTTTAATAATGGATTCTTTAAATGTTACACTCAAAAATGGTTGGGTATCTGTTAGCTTCACGTTCACGGCTGTTTCTGAAGTTTCCGAAAATGTGTACGTGCTGTCATAAGTTCCCACTTGTGAAACTTGTTTTGCGTCATCAGAATTTAAAATAATTAACCCCGAATGTGCTTTTAAATAATCGTACAATTCACTTTTGGCATTCACAACCCCTTCTTCAGACCCAAAGCCTTCTAAGTGGGCTTTTCCAAAATTGGTAATATACCCCATATTTGGTTGTGCAATTTCACATAAAAAAGCAATTTCTTTCGCGTGGTTTGCGCCCATTTCTACAATCCCTATTTCGGTATCGGCAGTCATACTTAAAAGAGTTAAGGGCACACCAATATGGTTGTTTAAATTCCCTACAGTTGCTACGGTTTTGAAGTGAGGTTTCAGCACAGCATGGATCAACTCTTTGGTAGTCGTTTTGCCGTTGCTGCCAGTCAGCGCAATGATCGACACCCCGAGTTGCTCTCTATGAAAGCGTGCCAATGCTTGTAGCGTTTCCAAGACGTCGGTCACCAAAATAAAACGCTCGTCTGTGGGTTGCACAGCTTCGTCAATTATAGCATAACGACCCCCCCTTTTGAGGGCTTGATGTGCAAAAGTATTTCCGTTAAAATTATCACCTTTTAAGGCAAAAAACAGGGAATTCTGTTTTATGTTTCGGGTATCAGTAGAAGTGCCTGAGCTCTCCAAAAATAAGTGGTGAATTTGGTTTAATTCCATATCCTAAAAATATAAAAAAAGTCCTAACAATTAAAATTGATAGGACTTAATATTATTTGAATTGAAAAAATTTAATTTTTCCGTTTCTTTTTTGAAAGTGATTTAGATCCTACTCTAGACATTGCGCATCTAAAACCGATATAGTCTGTTGCCATATCTTCTGGATAATAACGTCTTTGTGCTGGATCGAGCCAGTATTCTCTATCTTTCCAAGACCCTCCTTTGTAAACGCGCACTTGATCATTGATAAGTGAAGTTCTGACATCTGACTTATCATATTGTCTTACCATACCTGAATCATTTGTGGATACGCTATGGTTTGGAGAGTTATACATTTTACGAGTAACTACATCTGTATCAGAATCATCATCTTCAAAATCATCAAAGAATCGTGACGATCTTGCATCGCCATCGCGGTAGTTAATATTGTTGCTTTTGTCAAAATTAGTACGTAGATACGTTTCATCTTCATCCACTGGCACTTGACTGATTTGACCAGGAAGTCCTGTGGCTACTAACTTTCCATTTGAAAGTGTCTCATATTCGATATCGTCAACTCCAATAACCTTAACACCCCCATCTTCTCCAATGGCATTTTTTGTGTATACATTACCTCTATAGTATCCAAAGTCACTAAATTCATCATCAACAACAGGTCTGTAAACATCTGCAACCCATTCAGCAACATTACCAGCCATATCATAGATTCCAAAATTATTTGGCTCGTAAGACATCACTTCATTTGTAATATCAGCTCCATCGTCAGACCATCCTGCTATTCCGCCATAATCTCCTTTGCCTTGTTTGAAATTTGCTAATTGATCTCCTCTTGTTTTACGATCTCCAGATCTGGAGTATTGACCATCCCAAGGATATTTTTTTCGCCCTCTATACACGTTGTAGCTTCTAAGTTCTGTAAGCCCCAATGCTGCATATTCCCACTCGGCTTCTGTTGGAAGGCGGTATTTCAACGCAATAGCACCTGTTTCACGGGTGGCATAACTAACAATGGAATCGTTGCCTCTTTTTCCCTTTCCACCAAGATGAACTCCTAAACTATCTTTGTAGGTTTCTTTAGGTGCATTTATATAGGTGTCAATATTGAAATTACTAGTTGCAGTCACTAATTCCCCTGGAATGTTAGAGTTTTTTTCAAGATAACCTTCTTTTTGCAAGCCCATTTCTGCAACGCGATCGGATCTCCAGTTTGCGAACTCAACAGCTTGCATCCAACTAACTCCAACCACTGGGTAGTCTTTGTAAGCAGGGTGACGTAGGTAATTTTCGACCATCATTTCGCTCAACCCTAAACGGTTTCTCCATACAAGAGTGTCTGGAACGGCGCCGTTATAAATAGCTTTGAATTTTGGTTCACTTGGTGGATATACGCGCTTGATCCAATCTAAGTATTCCAAATACATGATATTGGTAACTTCGGTTTCATCCATATAAAAGGACATAACATGCTGTTGGTTTGGAGAATTGTTCCAGTCGTGCATGACATCGTCCTGCACTTTTCCCATGGTAAAAGTCCCTCCTTCAACAAAAACCAAGCCTGGTGCTGTTTCTTGCTCTTTAAAATTTGTATTGTACTGAAAACCACCTTCTTTGTTATTGATTTGCCAACCTGTCGCTCTTGATGAGTTTCCAGATTTTGATGATTTGCTACACCCTACTAAAGTTGTAGACAATACTATTAAGATCAGTAATCGTACTTTTATGTTGTTTTTCATATTCAACTTATAATTGGTATAAAACAATTGAATTAAGTCCCGCAATATAGTAATTATAGACTATTATGCAATAGAAAATTAAAGGGATTTGTTCTATTTTTTTGATTTATTTATTTGTATTACTTTGATTAAAAACGCTGAATTTTATAATTTATTATTGTAATTTTGAAATTAGCATTTATTTATCCATACTAATGACTAAAACATTGCGTTTCTTTACTATGAAAAGACTGTTGCCTTTTGTAGCCTTATTTAGTATTTATTTTGGAACCGCTCAGACTCAAAGCTTTGACATTAATTGGGCTGGATCAACCACATTAAGCACACCCAACAGCTCTATTGAACTTCCTTCATTTGACTCTAAGAACTTCAATTTTTCTCATGGAAATGGGATTATTTTCTCAGCACAATGGAAGGTGAGCGGACGTATAGATGAACGCTCGGCACAACTAGAGACCCTAGAAACTATTGAGATTTCAAAAAAAGATTTAAAACAACTGCCGGTATCCTCCATTCCCAACACCCCTTCATTAAAAATTACAAATGCCGTTTACAGAAACAATTCCAAAGGTCAAGTTGAAATTTCTCCTATTTTTTATGAAAACGGTATTCTTAAAAAAATTATTCGGTTTTCGGTTTCGTATCGAATCAACGCACTAAGCAGCAGAGCTTCGAGCACAACTTCAGTTGTGAGTTCAAATTTAAAATCTGGAAATTGGTACCGATTTGCCATCGATACTACGGGCGTTCATAAGCTAAACAAAAACTTCTTAAATAGCTTGGGAGTTAATACCAGTGCATTAAATCCAAAAAATATTAAAATTTATGGGCACGGTGGGAAATCACTTCCTTTGCTAAATTCGGACACTGTTTCTAATGACTTAATCGAAAATACCATCCAAGTGGTTGGCGAAGAAGATGGCGTTTTTAATGACGATGACTATATTTTAATGTATGCCATTGGTCCTAAAAAATACAATTCTGACAACAACTCACACATCAATCCTTACAGTGATAAAAGTTATTATTACGTAAATATCAGTCTTGGAAATGGCGCTAGAATGTCCACAGCTACGCAACCCTCAGGCAGTGCAGATGTGATCTACAACTCTTTTCATAACTATAAATTTGTAGAATCTGATACTTATAATATAGCCAAAATGGGAAGACGTTGGTTTGGACACCGTTTTTATGTGGAAAATGTGAGAGCCTTTAGTTTCGACTTTCCAAATTTAATTACAAGCAGCCCAGTGGCATTGAGAGTTTTTACTGCTGCAGCATCTGAATCGGAGACCTCGATGCAACTTAGTATGAATGGCGCTAGTGTTGATAATTTGACATTTATAGCCATTGATAAAGACAATTTAGCAAGGTCAGACTCCTTTAGTGGAACAGTTACGAGTGGCTCAGAAACAATCAATGTAGAATTATCTTACAACAACAACGGAAATCCATCAGCGAGGGCTTATTTGGACTATATATCCATAGAAGCGGAATGCGCTTTGACAAGTCTTGGAACTCAGTTTGAATTCAAACATAATGACACCTCAACCCAATCTGGAATTGGTCAGTTTGAGATTTCAAATGCCGCTTCGATATCTCAAGTTTGGGACATTAGCAACCCCTATCAAATTCAATTTTACAACAATACAGATGCCGATTCTGAATTTAGTTTCAAAACTAATTTAGGAACTTTAAAAACCTATCAAGCAGTGGGCCCTGATTTTTATGTCCCAAGAAGAACCAACGCTACCAACGTACCTAATCAAGACATTAAAGGGACCGTATTTTTGGATGCTCAAGGGGAATTTACGGACATTGATTATTTGATTATAACACCCAGTTATTTACGAGCACAAGCAGAGCGTCTGGCACAAATTAATCGGACTCAAAACAATTTAAATGTCAAAGTTTATACTTTAGAATCCATCTATCAAGAATTCAGCTCTGGAATGCAAGATATTGGAGGCATTCGGAATTTTGTGAAATATGTATATGACAACGCTAGCACACCTTCCAAAAAACTAAAATACTTATGTTTATTTGGAGACGCCTCTTTTGATTATAAAGATCGAACTTCAAACAACACTAATATTGTGCCTTCGTGGTATTCCACAGAAAGTTTTAGTCTGATAACTTCATTTATTTCTGACGACTATTTTGGCATGATGGATTCCAATGAAGGTACCATGTCAAACAACAACAAACTAGACATTGCTGTAGGGCGTATTTTGGCAGAAAACACCCAACGTGCCAAAGAAATGGTGGACAAGGTGGAGTCCTACTATATGCCCGAAACCTATGGGAATTGGCGTAATAATTTTTTACTCATTTCGGACGATGTGGATCAGGAATCGGATCGTATAATTCAATCCACAACTGAAATTATTGCGGAGGATGTAAAAGTAGAAAAACCCTTTATGAATGTTCAAAAAATTCATGCAGATTCTTACGTTCAAGAAACTTCATCAGGTGGTGCCCGCTACACATTAGTAAATAAAGCTATTTTTGATGCACTAGAAGTGGGTGCTCTTGTAGTTAATTACTTTGGACACGGAGGAGAAGACGGCTTAGCTGCAGAACGTATTTTTGATAAAATAAACGCGCAAGAGCTTAACAACCCCTGCAAACTTAACTGCTTTGTAACCGTCACTTGTGAATACACCAAATTTGACAATCCACTCAGAGAAACTGCTGGCGAATATTTATTTTGGAATAAAAAAGGAGGTGCGATCAGTTTAATTACCACCACACGGAAAATTTATATATTTCTTGGAACTGCTTTTAATAAAACCTTAAGTCAATATTTATTTTCATACGGAAGTGACGAAACTATGAGTATTGGTGAAGCACTCAGACGCACGAAAAACGACCCTGCGATCTCAGGTCAATCTCAACGTCGATTGGTATTTAACATCGGAGATCCAGCCATTAAACTCCCAATCGCAAATCCAGATATCAGAGTTACTAAAATAAATGATGAAGACATTAACTCCACCACACAAGTTCTAAAAGCTTTGGGACCTGCCAAAATTGAAGGCACTGTCACCGATGCACAAGGAACGATTTTGAGCAACTACAACGGCGTTTTAACTGCGACTATTTATGACAAAGACATTCAGCGCTCAACACTCGCAAACGATGGAACAAGAGATGCAGCAGGCAATCTAATATTATTAAATTTTAATGCTTTGGGGGAAGTGATTTTTAGGGGGCAAGCAACTGTGACGAATGGACAATTTGCATTTGAATTTATTGTCCCTAGAGATATTACGGTGACGGAAGGAAATGGAAAAATAAGTTTATACTCTAAATCTGAAGCGCCCTTATCAGACAATCGTGGATATAATTTTGATATTAAAATTGGAGGCGTAAATCTCAATGCACCTGAAGACAATACAGGGCCAAATATCAATCTATATATGAATGACGAAAATTTTGTTTCTGGTGGCATCACTAATGAAGAGCCAACTCTTTTAGCAAACTTATATGATGAAAACGGTATCAATACTGCTAGTGGGATTGGACATGATATTACCGCCATTTTAGATGGTGACGAAACCAATGTTTACAAACTAAACGACTACTATGTTGCGGCCATCGATGATTACCAAAGAGGATCTTTAAGTTATCCTTTGAGAGATTTGAGTCCAGGTTTACACACCCTCACTCTAAAAGCATGGGACGTGTACAACAATGCTTCTTCTCAAGACATTCAATTTGTGGTCTTTGACAAAGATGTCAGTTTGGAACTTACCAATGTTTTAAATTACCCCAATCCGTTTGTAAATTACACAGAATTTTGGTTCAACCACAATAGTTCGGACATATTAGACGTTTCTATTCAGATATTCACCGTTTCGGGCAAATTGATAAAAACTATTAATGGACAAACCAACGCAGGATCTAAAACAACAAGCTCTGTGTCTCGAGATATCACTTGGGATGGTACCGACGATTTTGGCAGTAAAATTGGCAAAGGCGTTTATGTTTATAAATTAAAAGTACGCTCACCCATTACAGGATTACAATCAGAAAAAATCGAAAAACTTGTAATCCTTCAATAATACATTATATTTGTTAATTCATAACACCAAAAATTAAAATGAATCTTATAAAAAAAACCCAAAAAATAACTTCCATTTGTGTGATATTTTTAGCAGCTCTGTTTTCAACTAAAGCAGCAGCTCAAACCACCACTGTCATAACACCAAATCAAGACTCTAGAGTCATTACCACGGGAGTTCCATTTATTCTGATTGCATCCGATGCCCGTGCCGCAGGCATGGGAGATATGGGGGTCGCTACATCAGTTGACACCTATTCTCAACAATGGAATCCCTCAAAATATGCCTTTTCAGAAGCAAAATCTGGAGTTGGGTTTAGCTATACGCCTTACTTAAGCAAATTAGTCAATGACATCTTTTTAGGAAATATTACTTATTTCAATAGAATTAATGAACGAAGTGCATTTGCAGTTAGCTTGAAATATTTTTCTCTTGGGGAAATTGAACTCCGTGAAGATGAATTCTCAGACCCTTTAATAGAAAAACCAAATGAATTAACATTTGACGCTTCTTATTCATTACGTCTTTCAGATCAGTTTTCAATGGCAGTAGCGTTGCGCTACTTGCGATCAGATTTGAAAATTCAAGCAATCGACGTCAATGCCAAAGCAGCAAGCTCCTTTGGAGTGGACATCGCAGGGTATTACCAAAGCGAAGAAGAAGCCTATAACAGTTTCAATGGCCGTTGGAGAGGTGGATTTGCAATCCAAAATTTAGGACCCAAAATTAAATATGATGAAGGCGGAAGAGAAAATTTCTTGCCAACCAATTTAAGATTGGGTGGTGGATTTGATTTTATATTTGACCAATACAACAGAATCAATGTGACCGCTGAAGTCACTAAACTGTTGGTGCCAACCCCCCCAATTCTTGGGACCGAAACCGTGTTTGAAGACCTCAATGGAAATGGAACTTACGAAGCTGCAGATGACACATTGATTAGTGAAACTGACAATGTAATAATTGAAGGTCAAGACCCAGATGTTGGGTTTATGGCAGGTGTATTTCAATCGTTTAACGATGCCCCTGGTGGGTTTAGCGAAGAATTAGATGAATTCACTTGGGCCATAGGAGCCGAATATTTGTACCAAGACTCATTTGCCTTAAGACTCGGATATTTTAATGAAAATGAATTCAAAGGTGCTCGTAAATTTTTCGCCATGGGAGCAGGTTTCAAATACAGTGCAATTGACATTGATTTATCCTATTTATTCTCAGCTTCTAAAGTACAAAGTCCTTTAGAAAACACCTTACGTTTTTCTTTATCCTTTAATTTCGGAGATGGAGAATACAGTGAATATTAAGCGATTGCTTAAATAAATATTAATAAAAACTATTGCCCACAGCAATAGTTTTTTTGTCTAACACACCTATGAAAAAAGTAAAAATTGAATCCACTTTTGATGTCTACGATACTGTTGAAGAATTCGCATCGCCTATTCAAGCTCTCATACAAAAAGCATCAGAAGCCCGTAAAAAAGCCTATGCCCCTTACTCAGAATTTTTAGTAGGTGCAGCCTTAGAGTTGGAAAATGGAGAAATTATTTCTGGAAACAACCAAGAAAACGCCTCCTACCCTTCTGGATTGTGTGCCGAACGCACCGCTGTGTATTACGCAGGAGCTGAATTTCCGAATCAAAAAATACTTCGCATGGCAATTGTTGCTGGATCAACCATCAATCCAACCACCAAACCCATCCCTCCTTGTGGGGCCTGCAGACAAGCATTGTCAGAATATGAAGTAAAACAAAACACCCCTATAGAACTCTATTTTATGGGGACTTCTGGACAAATAGCAGTCTCAAAATCAGTAGAAAACATCCTTCCTTGGATTTTTGACAAAACCGTACTATAACGTTTTTTTAAAAAATTAACCCCTACTCTTTTTA
>TARA_B110000027_G_scaffold28964_1_pt1 | contig 19864 bp, 18 predicted proteins | sample TARA_B110000027 | Tara Oceans TARA_B110000027 (sample SAMEA4397101) | marine metagenome | biome: Polar Biome; feature: [SRF] surface water layer (ENVO:00010504); material: water (ENVO:00002006), including particulate matter (ENVO:01000060) such as... | depth 5 m
AACAAAAGATTGGGGGAGTAAATTTGAAGATATCCCTATAGAATCATGGAGAAAAAATATTGATATGCATTTGAATGGATATTTCATTTGTTGCCAAATTGTTTTAGAAAAAATGAAACAACAAGGTTTTGGATCATTTATTAACATGTCATCTATTTATGGTTTTTTGGGACCAGATTTCAATATTTATAAAGGGACAAAAATGACAACACCCGCTGCTTATTCTGCTATAAAAGGAGGAATAAGTAACTTTTCGAAATATTTAGCATCGTATTATGGAGAACATCAAATAAGAGTTAACACAGTTTCACCTGGAGGAATATTTGATAATCAGCCTGAAATATTTGTCCAAAAATATTGCGAAAAAGTACCATTAGATAGGATGGGAAAACCTAGTGATGTTGCAAAAGCAGTTTCTTTTTTAATTTCAGATGATTCATCTTATATAACAGGACACAATCTTGTGATAGATGGAGGTTTTTCAATAATTTAATTTTTTAAAAATATTTATAAAAGACCCATCATTTCATTATTGCTGAAAACAAAGCAATATTTTACGAGACAGAATCTCTTTGAATTTCATTTATAATAAGTTACGATCATAATGATAAAGAAAATTTTTAGAATTAGTTCTTTACTCAATAATAAAGAACAAAAACAAGTTTTAAGGCTTTTAGTAAAGATAATATTTATGGCTATTATTGATACTATTGGAGTAGCATCTATATTCCCTTTTTTTACAGTTTTGACGAAACCTGAAATAATTAAGACCAATGAATATCTTAATTACTTATTTATTAATTTAAAATTTACAAATGAATCTAATTTTCTAATTTTCTTGGGGATTTTATTGTTAGTAATATTAATTAGTTCAATGTCCTATAAATCAATAACAGTTTATTTTCAACTGAAAGTAGAACAATTAATTGAGTTTTCGGTTTGTGAAAGATTATTAAAAAAATATTTAATGCAACCATACACTTGGTTTTTAAATAAAAATACTTCTGAACTAGGAAATAATTTAATCACAGAGGTAAATCATGTTGTAAGGGGGGTATTGGCCCCTTCTATAAGTATAATTGCCCAAGGACTTTTAGCTATATTAATGATCATTGTGATTTTTTACACTGATACAACAATAGCATTAATTGCTTTATCAACTTTATCTATATCATATGGTTTACTTTATTTATCCTTGAGAGGATATGTTTACAACTTGGGAATAACTAGGCTTGATTCAAGTCAAATAAAACATAAGATGATAAATGAAGTTTTTTATGGCATCAAAGATGTAAAAGTGAATCGATTAGAAGGTTTTTACCATAATTTATTTTCAAATGCAGCAGAGAAATATGCTCTTTCTAATGCTAAGACTCAAATTTTGATGCAACTACCCAGATTTCTCATTGAATCTATTTTTTTTGGAGGAATAATATTTGTTTCTCTAGTGTATGTCCAAGATCCCGAAAATTTATTTGAAATATTACCAAGCCTTGCAGTGATTGCGTTTGCAGGGTATAAATTACTCCCAGCCTTACAATTAATCTATGCAAATTTTATTGCATTAACGTCTGTTATACCATCTTTGGATTTAATTTATCATGAAATTGATAATCTATCTAAAATTAAAAAATCTAAAATAGAAAACAGAAATATAGAGATTGAGAAAGAGATTACAATTCAAAATTTAAGCTATACTTATCCTTTTTCGAAGACAAAGGTTATTAAAAGAATAAATATGAAAATACTCGCAAAACAAACAGTTGGTATAATTGGAAAAAGTGGAAGTGGAAAAACTACAATTATAGATCTAATTCTTGGGCTTTTAAAACCCAGCGAAGGAAAAATATATGTAGATAATTTTCTAATTGATGAGAATAATATTGAAAGTTGGCAAAGTAATATTGGATATGTTCCTCAGCAAACTTTTCTAATTGATGATACTATATCATCAAATATAGCTTTTGGGATTAAAAAGGAAAAAATTGATTTTAATCAGGTTGAAAAAGTTTCCAAGATTGCTAATTTAGATAGTTTTATATTGAAAGAATTAGATAAGGGCTATTCAACAATTATTGGAGAGCGGGGAATAAGACTTTCTGGGGGTCAGCGTCAACGAATTGGAATTGCACGTGCTTTATATTCAAATCCGAACTTACTTATTTTAGATGAAGCCACTAATGCACTGGATAAGAACACAGAGAAAGTAATTTTAAACGCATTAAAAAAACTTAAAAATAAAATTACAATTATAATAATTTCTCATCATCTTTCAACATTAAGAGATACCGATAAAATCTTTGTTATGGATCAGGGTATAGTTAAATCCATGAGCTCATATGAAAGACTTATTCAGTAAAATATAAAGAGAAATCTGGCCTTAGTATAAGCATTTGATTAATATTCTTACATAATGATAAAAAATAATATAGTAGTAATACATATTGATACCTTTAGGAGAGAATACTCTGCCTCATGGATCCTGGGACAAAAACTAAAGAAAGAAGGATTTAATATATTACTCACCTCTAGGCATTCAACGAAAAGGTTACTAAAAATATTTTTTCCAAATATTTTCATTGCTACTCATATAAATACTATTGATACCCATCTAATAAAAAAATTAAAAAAAAGGGGAACTAAAGTATTTATTCATGAGGCTGAAGCAGCAAACGTTAATCTTCAGGTATCATTATCATATCTCAAATATGATAATAATCATGAAAAAATAGATTATAATTTGTTTTCTGGTATTTTTTTATGGAACAATTTTACTTTAAACTGGCTATTAAAAAACAAAAACATAAACAGAAAAAATTTACACTTAACAGGTTCTATTCGAAAAAGCAAATATTGTGAAATATCTAAAAGAAATGAAAGTAAATTTACAGTAGGATTTTTAAGTAGGTATGAATTAATTAACACGTATGATAATCGCCATATTTTTGATAATTTAATCACTATTGATCCTGAGGGAGGAGATTATTTGTGGTGGTATGAAAGACTTTCAATCGATGCAGAAGCTTTTTCAATTTCTTTTAAATTAATTAAAAAACTAGTTAAAAATGGATATAATGTATCAATAAGACCTCATCCAAACGAAAATATTGAAGCATACAAAAAATTAAAAAAATATTTTGGCCCATTATTTTCAATTGATACTTCTAATTCTATCAATGAGTGGTTAAGTAAAGTAAATGTAATTTTTGGTACTAATTCTTCAGCATTCGCAGAAGCTTATCTATTAAATATTCCGATAATTTCCTCATCTAAAATTCAAAACTTTAATTTTCAAAAGAATAATGATTATTTAGAAATGAGTGATAATTTTGATCTAGCTGCTTATTTGCCAAATTCAACTAATGAGGCATATGATATGTGCATTGATAAGAAACTACAACCAAAAAAATCAAGTAAAATTGACTATTTTCTTGATGAATTTTATAGTATAAAAAATAAAATTGATCCCGTAGACAAAATCGTTGAAGTTTTAAATTTTCATAAAAACAAACCAAAACTTATGGGATTTTTATATTACATTTTTCATTACCTATTTGTTTTAGTTTGTGATCTTTTACTCGTATTTAAATATATAATTTTATTAAGATCTTACACAAAATTTAAAATGATCAACAATTATAATTATAATAGATTATTCCATAAACCAACTAGCTTTATGAAAGACTTAATAACTTAATAGAACTTATTTAATTGTGTAATTTTATAAAGGATATTTATAAACTAATTTTTAACATTCATTACCTAAAAAATTTTCTTAAAAAACATTAATATTATAAATCTTATGAAACCTGAAAGCTTTGAAAAATGTTGTAGTGAAATAAAATCTCAAGGATATACAATCATTAGAAATTTTATCAAAAAGGATGATATAGAGCTTCTTTTAAAAGACACAAAATCTTTTGATCTAAATAAAATGAGATCAACTACTGGTAATGAAATAATCGATTCGAAGTTAACTTTAACACCTCATAAAAATTCAATAAATTTTTGCAATGTTATATTTGATAAAACTATAGAAAAATTTTGTAAATATTTTCTAAATGATATCTATTACAGATCCATTCCGCAAAAATTGCCTAATTACTCACTTAATATGTCTATAGTTCGTTCAAGTGGAAAAGATTTTCTCACATTTCATAGAGATGATAGAAATCCACCATCTAATTCAAAAGAAGTGACTAATCTCCAATTTGCATTAGCTCTGGAAAAAAGTGATGAAAATAACGGCTGCACTGTTTGCGTTCCTGGGTCTCATTTATTTGATTACTATGTGAAGGATATAGAAAAATATGATAAGTATAATTTCGTATTAAAACCTGGAGATTTGATGATTTACGATGGAAGATTATGGCACTCTGCTTCCCCAAATTACTCAGATAGGACAAGGTGGAAATTTTTTTTCGGATATTCTAGATGGCATATCAAACAAACATATGACTACACTAAAAATATAGACACTAAGTTACTTAAAAATCTTATACTTAATCAAAAACTCATTTTAGGCTTTCATTCTATCACTAAGTTTATGGATGATGAGGCTGATGGAGCAGGCCAAAGAGGGAATTTAGATTATGCTGAAAAAAAATATCTGCAGGAATTAAATTCTAGAGAAATCTAATTTAATAGAAATTATCAAAATTTAAAAAAAAGTTATGAGTTATATAAATAAAAAAATTAGCGATAAGACGAATTTTAGCAGCGTTTTTGAATCAGACAACGAAAAATCATACAACATTGCAGAAATTGGGATTAATCACAATGGAGATATAAAACTCGCAAAAGAGCTTATTATGTTAAGTAGTAAAATTGGCTTTGATTGTGTTAAATTTCAAAAAAGAGTTCCAGAGTTATGTGTTCCTGATAGTAAAAGAAATATTCTAAGAATGACGCCTTGGGGGGAAATGACATATTTTGATTACAAGAAAAGGATAGAATTATCTAAATCAGATTATGATGAGATTGATAATTATTGCAAAAAACTTAAAATTGATTGGACGGCTTCTGCATGGGATGAAGAGTCAATTGATTTTATAACTAATTATAATGTTCCATTTTTAAAAGTACCTTCTGATAAATGTTCTGATGAAAATTTTATTAAATATTTAAAGAAAGTTAAATTACCATTGATTATATCTACAGGTGGAACTGACTTAAATAAAATTTCTGAAATATTAAAAACTCTAAAAGACTCAAAAATTGCTTTGATGCAATGTACCAGTATATATCCATGCCCAACTGATAAAATCAATTTGAAAGTAATTAAAGAATTAATAACACGGTTTAAATTACCTGTTGGTTTTTCATCTCATCATACATCACCATTAATTCCCGCAATGTCAGTTGCTTATGGTGCTAGTATTACAGAAATTCATATAACCTTAGATAGAGCAATGTGGGGTACAGATCAAGCTATGTCACTTGAAGCTAGAGCAATGCAAATTATGATTGGCTCAATTAAAGATTTTGAAGTTGCGCTTGGCGATGGAAATAAAAAAATTTATGATTTTGAATTAAAAACTTTATCTAGAACAAAAGGGAGGTAATTATGATAAAAGTTAATATTGCAGTTTTTGGTTTTGGTTTCATGGGTAAAACATATTTGCATGCATCTAAAGTATTGAATGACTTTTATCCAGACATACCTAAGGTTGAAGTTAAAAGTTTATTATTATCTGATAAAAAATCTGATAATGATATAAAAAGAATTAAAGAGAGATATGATATTGACAATGTGACTACAGATATTAATGATATTTTAAATGATGACTCTATTGACGCTATATATATTGGTACACCAAATGATTGTCATTATCAACATTATAAATTAGCTATTGAATCAAAAAAACATGTGCTTTGTGATAAACCTCTTGGTTTAAACCAAACTGAAACAAGAGAAATGCTACAAATTGCAAATAAAAATAAAAGATGTATTTCTAATTTAGTTTTTCAATATAGGTTTATACCAGCAATATCAGAAATCAAAAAAATTATTTCAGATGGATTAATTGGAAAAATACTGAAATTCAGAATTTCATATTTACACGGGAGTTACATAGAGAATCGACCAATAACTTGGAGACTTAAAGATAAAACAGGGGGAGCATTAAATGACCTTGGTCCTCATGTAATTGATTTAGCATACTTTTTATTTGGAAATTTTAGAATTACTGATAAAAAATTAAAAACTAAAATTAAAGATAGAGATGTTGATGATTTTGCTTGGGCTTTCTGTGAAACTGAAAAGGATAATGCAGATGGTTTTATTGAAGTGTCAAGAGTATCAACGGGAACTATTGATGAACTTAGACTTGAAATCCACGGTTCTTTGGGTGCAGTAAAATGGAATTTAGAGAACCTTAATTTTTATGAATACTTTAATGTAAAATCTAAAGAAAAAGGATTTAAAAAACTTCCTGCTTTTTTTGATAAAGATTCTTCATCAGATTTTCCTCCTCCAAAGGTTACGTCAGGATGGATAAGAGCACATGTTGATTGTTTATACCATTTTATCAAAGAGGTTTCTGATCAGAATTTTTCAAGTAACAAAATAGCCAAATTTAGTGATGGTCATTATATTCAAACTATACTAGATAATATAAAAAGTGAATAAACTAAAAGTTGACGCATTGGTCATTGAGCCATTAAAAAAAGTGTTTTTTAAAGATATCTTTATATCAAAAAAAAACAAATCTGACATCAAAATTGATTGGACTGTTTCATCAGTTTGTAATTCAGAGAGAAGAAGATACAATCTGACTAAATCAGCTTTTGATGATAAACCCTTCATAGGAGGACATGAAGCCGTAGGATATATAAGTGAAGAAAGTTACCCTAAAAAAAAATATGCACTTTTACCACACTCTAATTGTCTAACTAGAAATGAGCCAGAAAAATGTATTTCGTGTGAAAATCAAACTGAGAATTTATGTAAAAAAATGAGACATGCAGGTTTAGATAATAATGAACCCAGTGGATTTAGTGATATGATGTTTGTAAACAGAAGTCAATTATTTGATGTATCAGATATACAACTTGAAATTTCAACTTTTTTAGAGCCGCTATCGTGTGTGGCTCGATCATGGGATCTTACAAAATCTGATCTTGAAAATAAAAATCTTTCTATTGGTATAATAGGTGGGGGGCCAATTGGATGCCTTCATGCTCTATTTCTAAATAAAATAAATAATAAAAGTAAAATCTTTATAATTGAGTCCTCAGAAGGGAAGAGAGAAATTTTAAAAGACATATTTAAAGAATTTTCAAAGATAAAGATTGTGGATAATTCTGTAAGTAAAAAATTTGATATAACAGTTATGGCCTGTTCTAGTTCCTCAGGATTTGAGGAGTGTGCTAGGTTATTAAAGTCCAAGGGTAAATTGATTCTTTTTTCAGGTTTTAATAATACTAACTATAAAAATGAAAACTATCTCCCTGAGATAATTCATAGAAACGAATTTATCCATTTTGCCCAAAACAGCTTGTTAATTGGAAGTAGTGGTTATACTGAAAAAGATTTAATTATATCAAAAAAAATGCTTCAAAACTTTGATAGTTTAAATAAAATAATCACTGGTAAGGTCTATGGATTAAAGTCAAAAGTTATACATAGATATGACGGCACTCTTGAAGAATATGATGAACCTATATTAATTAAGGATATTAAAGGGGACTTTAATTCTTCACACATAAAAATTCAATATTTTAATGAAAACTAAAATCAATTTATAATTATTCAGATACAATTATGATATTTTTAATAAAAAAATAAATTAGATAGAAAACATTATGGATTTAAATATAGACTTTCCAAGTAGAGGGCATGGATATGACAAGGAGGACATAAAAATAATTGAAGAAATTATTTATGATAATGATATTTCTTTATCTAAAGGCAAATATGTCCAAATGTTTGAAGAAAAATTTTCTAAATTAATAGGTGTTGAATCCCATACAACAATGAGTTGTGCTCATTCTCTTGATTTAGCTGCAATACTTATTGATACAAATGCTAATGATGAAATAATAATACCAGCTCACACCTATTGTGCAAGTGCTCTTTCTTTTGTAAGATATAATGCTAATATCAAATGGGCTGATATTGATAAGGATTCGTTAACAATATCACTTGACAGCGTTAAAAGACTTGTTACCGATAAAACAAAGGCTATAGTAGTTGTTCATCTATATGGGTTAATTTGTCCAGAGATTGAGGATATTACAAAATTTGCGAATCAAAAGAATATTATTGTAATTGAAGATTGTGCCCAATCTTTAGGAGCATATATAAAAAACAAAAGCTGTGGAAGCTTTGGAGACATTTCATGTTTCAGTTTTCACTCACAAAAAAACATTACAACTTTTGGAGAAGGGGGAATGATATCTGTAAAAAATAAAGAACATTCTAAGTTAATCACTAACTACAGACATAATGGTCATCAACCCTTTGAAAACCAAGAAAATTATTGGCTGCCAGCAATGACAGATGTTAAATTACTTAAGAATGATTACATTCCTTTTAAGTCAACTATTTCCGAAATACAAGGAGCTGTGGGTTACAATCTATTAGATAAACTCGATAAGTTTACAGAAAGAAGAAGAGCATTGTCAAAAAAAATTAGATCTTCTTTAGAAAAAATACCTGAGTTAACTTTTCAAAAATTTAGTATTGTGGAGTCTCACAGTCATCATTTACTGCCAGTAAAAATACAATCAGACAAATGGAATAGAGATCATTTGATTTCAAAACTTTACAATGAGTACAAAATTAAGTGTGTAATTCAATATTACCCACTTAATAGATACGATTTATTTAGAAAACTTAATTTTGAATCGACTGATCTAAAAAATACAGATAATTTTTATGACAATATGTTGTCTATACCTTTTTCGATTACTTTAAGCAAGAAACAAGTTGATTATATGATTGAAAGTATACTTAAATCTATTGAAGAATTAAACTCATGAAATCATTAGCATTTATTCCTGCTAGAGGAGGAAGTAAGGGGTTGCCCAATAAAAATATTAAAAACCTTTTAGGAAAACCTTTAATTAACTATTCTATAGAGTCAGCAAAAAAATCAAATAGAATAGATCATATTGCTGTTTCCACTGACTGTGATGAAATCGCTGATATAGCAAGAAAAAGTGGTGTTGAAATCTTACATAGACCGGAGGCGGTATCAAACGATGAAAGTAAGACAATCGATACCTTAAATTTTCATTATGAGTTTTTAAAAGACTATGATATAATTGTTATTCTTCAACCCACCTCTCCATTAAGGCCTAAGGATTTGATAGATGAATGTATTAATGAATTCTTAATTGGAGAGTACTCAAATTTAGTAACAGGATATTATTGTAAATTCCAAGAGTTTGGGTCACATAATAATATGAGAAGACAGGATGTTAAGGGTTTTTTTTATGATGATGGATCATTATATATTTTGACCCCTTCTTTAATTAAGAAAAATCAATGGTCTGGAAATAACACAAAAAAAATAGTTAATAAAAGACAATTTACTTTTGAAATAGATGATGAAATTGACTTTTTGATTCTTGAACAATTAATTAAAAACTATGGACAAAAATTTTAGAATTTTCAAACAGGTACCAAGATTAATATTTGGTAAAAACTCAATAAATAGAATACATGAGCTTGTTCCTAGTTTTGATATAAACTCAGAGTATGTTTTGATTATCTATGATATATACTTTAAAGAAAATACGCCAGAAATTCTAAAAGAATTTGACAAAGAAATAATCTTCTTCAATTCAAAAGAATCTGAGCCCAAAACATCTCAAATAAATGATTTTAGGGATGATATATTAAAATTAAGAGATAATAAAACTCCCAAATTAATTGTTGCTGTTGGAGGAGGCTCTTCTATGGATGTTGGAAAATCTCTTTCCACATTATTTACTAACAAAAAAAATGCTGAAGATTATCAGGGATGGGATCTTGTAGAAAACAAGGGTATTCATAAAATTGGAGTGCCATCAATTGCTGGATCTGGGTCTGAAGCCAGCAGAACCGCTGTCTTAACTTCAAAAAATAAAAAAATGGGAATTAACAGTGACTTTAGTATGTTTGATTCTATAATCCTTGACCCAAACTTATTAAAAACTGTTCCAAAAGATTTATTTATATACTCTGCTATGGATTGTTATATCCATTGCGTAGAAAGCTTAGAGGGGACATATATCAACACTCTTTCTAGAACATATGCAGAAAGCGCCTTAAAACTATGTACTGAAGCATTAAACTCTGACAATCCGGATTTATCAAAACTTTTAACAGCATCTTATTTAGGGGGTGTTTCTATTGTAAACTCAGAAGTTGGAGTTGCTCACGCATTATCCTATGGAATAAGTCTTGAATATAATTATAGACATGGTTTAGCTAATTGTATAATTTTCAATCATTTAGAGAAATATTATGGAACTCATGTAAAAATTTTTAAAGAAATTTTAAATAAACATAATATCTCTCTGCCAGAAAATCTATCTTCTCAGTTTAGTCAAGATAAAATCAATAAAATGGTTGATACTGCATTATTAATGGAGAGGCCTTTGGAAAACGCATTTGGAGAAAACTGGAAAAATATTTTTCCTAGAGAGGAAATTGAATCAGTTTATAAAAAACTATAAGAATGATAGTATACGTAGATCTTGATAATACTCTCTGTGCTACTGAAGGGACTGATTATAAAAATTCAAAACCTATCACAAAGAGAATCGAATATATTAATAAATATTATGATGACGGTCATTCGATAACAATTTATACTGCTAGAGGGACTTTGTCAAAAATTAATTATTATGATTTGACAAAAAAACAATTGGATACTTGGGGGGTTAAACATCATTCTCTAATTGTTGGAGAGAAGCCAGTATATGATCTTCTTATTGATGATAAAGCAATATCGGATATTGAATTTTTTAAATTAATAGACTAGATTTTAGGTATTAAGATCTTATATTTTTATGAAAATATTTCTAATAACTACTCCTGACGAGAAAACATGGCCTGAACAAAAGCATGAAGTAATTTTTTTAGGAGAATGGTGTAAAACTTATTCTTATAAGAAAAATCCGAAAGTTAAAAGTAAGACATTAAATTATCATTGGGACGATCGAAACAAGTTAGAAAATGATTTTTTGTATTTAGAAGATTTGTATAAAAAAGTTTTAATTAGCTTATCCCGTAAATTGAATTTTATTCACAAAAAGAATTATGAGCCAAGCTTTTGGGAAATTACCATAGGCTTTTGGCTTCACAATTTTTTACATGTTGTTTTTGATAGATGGGAAGTGTTATCTAAATTAGATTCCAGCAAAGAATATTTTTTAAATCATATTGATTACAATTTAGATAAGTTAATGGTAAACAATAGTTATGATTCTATTCACAATTTTACTGAGGATTATTGGAACTCCTATATGTTTAGAGAAATTTTAAAATATAGGTACTCAATAAATTGTTGTCAAACACCTCAAATCAAAAAAGTAACAGAGAGAGGATTAAATAAAAAAAAGAGTTTTATAGTAAATTTTTATTTAAAAATATTTTCTTTTTTATCTAAAAAAAAAACTTCGATTATTCTAGATGTAAAATTATCCTTTTATGATATGATAATTTTATTTTTCAAAACAAATTCACTTTATTTTCCCACTAAAATATATGATGAAATAGCGGAATCAGAATACGATGAGGAAAAAAGAAATTGGGAACTAAAATTTAATGGCTCTAATGAGTTTGAAACCTTCTTATCAAAAATAATATCCTACCATATACCTAAAGTTTTCATTGAAGGATTTGATAATATTTTAATAGAATTAAATAAATCTTTATTGCCAAAATCACCAAAGAATATTCTGTCCTTGAATAGTTTTTTTAAAGATGATTTTTTTTCTTTTTATATGGCATTGTCAAAGATGAGTGGAACTAAGATACTTACTTGGCAACATGGAGGAAATTTTGGAATTGGAAAATTTTCAGTTTATGAAAACTACCAAATTTCAATAAGTGATAAGTTTTTTTCATGGGGATGGAATAATAAGAATAATAATGTTATCCCTTTAGGATATTTTAAAAAACCCAAGGGAAAAAACAAAACCTTTAAATCAAGAGGGAGTATACTTTATGTTAACACAACTTATCCTAGATATAGCTGGAGTATATACTCAACCCCTGTTTCATCATCTCAAAACATCAAATATTTTGATAGTCAATTTAATTTTTTTAAAAATTTAGATAAAACAATTTTTTCTAAAATGATAATCAAACTTCCTAATTACGATCATGGATGGAATATGAAAGCAAGATTTCGTGATTCCTTTCCAGGTATTAACATATACAATGGTAACAAATCAGCTCTAAGTCTTACAAATACAGCGAAAATTACCATTTGTTCATATAATGGAACTTTTTTCTTGGAATCTTTAGCGAATAACATTCCAACTATCATTTTTTTGGATAAAGAATACTTCGAATTAAATAAAGAATCAATTCCGATGTTTAAAATTTTGAAAAAGCACTTCATCTTTCACGAAACTAGTCTATCTGCTGCAAATCATCTAAATTTAATTTACGATAAAGTTGATGAATGGTGGTATGAAGAAAATTTGCAAAATTCTTTAAAAAAATTTATTTATTCATATTGTAGAAGTTACAAAATTGATAAGCTTATTTCATCGCTCAATGAATAATTTTATGATGTGACATATCACATAGAAATATCAGATTACTTTGAAAGTATTGGATGTTTTAGGTGTAATGTGGGCTTTTTATTAAAAATGAATTAAATTAACATTTAAATGAAAATATGGGCAGTAGTTCCAGCTAGGTCTGGAAGCAAAAGATTTAAAAATAAAAATATTCATTATTTTAATGGTAAGCCTTTGCTAGCAGATTCTATTGAGTTTGCAAAAAAATTAAGCTATGTTGATAAAGTTTTATTGAGCACAGATTCTAAAGCTTATGCAGATATTTGACTATAGGAATATACTAGATAAAAATAAAATAATTTTTAGCCTTTAATAAAGTAAAGTATTTAATTAAAATGATAAAAATAGGAATTAACGGATTTGGAAGAATAGGTAGAGCTATCTTTAAAATTAATCAGAAGCATAATTACTTTGACATTGTTCATATTAATGATATTGATCCTGATATAAAAAACATGATTTATCTACTACAGTATGACTCAACATACGGAAAATATGAAAAGAATGTTAAGTATATAGATGAAAATCACTTCTCTGTAGATGGCAAAGTTATAAGTTATTCAGCTGAAGATTATATTGAAAATGTTGACTGGAATGGTGCTGATCTTATTATGTGTGCAACAGGTATTAAGAAAAACATAATAGGAGTTAAAAATTTAATTAAAAATAATTTAATTAAAAAAGCAGTTGTTACTCATGCTTCTGATCTTGTTGATAATACTATTATCATGGGTGTAAACGAAAACGAATATAATAATGAAAAAGATAATTTATTATCATCCAGTATATGTGACGCAAATGCAGTAGCACAAGCATTAAATCACATTGATAATAAGTGGGGAATTAAAAATTGCTTTTTCACCACCCTTCATCCTTGGCTATCATACCAGAACTTAGTAGATGGGTCATTAAAATCTGTATCAAGCCCGGGACATTATTGGAATGATTTTGCTTTAGGAAGATCTTCAACTGAAAGCATGATTCCCAAACTTACAACAGCTGCAAAAGCAATTATTGATGTGTTACCCAAGTTTCAAAATAAAATAGATGCTATTTCATATAGAACGCCAACAGCAATTGTTTCTTCGTCTGACATGACAATTACACTTAATAAAAACATTAATGAAGAAGAAGTTAAAGAATATTTTCGCGCAATGGCCAAAGGGAATAAATATATGCTATATAATGAAGAGTCCCTTATTTCTATAGATTATAAACAAATTGAAGAGTCATCAATTATCGATGGGCAGTGGATAAAAATTTTAGATCAAAATGTGCTAAAAATTGTACTTTGGTATGATAACGAATGGGGTTATTCAGCTAGTGCATTGGGTGTAGCTAGGTTAATTACATAAAAATAATGAAAGAAGCAGTTTTTTTAGATTTTGATGGAGTCATTGTCGATTCAATAAAAGAGTGTTATAAGATTTCACTTGAAACTTTCTTTGGATTCAACAATTTAAAATTTATTAATTCAGAGTATGAACTTTTATTTAATAAAAACAGATATTTAGTTAGACCAGTTTATCAATATATGGTCCTGCATCAAGTTTTGTTAAAATTCTTAAACAATGAAATTCTTGAAGAAGAAATTAAAAAATATTTTTACAAACTTGATAAAAAAATCAATACATATACAAAAGATCACTTTGAACACTCTTTTTTTAACAAAAGAAAATTTCATCAACAAAACTTAGTAGAATGGCTCAAAATGCACAACATTACTAAATTTGGAGAAACCCTTAAAAATAAAAAATTAGATCACTATTATATAATTACAACTAAGGACAAAGAGTCTGTGTTATTATTATGTGATTTTTTTAAAATAAATATTAAGAATATATTTGGAAAAGAACTATATAATTTGAAAGGGTCTAAAGGGGAAATAATGACTAATTTCATTGATAATTCAGATTATGATAGTGCGATTTTTATAGATGATGCTATTGAACATCTCAATGGCGTAAAAGACAAGAGGATTAAAGTATATTTTGCTGATTGGGCGTATGATAAAAAGCCTAATAAATTTAATATTTATAAATTTTAATATATGGAATCAAAGCCAGAATTAGGAATTTTCATTAAATCACCAAACATTGAGATTATTGAATGCTGTGGGATTTCTGAATTAGATTTTATAGTAATTGATATGGAGCACACTCCTCTGGGTCCAAGAGATCTATACCCTTTGATTTTAGCAGCTGAAGTTAGAAACTTAAAAATGATAATTAGATTACCAAATCTAAATGAAGAATATTTTAAATGGTGTTTAGATCTTGGAGTCCGAAATTTACAAATTCCTCAGGTAGATACAATAGACCAAGTCAATTACGCTTTAAATAATTCTTATTATAGTCCTATAGGAAATAGAGGTCTCTGTAAAGCTGTAAGAGCAGCTGATTATTCCAATAAGAGTAAAGATTTATATATTAAAGAATCAAATAATCGAACTAATCTTATTTTCCAAATAGAAGGCAAAAAGGGGTTTAATAATATCGATGAAATTATAAATGATAAAAGCGTTCAAAATATATTTATTGGTCCATATGATTTATCTCAATCACTCGGTTTTCCCGGAGATATTTGGAATAAAAAAGTTGTAGATACCATTAAAGTTATAATCAAAAAGTGCAAAAAGAAATCAATAAAAGTAGGTGTATTTACCGACACATTTGAAGGTATAAAATATTGGAAAAAGGAAAAAGTTGATTTTATTGAATTCGGATCTGACATGCAAGTTTTATCAACTGCGCTTAAAAATTTAAAATTACAAAATAATTAATTATGAATGTTGTAGCGTTAATGATAGGTAAAAAAAATAGCTCAGGAGTTCCTGGGAAAAATATTTCAAATGTTTTAGGGAAGAAACTTTGCGAGTACCCATTAATTGCAGCTAAAAATTCAAACTCAATTTCTGAAATATTTGTAAGTACTAATTGTGATATTATTGAAAAAGTTGGAATAAACTATGGCTGTAAAATAATCAAAAGACCAACTAGATTTGACGATCCAGACACCTTAACGGAAGATGTATTAAGTCATGCTCATTTAGAAATCAAGAAAAAAGTCAAAAAAAAAATAGATTATTATGTTCTTTTATATGCAAATGGAGGTTTTATTTCTTCCGAACTAATTAATTCGGCACTAAATAAAATAGAAAACAGTCCTTCATTTGATAGTTGCGTTGGAACTGTAAGTGCTGACATGTTTACTCCAATAAGAGCAAAAAAAATAACTAAAGAAGATGAATTAAAACCATTTGTTGATTTAAATAATTTTGGAGAGATCTCAAGTAATCGCGATAGTGCAGGAAATACATACTTTATAGACCTGTCTTTGCAGATTATTAAACCAAATTGTTTTGAAACGATGGATGGAAATCAAAAACCATTTTTATGGCTTGGAAAAAAAATATTGGCCTATGAAAAAGATTTTGGTGGAGATCTTGATGCTTATTGGCAATATGCTGTTTTAGAATCCTGGCTAAGCAAACAAAAATATATATGATAAAAATTATAGATGTTAAAATTCATGACATAAGGTTCCCTACGTCAAAAGAGTTGGATGGCTCAGATGCAATGAATACTGCTCCTGACTATTCTGCAGCCTATGTTATATTAAAAACTAATGTAATTGATCTTGAGGGACATGGACATACATTTACTCTTGGAAGAGGAAATGAAATCTGCGTTAAAGCCATAGATTCATTAAGTATATATATTAAAGGAAAAAATTTGGATGACATTTCAAACAACTGGCTTGAATTCTATTATTCGATAGTTAACGCACCTCAAATTAGATGGATAGGTCCTGAAAAAGGAGTAATCCATCTTGCTACCTCTGCAATTTTTAATGCTTTGTGGGATTTGTATGCAAAATACAAAAAGAAGCCTCTGTGGAAATTAATATGTGAAATGTCTCCTGAAGAAATGATTTCAATTATTGATTTTAAATACATTGAAGATGCAATTACCAAGAAAGAAGCTTTAGATATTTTAAAAAATAATTATGAAACAAGAAATGAAAGAATTGATATTTTAAAAAACAATGGATATCCAGCCTACACAACGTCAGCTGGTTGGCTGGGGTATTCATTATCTAAGTTAGAAGAATTATGTAAAGAGGTTAAAAGGAAAAACTGGGAATATGTCAAATTTAAAGTGGGATCAAATTTAAAAGATGATATTGCCCGTTTAACGATGGCAAGGAAAATTTTGGGTGAAGAAATTGTCATTATGATAGATGCAAATCAGGTTTGGGGTGTTGAAGAAGCTATTGAATGGGTTAATCATTTAAAAGAGTTTAAGCCATGGTTTATTGAAGAGCCAACTAGTCCAGATGATATTTTAGGTCATCAAAGAATTCGAAAAGCGGTAAAACCGATTCAAGTTGCAACTGGTGAACATTGCCATAACAAAATAATGTTTAAACAATTTTTTCAAGCCAATGCAATAGATATATGTCAACTTGACAGCGGAAGACTAGCTAGTATTAGTGAAATTCTAGCTGTTCAATTATTAGCCGAAAAATTCAAAATTCCAATTTGCCCACACGCAGGAGGGGTTGGTTTATGCGAATTTGTTCAACATCTGTCAATAATTGATTTTGTTTGCATAAGTGGAAATTTAGATGGTAGAGTCATAGAATATATAGATCATTTACATGATCATTTTCTATATCCCTCAAAAGTTGAAAATGGTTCTTATATGCTGCCAAGTGATTTTGGTTATTCGGCAACAATTAAAAAACAGGCAATTGAAAATTTTGAACATCCAAATGGTCAATACTGGAAAAAATAAATCAAAAGACTATTTATTATAGATAAACGAGAAATAAAATACGCTTTAGATGGAATAATTTTAAAATTCAAAAAGTATTTTAAAACAAACCGAAGTATAGATAATGTTTATGATGCAATAATCAAGACTATAAAACACAAATTTATATAAAAAAACATCACATGATTAAAACTTTTAAAACAATAAAGCATAACATCAGAGTTTTAAAATATAAAAAAACGATTATTAATGGATATCATTTTCATTTTTGATTAACACCTAGATGTTTAAAAACAAAAAATTAATAAAAATTCATTGGGATTTAAAAAAAGGAGACAAAGATTTTATTTCTATCCTAGAATATTTAGATTCTAATGAGATTAAAATTAGAAATACTTTTTTTGAAATAATAAATAGTTTTTCTAAGACAATTTTAAAAGGAAAGCCGTTACATGAATATTATAATTTAGATAAATATAATGTTTGGTTTATGTCAACTATTTGTGAGAAAAGTATTTTCAAATCACCACATCTGACAGATGTCATTAAATACCTTACCCTTGAAAAAATTATAAAAGATACAAGTCCAAAAAAAATTATAATAGTTAATGCAAATTCAAGATTAAATAATATCATTAGTCATTATTGCTCAATAAAAGGAATTGGATTTACAGCAGAAAATGAAGCAATTATCAGAAATAAAAACACAACTAATAAAGTTATATTTCTCATAAAAGGCATCCTTTTTTTTATTCGATATTTTTTTCAAAACTATTTTTCTTATCGGCAAAAAGAATCATTTTTCTCTGATCAAAAAACTATTTTTCTGTGTTCATATTTAATAAATTTTGATAAAAATAAAATTGCGGAAAATGTTTTTGGTTCAAATTTTTGGGGCGACCTTCCTGAAAAAATAAAAAATAATTCTTTTAGAATAAATTGGTTGCATTTATCAGTTAAGAACAATAACCCCGATGGAGAATTTAAAAAACTAGGAGTTGATCGAAAAAATAATTTTAACAGTCATAACTTCATATCATCATTTCTCACACTAGGTTCTTGGAAAAGTATAATTTTAAATTATATAACTATTATTAAGAGAATTAATGAAACAAAATTTGCTAAGATTTTTTCACATGAAAAGCACATTTACTCACTCTTCCTAAATGACTTTTTGGATTCTTCTTATGGCCCAATTTTAATTCAAAATTTAATTTACATAGAATCGTTTGACACTTTATTTAAACATATTCCAAATCAAAAAATTGGATTTTATTTACAAGAAAATCAAGGATGGGAACTCAGCTTTGTAAATGCATGGAAAAAACATAATCATGGTAAATTAGTATCTGTTCAACATTCAACTGTAAGTTTTTGGGACATGCGATACGACAATCCATATTCAAAAAAAGTTTCTTCACCATTTTCACCTGATTTTTTTGCTGTAAATGGACATGATGCTAGAAGACATTTTAAACATTTTAACTATCCAACAGAAAAAGTAATTGAACTCGAAGCTTTAAGATATTTGAATTTAGAATCATTGTCCGATAATAACAATAAGAAAGGAATTCTAATTTTGGGCAATATTGTTAAAAAAAAGACATTAGAAATGTTAAATATTAGTTTACCAATAACAAGAGGACTCAATAAAAAAATTTATTTCAAGTCACACCCAGCACAATCTATATCTATTGATAAGATCCAAAATCCAAACATAAATATTACAGACTTAACTTTAGATAAACTTTTAAAAGAGTTTGACACTTTAATATGTTGTTCAAGTTCAAGTGCTGCAGTAGAATCTTTTGTTTTAAATTTGAAAACGATAGTGTTTGTTCCATTAGGTGATTTAAACCAAAGCCCGCTTAAAAATAACCCAAATGTTTTTTTTGTTTCCACTAAAAAAGAAATGGTTGAAGCTATTAAATCAGATCATCATTATAGTTCAAAAAAAGATTTCTTTTTTTTGAATAATGATTTTAAGAATTGGAAAAAATTATTAAACATGAAAAATTAAAAAAATGGAAGTAGTAATATTATGTGGAGGTTATGGTACCCGTTTAGGCGAGGAGACTCAATTAAGACCAAAACCAATGGTGGAGATCGGCGGTAAGCCAATTTTATGGCATATTATGAAAATTTTTGAAAAGCACAACATGCAAGACTTTCATCTCGCTTTGGGATATAAGGCTAATTATATTAAAGATTATTTTCTTAAATACAATTCTTTAAATAATGATTTTTCAGTTAATCTGAAAAGCGGAAAAATTGAGTTTAATGACATTACAGAAGAAAATTGGAATATAAATTTAACAGATACCGGTTTAAATACTATG
>TARA_B110000027_G_scaffold76238_1_pt1 | contig 19850 bp, 10 predicted proteins | sample TARA_B110000027 | Tara Oceans TARA_B110000027 (sample SAMEA4397101) | marine metagenome | biome: Polar Biome; feature: [SRF] surface water layer (ENVO:00010504); material: water (ENVO:00002006), including particulate matter (ENVO:01000060) such as... | depth 5 m
CTGAGGAAATAGCTTACAGTTTACCGAGTTCGACTATCGTTGCAGAGCGTCGTGATTTTACGCTTCTGAGCGCAGACTTACGTAACTTCTCGGCGTTCAGCGAAGCAAGATCACCAGAAGAATCAGCGGCAGTACTGCACTTTTTCTTTCAGAAAGCGGCGGGAATTATCGAAGCCCACGGCGGCAGAGTGCATGAATACAAAGGCGATAGCCTGCTTGCACTCTGGGACGCTCAAGACGCGAGTGTAGCGCTGCAAGCGTTAAATGCAGCGCAAGAAATGGTCGGTGAAATCAATCACATTTCGTTGAGTGCTAAAACGCCTTACGGACTTGAACCTCTTGCACTTGGCATCGGAATCGAACAGGGCGCCGCATTAATCGGATCAATAGGCCCTGCACATCGACGCACGCATACATTGCTTGGCGACACGGTAACGATTGCGCTGCGCATCCAAGAAATGACAGCCGAACTCGCTCAACCTATTTTACTCGGCGAGCGCGTTGCGCGTCAGTTAGACGCTGGGTTGTTGCAGTCACAAGGAAGTTATTTGCTGCAAGGGCTGACCATTCCGCATGTTCTCTTTGCGCCGCGACCAGACGAGAGCAATCTAACCTCATTGACGGATTCTTTTGGGGATCAAGAACAAGGCGCAGACACACAACCCAGGCTCCGAGTCCTCGCGGGCGGCCGCAGCGCATAGTCTTACTTGCTTTTGCGTGGGTAACCACCAGGAAAACTTTCCAGCCCTGTTACCTTACTAGCATCCTGGCTGTGTTAGACTTGCACTTAATGAGCCCCAAAAAATAAGATTGTATTTCCGCGAGTTAGCTAAACGCATGTTGCCAAACCTGGTTACAACAGTGAGCCAATTACGACGTAGGTTCACCCAAACGCTTGCGGTGGGCGTTCTTGTCTCTGGGCTCGGCGTATCCAGCCAAGTCTCCGGACAAGAGGACGATAGCCAAGAGTGCCCTAGCCTCGCCGTCTACTATCCCATCGTTTACTTTGCTAACAACCCACTCTCTGCCCAAACTCAATCCGACGCAGGCGCCCGTGAGCGAGCGCAGTGGGCGCAGCTGGCTGCGACGCTTGCCGACATTCAGGCGAGTTGCTTACGCTCATCGGAATACTATGCGCTTTTGGGCGCCGCCCAGCTCAACAGCGCGCAGCTCGAACCCGCGTCTGAGTCTCTCGAGCGTGCGCTCCTGCTTGATCCCAACAACGGCGCAGCGCAGATCGACTTCGCATCAGCGCTTTTCGCCTCAGGTCAGTTGTTCCCGGCCCTGCAACTAAACGACGCGTTACTCGCTCGCGCTGATTTGCCCGAAGAATTGCGTGAGACGCTTGTCAGCCGCGACGCAGAATGGCGAAGAAACACGCGCCAGCACACCCTTCAGCTTGATCTTTTGGCGGGCTATGACAACAACCTAAACGGCGCCCCGGGCTCCGATCAGATCACGCTGACTCTGTCTGGTGAACCGGTGCTACTGAGCCTGAATACTGATCTTCAGCTGCAGGAAGGCGCGTTTGCGAACGTTCAACTCAGCAGTCGGCACCAAAAACTCAATGCTAACGATCAGCGCATCTGGACTAACGAGGTAAGGGGCCGTCTGAGTCAAGACACGACCTCTGATCTACTCCAGGTCGATACGCGGTACTCACTGTTCAAGCCGACGCGGCGAAGGACGGTGCAGTGGGAAGTGGGTGCAAGTTCGTTGTTCTTCGGTGGAAGCGCCCTCTACACAGCGGCTCAGACTCGATTTCGCTACCAGCCGAACTCCCAAAGACAATGCGCACCCGTCTATGAAATAGCAAGCCAATACCAGCGATTCCATAGTCAGATGGCGCTAGATGCATGGGAAAGCAAAGCAACTCTTGGGGCTAACTGCGTCGCAGCCACCAAAACCGGGACTGTTATTCGATACGGATTCGATGGCGGCTATATTTCGAATAAAGCGTTGGATTCAAGGCGTCCAGGGGACGATCGAGGCGGCTGGCAGGTTAATGCACGAATACAGCGAGCAATCTTTGGAGGTGAGCTTAGTGCGCAGGCGAGTTATACTAAGTTGAACGACGATGCGGGATACAGCTCGGCACTTGCTAATGGTGCGTCGCGGTGGCAAAAAAGAAGCCAGGTTCTGATACAGCACCGAACGCCACTAAGGGTGGGCAACAAGAACGCTCTATTCATGGTTAATCTCTACCATCAAGATCAGGCGAGCAATATCGAGCTCTTCGAACTAACCGATACGGCCATCGAGCTTGGCATTAGTATCGCTCTGTAAATAACTGATTTAAAAAGAATTTATCACTGCTAGATAATTTGCTTTCCAACGCTTCGACAAAGAACTAATCCTAACGGACCACGCTGAATCTGATCACCTTACTTAATCGCCAATAATCTGTGTCACTGCTTGGAACACACCACAAGCAATTGAAGAAGTCAGGTTCCCATGTAGCATCGAACGCCACCTAGGGCGGATAACTAGAACGCTCCGTATCAGGGTTAATCTCTATCGTAAAGATCAAGCGAGCAATATCGAGCTTTCCGAATAGAGCGATACCGCACTCGAGTTCGGATTCAGTATTTCGCTCTAACAACGATATTTATCCATCTAAACCACTGATTTATAATTAGATAGTTTTTAGGTCGTAGGATATTACTAAGCGGTGCGGACTCCGAGGACGCATAGTGGGCCGCCTTTTTGCCCTTTTGCCGCCTCTATGTAACGCTGCGCAGAAACCTACACAGAAAATACACCCTCTTCGTGCCGCTGCTTGTAAAGCTGCACGTAAAATTCCCTGCCATACCTGAGACTTATACGCGCGACTCAAAGTAAAACTTTGCAACGAAAAGTTGTACTTGCCCTCAAGTTTTAGTATCTTTGGTTCGATATCTGGTTGCGGTTGTGGGTTCTATCGACCTCAGGCCTGATGTAGAGGCGTTTTTCGGACTATTTGCGAGTGTATGTGACTTCAATCACAGCCACTGGCGCAGTAGTTCGATTAAGCTTCTTTCAACGATGGAAAACCGCCGGCCTAACTATGTGGCACGGGCCGGTCGCAATCGTAAGCGTTTACAATTTGAAATCGATCTCAAGGAGATACACCACAATGGCTTTTATAACAGCTGCAACAAGAAGCGACATCGTCGAACTGGCGATGGGTATGCTCAACAAGGCACCAAGCACAACAATGCTCAACACGCTGGTCGAGAAATCGTCAGCCGGTTCTACAATGCAAGATCTCGCTGATTACATCGCAACTACCGATGCATTCATTGCCGAGTATCCTTCGACCCAGACAGCAAGAGAGTTTGCTACTGAAATGTTCGGTAAGCTCATTACGGGTGGAACGCTTGATGCAGCAATTAACACCGCCGTCATCGATCTTCTCGAGGGTATGCTCACAGCCGGCACAACTAAAGCCGAGGGCTTTGTGGCCGTTATCGACTACCTGTCAAACACTGCAAATAACACTAACGCAGACCTCGGAGATATCTCTAAATCATTCCAGAATCGCGCAGATGCGGCTGAATATTTCTCAATTACTAAAGAGCTCGGCGGATCAACGGACGCGGAGCTGGCGGCAGCAATTGCTACAGTTACAAGTGATGCTGCCACACTCACAGCGGCAAACGCGGCAACAGACGCTACAGCAGCAGCTGTTCCAGTTGTAGCTAGCGAGGCTCTAACCCTTACTACTGGAGTAGATAACTACACCGGCGGCGCCGGGGCAGACACAATTTATGGTACTATTGATACCACTACTACCACTAACAACACCTTCGCTGTTAGCGATGTAATTAACGGTGCCGCTGGAGAAGATCTACTCCAGATTGCCATCAATAACTCGCCCGCTGTGACCTACACTCCTGCGCTAATTACTAACGTTGAAAATGTTCGCGTTATTAACTTAGACGCTGAGGACGCAGTCGCTTTCGATATGTCGGCAACCAGCGGAATTACTACCGCTGAGATCCAGGCTTCGATTAAAGGAGCGAGCTTCGACAACTTGGACGCTGGCACAAAAATGATCGCTACAGCTAACACAGCAGCCACAGACTTCGGCTTCAAGGCGGCAGGATTGACTGGTGAGGCTGACGCTTTTGACCTGACGCTCAACAGCAACGGTAACGCTGTTACCATCGCTACAAACGGTGCTGGCTTCGAGTCAGGTACCATTACTGCTCTTGGCGTGAACGGAACTAGGGCTTACGTCGGTGCTGGATCTGACCTTAAAACGATCACGGTTAAAGGCGCAGGTTCTGTCGGATTTAACGGAGGTTCGCTTGCAAATGTAACTTTATTTGATGCCTCAGAGAACAGCGGCGGGGTAGTGTTTGATAGTGGTGCCGCAGAGTCAACCATCACTGGTGGTGCAGGTAACGACGTCCTAACAGAAGGTTCTGGAAACGATGTGCTTAAGGGCAACGCGGGCCATGACACCCTCACAGGCGGCACATCTAACGACAATATCGACGGCGGTGCGGGTAACGATGTCGTTGTAGCTTCAAGTATCGACCAGAATGACACCATATCTGGCGGAGAAGGCACGGACGTACTATCAATAGGCACTGCGGTCGCTTACTCAGCATCAAATACTGATGATGGCTCCAACGTCACAGGCTTTGAAGTGCTTTCTCACACTAGCACGATTGTCCAAGACATGACTGCTCTTTCTGGAAACACTATAAGTGCAGTAGTTTTCGGAGGCGACAATAACCTAACGCTCCGCAATGTTACAACTGCTATCACGAGTGTGACTACCAAGACTGCAGACGGCACGTTAACTGTCGGCTTAACGACTGACGGCGCCGCAGATACACTCACCCATACGACTGGCGGCACGGCGGCCCAGAACTTGGTTCTTAACGCGGTTGATTACGAAGTCATTAATACTTCTGCCACTGGCGTAAACAGTAACTCATTGACTCTTGGTAACGCGCTGGCACTGACTGGTGCAACAGGCGAGACGGACTCTGGTAAGACGGTTGCAGACCTAACTACTGTAAACATTACTGGCAACAAGACCTTTACTCTAACCGCGAGTAACGCATACCTCACTCAGCTAGCAACAGTAGACGCTTCTGGCTTTACTGGAGACCAGCTTAACGTTGATGCGTCGGGTAGCGACGTAGCAATGACTATATCTGCTGATATCGGCTCTAAGGTAGTAGTTACTAGTGGAATAGGCGCAGATAAAATTACTGTTGGATCTGGTGGTTCTACCGAGGCAAACAGTGTGACGTCGGGCAAGGGTAACGACACAATCATATCCGGCAGCGCTAACGATACCATCAATTCAGGCGAAGGAGATGACTCAATCACTTCTAACGCCGGCAATGATAACATTACTACAGGAGCGGGCGCTGATTACGTCGACGCGGGCATTGGTAATGACACGATAGCTATCTCCGGCGAAGGAGCCAACACGGTCAAAGGCGGCGAAGGTAACGACTCCGTTACCGGTGGTGGTGATGATGCGGATCACCTAGATATGGGTGCAGGTAATGACCAGGCCGCTGGCGGCGCTGGAAACGACACGATAATCGGCGGCGCTGGCAACGATAGTTCTTTGGCAGGTGGTGCAGGAGATGACTCTGTCACTGGCGGTACTGGCAACGACACCCTAACTGGCGGAACCGGTGCTGATTATCTTGATGGTGGTGACGGTAATGACAACATCTCGGATGGCACCGGCAATGACACTGTTCTCGGCGGGGACGGTATCGATACGATAACTATCTCCTCGGGAAGCGATAGTGTTGACGCCGGCGCTGGCAACGATGTGCTGACGATTACTGGCCTAAGTTCGGCCGATACGATTAGTGGTGGCGCGGGTACAGACTCGATGACAATCACAAACTCATCGTCTGCTAGCATCACGCCAAAATTCACGAACATTGAATCGATAGCCGTGAATACTTCAACTAACTTTACCTTAAGCATGGCGGAAGCGACGGATACGACTTCTTTGAAGACGTTCACAGTTACTTCAACAGCTGGTGAGGACGGCAACGCGAACTCTGACGACGTTACATTGACTAAGATCGCATCAGGGTCAACGGTGACTATTTCAGACGACTCTACATGGGACGGTGCGTCTGCCGAAGACACTGACACTGATGGAGACCTTGATGACGTAGCTATCTCGACTGTAGCTGGCGGAACCCTCACTGTTAATATCAATGCAGATGAAGATGCGCTGGTGCACGCAGCGACGAACATTAACGCTGGTACAGTATTCGACATCGACGGAGCAGCTTCAGTTACGCTGAACTCAAGCAACGGAGATACGAATAATATTAACAATACCGTTACAGCTCTTGAGCTTGATGATAGTGAGACCATGACCTTAGCGGTAGTTGCTAACGACTACGCCTCACTAGTTATCGGCGATATAACAGCCAGTTCCGCTCTGCAAAGCCTGACTTTAACGAATGGTGTAGGCGCGTCTGGTACCGACGTAGGGGTTATGGTTGATGCCGAGTCTCTCCAGACGCTCAGCATTACTGCCACCGGTGCTAGTTCTGCTGTTGTAATTGACAAGGTTGGTGGAACTACTGACGCGCAGTTGTCTAGTCTAAACCTAACCGCTGCTGATGGTGGTTCTATAAACTCTGAAGACTCCATCGCTTCGGATCAGTCAACAGCCTTGACTGCGGTAACGTTTGCGGCTACGGGCTCCGGCTCGGCACTGACTATAGACGCTCACGAAACTACTTTCGGAACCGGTACCATTGCGGAGTTGACCATCGAAGTCGGAAGTAACAGCTCGTTCGATTTTAAAGAGGGCGATATTCCTTCAGGCTTGATTACATTAATGGACATTGACCTTGCGAGCTACTCAACGCTTGATGGTAACGCGGGCGATGGTGAAAACGATGTCGACCTTGACTTCGATGGAGCAGTAACGACCGTCGACCTCAACATCGGTACTGGTGTCACCTTTACTGACGGTGAGGAGATTCAAGTTTCAGGAGACGTCGGAACGTTCAAGTTAACTACGTCGCTCTTAACCGAGGCTGTCATATTTGACTCATCAAATACGCTAGATATTGGCGGCGCCAATATGTTTGATGTCGATAATGTGCTTAGCGCTTCATACACACACACAGGTACCGGTACATTAAACTGGACCGGTACTGGAATAACGGGCAGTGCTGCAGAAGGCGCCCAAGTTATTAGCTCTAATGTGTCTACAGCGACTTCTGATACCATAACTGGTGCCGCAGGTAACGATACGCTAACCGGTAATGCGGGTACTAACACTATCACTGGTGGTACTGGCATCGACACCATAAAGGGTAATGCTGGCGCCGATTCGCTAGACGGTGGTGCAGGTAACGATATCATTACTGCGGGAGCTGGTGCAGATACAGTGAACGGTGGTGCTGACCAGGATAGTATTAACATTACAGGTTCACCTACTGAAGCAGACGTGTTAGTCATCGAAGCGAGTGAAACCGCTGAGACTTCTGACTCAGGGAATTTCCTTGCTGAAGGAGGAGAGGCTGGTGAGGCTAGAGGCCAAGACACTGTTAGTGGATTCGACTCGAGCTATGATGTTTTACAGGTTGTCCTTACTACCTCCGCATTCAGTCATGCTGAAGATATAGCGGTCAGTACCTTCACTGGTGAAGGAGCCGGCGGTACAGTTGGTTATTACGCTAAAAATACTCTGCTTATTAATTCGGATTCCGCAGAAGACGCGATATTCGACAACGGCGGTGATGTTGTAGTGACCTTTAATGACTTTAAGACGGCGGGTGTCTCTCAGCTTGATGCTGAAAACACCCTGGTTATTGGTGATGTTAGTGGAAACATTCAGTACAACATTACTGGTACCTCTGCGAACAATACGATCGTTACAGGCACTCTAGGCGATACCGTAACTGGTGGCGACGGTGCTGACGCGATCAACTTGGGTAGTGATAGTGCTGTTGACCATTATGTGATTAACGCAATCACCGATGGTGCAGCTCTTGCGGCTGACGAAGCCACCACCGCTGATACGGTGACTAACTTCGATGCAGGCGAAGATAAGATTGTTATCGGGAAGACTATGGAAGCCGCCCTAGGCAATGTAGGTAACGCCGGTACTCTTAACATATCCGCCGCTAACGGAGGCGCCATTAATAAGTCTACTGCCGATAGTGATGTCTTCGTTATCGACAATGCCACGCAGAATGATCTTGACGATCTGTCAAATGTCATTGGCACGATAGGTAACACAACTTATGCAGAGGGCGACGACTTCTTCGTCATAGTTAATAACGCCGCCGGTACATCGGCAGGCGTCTACTATATCGAGGGAGCAGAAGCGAATACGGGTGCTGCTATACTTACATCCGAGATCGCTTTGGTTGGTATTATTACGACCGACGCCGCGATAGCTACCACCGACGTTATACTTGGCTCGTAAAAGTAAGCGATAGAAAAATGGCCCCTTTAGGGGCCATTTTTTTGATCAATTTATTTACTTACAGACACGTTGAAAACTTATGAGAGTTCTAAATGTATTCACAAAAGATGAAATTAAAACCATCAAAGACGCCCTGTTAACCTGTGAATGGCAGAACGGTAAAGATTCTGCAATAGGTGCGGCGAAGGATATCAAAAATAATAGGCAGATCTTTGCCCAACAAAAAGGCTTTGCACCCATCTCAACTCTGGTTGTTGACAAACTCGTTAAAGGGAATGCAAGGCAAATACTATTCCCCAAATCAATTGTTGGCCTCCGCGCTAACTCGTACAGCGTGGGTGAAACCTACGGCTGGCACGTCGACATGGCTCACATGAGTCTTAAGCGTACAGATATGAGTTTTACTATATTTTTGAGTGAAAAAGACTCGTACGAAGGGGGAGAGCTAGATATTAAATCCGATGGCTTCACGATGACCGTTAAGGGCCACCCTGGAGAAATGGTTATCTATGATACCGGGTTACTCCACCAGGTAAGGCCGGTTACGAAGGGTGAAAGAGTATGCATTATCGGCTGGATCGAGAGTCTTGTTCCTGATCAATCCGCACGACAGATACTCATGGATTACGGCACCAATCTCGCCGCAATTAAAAGACGCTTAGATACATCGACACCACCAGAGCAAGGTGAATTCGACAACCTAAATCAAAACTTTTTCCAACTTATTAGAAAACTTACCCCGTAGTGAACCATTTATTTTACGAGACCGGACAGCTCGAAAAAATCATTGAAAGCAAAACCCCGCACATTGATCGCGTACTCTTTGCACTCGCCTTTACATGCGACCCAGAATATTTTTTCGACAAAACTAGGGAAATGATTGGGTCGGCTGAAAGCAAATGGCACGGACGGATCGCATTATTACGTGCAGCCATACAAATAAACAGCGGAGCATTCCAAGCTGCTAACAAACAACTATCCATGATCAGTGAGAACTCGTTAGTGACTGGCACTATGGACTCGTTTTATGTCTCACTTTATCGATTACTCAAAATACTCGCGGACATCGAATTCCAACACGTCCCACCAGATTTTACAACAAACAAAGCGTTGATTGGAGATTCCCACACAATGTCCTTGTCTCGTGTCTGGCGGGGCGAGGGATCTAAAATCACCTATCTACCTGGGGTGACCTTAAGAGGTATCTCATTTCCTCTCAGAAATTCATACAACGTTGGGATAGAGAATGCATTAACAATCAATCAAAGGCTTGACGATATAGTATTCTCATTAGGTGAAATAGATATAAGAAACAACTACTTTTATTTCCGAAAAATTACATCAAACTCAGGTTACAAAAAAATTATCACATCTACCATTAGGGCCGCTTTATCAAAAATATACGCGCATAAAGCCCCATATCAGCGTTTTCATATATTCGCACTACCCGGATTCAATCCATCTCTTGTAGAAGAAAATGATAAAGGAAACACGAATAAAGTGGGGTCTCTCTATAATTTTTATCGGAAGGAATTCAACAAAGCCGCAGACGATCTCGGATTCTTAGTTGTTGATCATCGAGAGATGTTTAACAAAGAATCGGTAAATAACCTAATAGATCACGCTCATTTCCACCCGCGTTTCTACCACGACATTTTAAATGGCTACTCTAATAATATTGAGAACAAGTAGCATACCTTTTACAAATATATAAAAGTACTAAGAAATCAAAGAACACTCGTATACCTATGTCGACATCTAGCCTAGATAGCCCGATCGCAATTGCCGTTAATTCGCGGTTCTATAAGTATACTAAGCCCTCACTTAGAATCGCACATAGAGCACAAAACACCATTATGATTCAGAGATTTAAACACAGACTGACGTTGGTGATCGAAAATTGAGTTTGTGGGTAGACAGGGTTTCAGACGAAAACCGTATCTTAGACCTATCGTCTTTCCTTAAAAACAAAGAGAAATAATAATTAATGAGCAACATATCTAATGTGCGTCATACCGAAAGCGACAGAGAATTGGGACCGTAATACGTTCTCAAGGCATCAGACTCTTAAAAGACAAAAATGTAGGCATTACTAATGGCATCGATATACTACGACCCTGAAGGATATACCACAAAGAGTCGAAAGTTAATGGGCCGGCACGCAGCCGGTGAATCGTTTCTCAAAGGGTATATTCTGTATTCAACTACACCTGAACTAATGATTTCCGTAGACAACGACTTAGCCAGTCACGACTTCCTCACTGCCGCGACTAAGTTGGGTTGCAAAAAACCTATTAAAAAGATCACCAAAGAAAACTACGGAGCACATGAAAGCGCGAGGTGCTTGTATATACCCGGTCCGGGCATTGGTGAGACCGCCTATAAACGGTCTGCTTTTGGTCACTCTTCGTGGAGTCTTTGCGGAATAACCCATACAACAAGTAGCGCGGGCGCGATGGACTCGATTGTCGACCTAATAAACGCACCAGTGATGCCTTGGGACGCAGTGATTTGTACTTCGACGGCAGTGAAAAAACATGTGACAAACGTAATGCAATCCCAACTTGATTATCTTAAGGAACGGTTTGGGATTTCGAAGTTTGTCGAACCTCAACTTCCCATAATACCACTAGGTGTTCATTCACAAGATTTTAGTTATACCGAGGACGAAAAAGATTCCTCAAGGAAAAAGTTAGGTATCGACTCTGATACTATCGTGGTGCTTTATATGGGTCGCTTGTCTTTTCATGCGAAGGCCCATCCCTTTGCGATGTACCAAGCATTGCAAAAAGCTAGGAGCACCACAGCTAAATCAGTGACTCTAATAGAGTGTGGCTGGTACCCGAATGATGAAATACAAAAATCCTTCCACGAAGGCGCCATCCTAGCATGCCCGGACGTAAAAGTTGTCCAACTTGATGGAAGAGACGCTGAGAACCGTAAAATCGCATGGAGCGCATCAGATGTTTTTTGTTCGCTATCTGATAACATCCAAGAAACTTTTGGAATAACTCCCATAGAAGCGATGGCTGCCGGCATCCCGGTGGTCGTCAGTGATTGGGACGGCTATAGGGACACAGTTAGAGACGGTGTCGATGGATTTACCGTTCCGACTCGCATTCCACCGGCTGGTTCCGGCGGCGATTTTGCTCTGCGTCACGCAATAGAGATTGATACTTATGATAGATACTGTGGCTTTACGTGCACCATGGTTGAAGTCGATATCGAAGCGACAGCAGAAGCCTTTATTAAACTATTTACCAATACCGAGCTCAGAAAAAAAATGGGTGAATCAGGGAAAAAAAGAGCACAGAGCGTGTACGATTGGAAGACTTTAATCCCTACCTATGAAGAACTTTGGTCAGAATTGTTTCAAATTAGGAGTCATGAGAAAAAATCAAGAAGCGTATGGCCCGCGAGGCTGGACCCATTTACGAGCTTCTCACACTATGCGACGGAGGTAATAAGCGAACAGATTGTTGTTTCACTTACCGACATCAATTCCAAAATCGCTATCTCCCGATACGAAAAATATCTAAGTTTAGGTCTCTATAGCTATTCAACCGAAATCGCCCTGACCCTTTCAGAGGTTGAACCGCTGTTAAATAAATTAAATGACGGAAGTTCGTCTATCGAGCATTTAATTCAGAACGTATTACAACCACAAAAAATGCGTTGTATAAGGGGAATTGTAAACTTGATGAAAATGGGAATAATTAAGAGAGCTAAACAATAGATGAAGACTCTGCTACACGTTGGTTGTGGTTTTAATAAAAAAGACGCGACCACAAAAGGTTTCAAAGGGGAACAATGGCGAGAGCTACGTTTTGATATAGATGAGTCTGTCAACCCAGATATCATTGGTTCGATGACGGACATGTCGGGTGTCGATAGTGAGAGTATCGACGCGATTTTCTCCTCTCATAATATTGAACACCTATATCCGCACGAAGTACCAATTGCTTTAAAAGAATTTATGAGAGTGCTAAGCCACGACGGATTTCTAGTAATCACCTGCCCCGACTTGAAAAGTACAGCTAAATTAGTCGCCGCGGATAAGCTTACAGAAGCCGCATATGAATCTCCCGCTGGTCCAATCGCACCCTTGGATATCCTTTATGGGTATAGAAAATCGATGGCGTTAGGCAATCTATATATGGCACATCGCTGTGGATTTACTAAAAAGGTTTTGCATAACACTCTGATCTCTGCAGGGTTCGGAAGCGTTGCAACGAGTGCCAACGAAGATTACTTTGAACTGTGGTCATTAGCTTCTAAACGCGAGATAGCGGACGCTGACCTGAAAAAATTATTTCAAGGGTATACCGTACGATGAGGGTGTTGATAATTCATCAAAATTTTCCGGGCCAATTTAAACACCTCGCTCCAAAGCTCGCTAGCCTAGGCCACGAGGTCAAAGCGCTTTCGATGGAGGCATCCCACGACACAGTTTGGAACAACATTGAGGTGCACGCTTATAAACCTGGGAGGGCGACAACGCCCAACATACACCCATGGGTTGGAGATTTTGAAACTAAAGTAATTCGAGCCGAGGCTTGTATTAACAAAGTGCGATTATTAAGTAAATCAGGATATATTCCGGACATTATCTTAGCCCATCATGGATGGGGGGAACCAATGTTCGTAAAGGAGCTCTGGCCTCAGGCTAAACTAGCCATTTACTGTGAATTTTTTTACCGTACTCAAGGCGCAGACACTAACTATGACCCTGAATTTCAGCCGGACGACAGACTGCTAGCAAATTGCCGTTTACATCTTAAAAATATAAACAATCTTATGCACTTTCAGTTTGCAGATGCGGCGGTCTGCCCTACTCATTGGCAGGCATCAACTTTTCCCAAAGAATTCAGGTCAAAAATTCAAGTGATACATGACGGTATTGATACTGAAATCTTGGCGCCTAATAGCGATATATCTCTATCACTGGAAACAAAATTTGGACCGTTAAAAATTGATCAGGACGACGAAGTAATTACTTTCGTCGCAAGGAATCTGGAGCCTATGCGTGGATTTCATAAGTTTATGCGTGCCCTACCTAAAATTCTAAAGGATCGCCCGAACGCACGGGTAATAATAGTGGGGGGGGAGGATACAGGTTATGGGCCGGCGCCGGACGCTAGACATGGGGATGCGAGTTGGAAAAAAATATTTACAAGTGAAATAGAGTCTCAAATGAGCGCAGCGTGTTGGAAGCGAATTCATTTCGTTGGAAGGGTACCTTATGAAAATTTTATAAAAATCTTACAAATCTCCAGTTGTCACATTTACTTGACATACCCCTTTGTTCTTAGCTGGAGTCTGCTTGAAGCAATGAGTATAGGATGCTCCATCGTAGCAAGCGACACCGCCCCGTTGCGGGAGGCGATTCGTCATGAAGAAACAGGTATTCTCGTTAATTTTTTTGATACTGATGTGTTAACTGAAGCGTGTATTAGAATTCTCAGAGATAGAAAATTAGCCTCAAGGCTTGGTGCCAACGCACGAAAGTTCGCAGTTGAGAAATATGACCTTCATGAGGTGTGTCTTCCCAAGCAACTTGAATGGCTTAGTGGTTTGATAACTTAGAGAACGCAATTTGGTTGAAAATTCTGGCATAACTATAAGTCAGTGAGCGATGGTGGCGCCGGACGGCAAAGGTACGGTTCTATTAATAAATATAAAGTAAAGCATACGTATGAAATTAGCTGAAAAAATCATTAACCAACTTTTATCTGGTTTGTCTCAAAATCCGAAAAATCCAAACGTGGTTCTAAATAATGCTTTGCGGTTATTATCAAAGTGGCGAAGCGTCCTAATTCAAAACACATTGCTGGAAAAAGAGGGTACGCGTGTACTCCAAGGTCCTTTAAAAGGGATGAATTTTATAAAGCAATCGTCAGAGGGATGCCATATCGCTAAACTTTTAGGATGCTATGAACAGCCATTGCAGACCCATATAGATGCGGCCATCAAACGAAATTACTCGACTATAATTAATATAGGCTGCGCCGAGGGTTATTATGCAGTCGGGTTTGCGAGGGCGATGCCGGCTATTAGATTGCTTGCCTTCGATACTGATCCTAAGGCGCAAACGGCCTGTCAGGAACTCGCACTGAAAAACGGGGTCGGTGACCGAGTCGAGGTGAGAGGTATGTTTTCGCCTGAAGACTTTGCTAGATACTCGAATAAGTCCGTAATGATTTTCTGTGATATTGAAGGCGCGGAAGACGAGTTACTAAATCCTAAAAGCTCACCGGCACTCGAATCGATGGATATCATAGTGGAATCACATGAATGTATTCGTAGTGGTATAACCAAGCGACTTATTGAGAGATTCAAAAGCTCTCATAACATTCAGCTAATAGAAGATGATGGCTCACGACAATTGGTTGATCCTCCGACTTGGTTTACAAAGTTATCACATCTCGATCAATTACTGTCTACATGGGAGTGGCGCTCTGGACCTACACCATGGTTAGTTATGCATTCAAAAGCCTTAACGCGATCTCTTTAATTAATCGGGCGTGATCGGATAAAGCCACGATTGCTCAATCTAATGTTGAAAATTTGCGAAATATCGAGAATGAATATTAATTTTTCGGAGGTGGGAGAGATAATAGATCCAATACCTCAAAGAAACGCTTCTCTGTATGCTTAACGTAATGTCGCACGGGCATTATAAGTGCCCAATCAGCTTTCCTGAGTTGAGGTATAAGTAATGCGCTCATTATCATCGATACCGTCCTAGCGATTACTGAGCTAGTAGGGAGTAGTTATTTAATGGAACTGACTATTGAACAAGCACTCCAGCAGGGTGTTGCTGCACATAGAGAAGGTAAGCTTCAAGATGCTGAACGTCTATATCGGGCCATCTTGCATTCCCAGCCTTTGCATCCAGACGCTAACCATAACTTAGGCGTATTAGCAGTCTCGCTTAAGAAAGCCGAGTCAGCGTTACCGTTATTTAAAACCGCTCTTGAGACAAACCCGAAGATAGACCAGTTTTGGCTTAGCTACATCGATGCTCTTATCAAAGAAAAGCAGTTTTATAATGCCAAGCAAGTTCTTAACCAGAGTAAGAAGTTCGGATTGATAGGGGATAAAGTCGACGAGTTAGAATCCCAGCTCAAGAAATTAACGCAGCCAGCGCTACCAAAAGCCCCTGAAAAGAAGAAAAGTCTTACACTTAAAGAGAAACGTCGGGGATCATCTGAGCAGAGGAAAAAGGCAAAAAACCAAAACTTAAAGGCTAAGAATCCATCTCAGCAACAACTCAATAGCCTCACAGAGCACTATCAAAACAGAAGATTTTCAGAGGCTGAAGAGCTTTCTGTAGAAATCACTCAAGCTTTTCCCAAACATCAATTTGCCTGGACAGTTTTAGGCGCCGTACTGTCACTAACAGGCAGAAAGTCTGAAGCCGTAAATGCTAATCGGACAGCCGTCAAATTATCTCCTCAAGACGCTGCAGCCCACAGCAATTTGGGTATTGCATTAAGAGAACTGGGCAGGCTAGACGAAGCTATAGCAAGTTACACACAAGCGATAGCGCTGAAACCAAATTTTGCCGAAGCTTATTACAGCTTAGGTAACACACTCAACGAACTGGGCAGATTGGACGAAGCTGAGGCCAAGTATAACCGAGCGATAGAATCGAAGCCTGCTTTTGCGGAAGCTCACAGTAATTTGGGTAACACGCTAAAAGACCTTGGAAGATTAGACGAAGCTAAAGCAAGCTATAACCAAGCAATAGCGTTGAAACCTGACTATGCCGAAGCTTACAGCAACTTGGGTGCTTTACTCCAGAAACTGGGCAGATTGGGCGAAGCTGAAGCCAGCTGTAGACAAGCCATATCGCTAAAACCTGACTATGCCGAAGCCCATAATAATTTGGGTGTCACGCTAAAAAAACTAGGCAGATGGGACGAAGCCGAAGCCAGCTGTACACAAGCAATAGCGTTGAAACCTGACTATGCCGAAGCCCAACTTAATTTATGTGAACTCCTTGAAAAAATGAATAGGGCAGACGAGCTTTCGTCTTTCATTAGGAGCGTATCTAGAAATATTTTAGAAAAGAGCGCTGACTTTCTTTACTTCGAAGCATTAACTGAATTCCGACAAGAAAATTATGAGAAAGCAGCGGAACTTGTGGAAGAAATCAATATACCTGAATTACTGGATGAGAGGCAGCCGTTTGCAATGAAGCTTGTGGGAGACATATATCATCACAAGGGAAATTATAGCGCTGCATTTGAAGCCTATCAATCTAGAAACAAATACGTAAAGGCTAGTTTGGAATATAAAAAACAAGACCGAGAAAAATATTTTTCCCAACAGAGGGGAAAAGTTGCTCAGATTGAACAACTGCAGGAAAAATCTACATATAGGTCAGTAATTAACCCAAGCTGGATTCAGCCCACTTTTTTAATTGGCTTCCCAAGATCTGGTACAACCTTGTTGGACACTATCTTAAGGACCCATTCAAATATAAATGTTCTAGAAGAACTACCTATGTTCAGTAAAATGAAAAAAGGGATGGGAGACATTCCAACTTTTTCTAAGATTGAAGCTATGGATAATGCAGAAGCAGAGAGTGCAAGTGGATTTTACTTTGAGGAATTAAAGAAACATATAGAGTTTGGGAATGAACAAATACTCGTAGATAAACTACCACTGAATATTTTAGAATTGCCTCTAATTAATCAGGTTTTTCCAAATGCGAAGTACATAATAGCTCTCCGACATCCGCTTGACTGTGTGCTGAGTTGCTGGATGCAAAACTTTAATTTAACTCCCGCTATGGCTAACATGATTGATTTAGAGAGGATAGTCGACTTTTATGATGTTGCAATGAGTATTCTTAAGCTTTGTGAAAAAAGATATTCGTTAGACATCCACAAAATTCGTTACGAAGATGTGGTGGTGAATTTTGAAGGGAACGTATCCAGCCTCCTAACTTTCTTGGATCTAAAATGGGAAGAAAAGCTAAGGAGCTATCATGAGACAGCACTTGCTAGAGGCAAAATCAACACACCAAGTTACTCACAAGTAATCCAGCCACTTTATAAAACTGCGTCTTATCGCTGGAAAAATTATGAAGAATATTTAGAACCATATAAATTACGATTAGCGCCATGGATAAAAGAGTACGGGTATTGAAGTTAAATCAAGAAATATTTGAACACGGAAGCGTTCGGCTGAAGCGATGAGTAAAAGTCAGGGCATGCAAAAGAAACCAATTGTTGACTTTCGGAAGTTACTGCGAGAACGTGTAGATAAAGTAAATCAACGTTGAAAACTTGCAAAAGACGCAAAAAGCTATCAAAACTAGAACGTATTACGGAGAAATTGAGGCGCGCAAAATCGTTAACTTCAGAATTGGCTAACTAAAGATGAGTAAGTACAAGTTGACATGAAATAGCAAGAACAGCTTGAGATACGAGAGGAGCTAAAAGACAAAGCAGGCGACTTGAAGCGCTACGAAGAAAAGTTGAAGCAAGCTATGTTCTGCTACATCCTTCTAAAAGCTACAGTAGTAAAGTTAAGCATACAACTGCTAAGACGTTCTACAGCAAGAGCGAAAGCCTTTGCGAGGATGCGTCAGAAATACTGCAAGATTTTTTTCACTATGGCGGCTCTCTGCTTATTTGGTTTGACAAAGATATTAACTTTGGTGCTGGTAGTGACTTGAGTCTAGACATAGTGTCTCGGCCCCGTATTGTTACATCACGCAGTAGCGAACGTTTTTATAAAGATTGCCGCGTTACCAACGAGCAAGACGTAAAGTCAAGGCTTATTGAACGTGTAATACACAATGTCCGAAGACCCTAGTGACATACTTTAATTATACCGCAGAGCATTTAATCTTTTGCAATTGTAGTTACTGCATGGATGCTGATTTAGATAAAAGTATCGCACGTATGATCGACGTTAGCGCACGTGAAACGATATTAAAGCTTGATGATGAATCGCACAAGAAAGTAACTGATGCAATCATTAGGTTAGATATACCTCAGGGGTATGTTCCCACTCGTGAACTGCCAGTGAAGTTTTTACGACATGTTGCAGATGCCATAAAAATCAAAATTAAGATGACTAATCTTCGGATGACAGCTACCTAACTCTGAAAGCATAATGCTTAAAGCTCACTAGGAGTCTGTTATGATTGTACTTAATACACTGAATTTCGTCGTATAAGCCACCTCAAAACAACAATCTAATCGCTGTGCGTCGTCGCGAGGCGGTGGCGAAGATAGATGAAAAAATTCAACTTGCAACAAAGAAAGACAACACGCTTACGCAACACAAATAGATTGCTGATGACGAAGGTAAGCAAACCAAAGTTCAAGTTATCAAGCGTGTTAAGCGTTGGTGGGCTGCAAGCGTAGATGGTTAATTAACCTTGTTGTGGGTTATGGACGCAAGCCACTTGAGTTTGCCAGAGGTAAGAATGCCTGCGAACTTGCAAGCGAAGCTGAGGTAGATAACACGCTGCGTATGGTGCGTTAAGCTGCGGAGTAAGGTGAGTTAGTCGTACTGATAGAACAGCAATCAAGGTTTAGTAGACTTTAGACACTGAAGAGCAAGTGAATAGAGAAAACAGAAGAACGTGTATGAATTAGGTACGCTCTCCGTCGTACAGTGTGTGAATGTAGATTGCGTAAACTATTTAAGTAGGGTAGTAAATTCGCACCCACCCCGCCCTACAAGTTGCTTAATAACTGTATGAACAAGAGTGCACTGCGAGAAATACTACAAGCCTTAAACGCCATATGCATTGAGATTGAACATGTTAATAAAAACAAGTGGGTAGCACTTGAGTTAATGCTGAGCACAAGCGATAACGCCGTAGCACTCGCAACAAAGATGGCAAAGACAGTGATACGAACAGTAACTTTTCCGAAATTCAACGTCATTAAACAGCTTGTGCAGCAAATTAGTAAAACTCGCTGCGAACGACGCTGCTCAAACTGCAATCAATTCTATCACCACTCAAAAGCCGCTACACAATCAACAAATCAGTTAATAAGCATTTAAAAAATGCTTATTCGCGCACGGTTTTCTGCTGGCTTTAATTCTGTTGGACGTTATCAGCGACTGGCATAGTGCGGCTGGGGCTCGATAACTGATGACAACAAGGGAAAACTAATAATTCAAGACGTCACAGAAATGTACTATTCGAATTCTATAAAAAACATTACAATGATTAAGACGAAGACAAAATACAAAAATAATGCATTAGAATATATAGACAATTAGTAAAACCAAGCACGAAGCAAATTTTAAGGTACTTAATGGAACGGACTATCGAACAAGCATTGCAGCAAGGTGTTGCGGCACACAAAAAAGGCAAGCTTCAGGATGCCGAACGTGTATATCGGGCTATCTTGCAGTCTCAGCCTTTGCATCCTGATGCCAATCA
>TARA_B110000027_G_scaffold67762_1_pt1 | contig 19845 bp, 19 predicted proteins | sample TARA_B110000027 | Tara Oceans TARA_B110000027 (sample SAMEA4397101) | marine metagenome | biome: Polar Biome; feature: [SRF] surface water layer (ENVO:00010504); material: water (ENVO:00002006), including particulate matter (ENVO:01000060) such as... | depth 5 m
GCAGGTTCAATTTTTGTGTTCTGGTTCAAACTGTGCCATAGTGCATACTGTTGTCGAATTCTAAATAACGGATACCTTCTAAAACCAAAGTAGGGTTTATATTCAAAATATTTTCCAAATTCAGATTTCAATTTTGAATCATTTTTAGCGTGAAGCACCATTTTAAAATCAGATACCGCAGCCTTGTGCAATGCCTTTACGAGTTGGTAATTAAATTGTCCAAATCCAAAAAATAAATTTTTAATATTATGAGACTCTAAAAACACACGTTTCATAAGCTTATTTGTTTAGAATTATGCCATAATTTTCTTATTTTGTAATATTTAAGGAATGTGACAATAAATGTTTGTTTGCAAATCCGCCATCCATTTACTCCATCTAAAATTCCTAGCCGTAAAAAGTATGCCTTAAAAAACGCCCAAGAGGCCCTGAAAATAATTTTGAAAAGAGATGCTTTAATTCCTAAATCAAAATAAGCTTTTGAGGCAATAGTTGAAAATTGTTCTACTTTTTGTTTATGCTCTTCATAATCTCTATAAATCCAATGTAAAAGATCTCCCTTAAGTGCACCACTTTTTGCATTGTTTTTTAATTTATAGGAATCATGTGGGTTGATGCCTTTCCATTCGCCACTATGTTTTTTAAAAAGCCTTAATTTTTTATCAGGGTACCAGTCAGAATAGTGAATCCATTGTCCACAATAATTATTTTTTCGATTTGTATAATATCCCAAATGTTTCCAATTGCTCTTAACCTTTAAAATGGATGCTTTCAAAGTGTCCGAAAGTGCTTCATCTCCATCTAAAGATAAAATATAATCAAAGTTTGCTTGTTCTACTGCAAAGTTTTTTTGCTCTTTATACCCCAAGAATTTTTGTTGAATAAATGTAACATTATATTTTTCGCAAATTGATTGGGTTCTGTCAGTAGAGTAGGAGTCTACCACAATGATTTCGTCAACGACATCTACCAAAGATGAAAGGCATTTTTCTAAATGTTCCTCCTCGTTGTAGGTAATAATAACTCCTGATAATTTTACCATAATGTATTTAAAAAAAACACTTCAAAAACATGCTTTAAAGCACCACAAAATTAGGGTTTTTATAGGATTATTTAGCAAGACATTGGCTAATTTTATTGTTTTATAAATTGACCTTTATTTAATTTAATTAATTTTACTTAAAACATTGAGTATTCATTAACCTAATAAATGTCGTAATATTGCCGAATGAAGATTACCCTCGCAAAAACATACATTCCTTTTCAAGCACAATTAACGTCTCATATTGATTCTTTTGAAACCTCAGGAATCCAATTTGGAGATCCAGGAAGAAATTCAATTAAACTCTTCGATCTAAATGAGGAACAGATTAATATTAAATCTTTTAAAGTTCCTAATGTTATTAATCAAATAGTGTATAATTTTTTTAGAAAAAGCAAGGCACAACGCTCTTTTGAATATGCGTCAAAATTATTAAGTCTTTGTATTGGGACACCAAAGCCTATTGCATTCTATGAGTATCCCACCATTTTTTTATTTAAAAAGAGTTTCTACATTAGTAAGCATGTAAACTGTGATTTAACCTATAGAGAACTTACAACTAATTTAGAATATCCAGATTCTGAAATAATCATTCGTGCGTTTACAAGATTTACCTATAATTTGCACGAGAATGGCGTTAATTTCTTAGACCATTCACCTGGAAATACCTTGATAACAAAAACAAAAGATTCATATGACTTTTCCATTGTTGATTTAAACAGAATGAAATTTGGGAAGATGGATTTTAATACTAGAATTACAAACTTCGCTAAATTAACAATACATAAATCGATCATTGAAATAATGAGTGATGAGTATGCAAAATTAATTAATGAAGATTATGACAAAGTTTTTAATCTAATGTGGAAAGAAACTAGTGATTTTCAAAAAAAATTCTATCGTAAAGACCGAATAAAATTGAAATTAAAGTTTTGGAAGCGAGGTTAATCGTTTTAATTCTTGAAATCTATACCAAACTCCGTAAGCGTTTAGTTTACATATGATATAACCAGCGTTTCCATCCAAAATCCCAAGTCTTAAAATATAGTTGCTAATAAACTTATATGCGGGTCTTATGTAGAAATGATACCCATTTGGTTTTTTGCCTTTTTTAAATAATTCCTGGGCTTTTAGCAGTGCATAATGCTCTATTTTATTTTTGTAATGGTTGACTCCCGAAAAAGAATAGTGCAACATGTAATTTTTCATAACGGCTTTTTTCCCTTTAACATCCAATTGTTCATGAACAGTTTTATCAAGAAAATAGGTTGCAGAACCATTTTTAAATAATCTAAAAACCTTATCGGTTTGTAAACCACTAAATCGCATTATTTTATTTTTAAATACAAATTTTCTTGGAAATTGATAAGCTATTGTATTGGTTTTGTTTTTTACAGCTTCAAAAATATTGTCTTTTAACTTTGGTGTAATGCGCTCATCTGCATCAATAAAAAGGATCCATTCTTTGGTGGCTTGTTTTATGGCGAAATTTCGTTGATCTGAAAAATTTAAAAATTTACGTTGAATGGTTTTAACTTGAGGATAAGTCGCTAATTTTTCAAAAGTGCCGTCTGTACTAAAAGCATCTATAACAATGATTTCATCAACAAAGTTCAGATGCTTAATCAATTCATCAACATGAACAACTTCATTATAAGTTATTATTAGGGCTGATATTTTTGGTTGAAATTTTTTCAAAAGGATTAAGTATATATGTTATTTTGAGTTTGTTAAAATAAGTGTTTTTGAAATAATGTAGCCTTCAATTTAGAATGCTTATTGTTAGTTTTAAATAGTTTTTAAATAATTTTTTAATACAGGTAAAATGTATTTTGGAAGAAAGGCTTCATATAACAGCTTTACTCCATTTTTTGTTTTTTTCTGCGTCTTAGTATCGTATAAACTCGAATTACAATCTTTTAAATGTATGGAAACATGAATTCCATCATTTTCAAAAACATTCCAGCCTTCTTTTTTAATCCAAGGAGAAAAAATTGAAAATGTTGGAATATTTAAAGCTTTGGCCATATTTATTGCTCCACCTTCATTCCCAATTAAAGCATCACAATGCTTTGTAATAGCTAGAAATTCACGTAGATTTTTTCCAAAGACATTAAAATGAATATGTTTTTTTGTTTCGGTTTCACAAAAATCATAAACAATTTTTGCTTGAGTATGCTGTTTGGGTATATAGTTGAATAAAATTTGCCCTTTAGTTTCTGTAACAATAGTATCAATGACTTTAGCCATATATTTAGGAGGATAACTCTTATCATCCGAGCTACCTAAAACACTAATCATGTACAAAGGGGTTTTAAAATTAATAGAATTGCTTTCTAAATAAGTTTTGCCACTGGATATTTCTTCTTTAGTTAAGTAAATTTTAGGGGCTATACTTTCTTTATAAATATTTAAAGGAGAAAGTAGTTTTAGTCTGTTAGATATTTCTAAACCGCTTACTTTATTTGAGTGATTTATTCGTTTGATATTATAATTATAAATAAATAAACTTTGTTTTTTATGATATGATATTTTCGTTTTGACGTTTAATAAAAGGCTTATTAAGTTACTTGATAATTTTGAGTAAACGTCAATTATGACGTCATATTCATTTTTTCTGATAGATTTAATAAAGCGCCATAACTTTAAATTACTCTTTTGAATTTCTGGAGTATATAAAATAATGTCATCTATAAATGGATTATTTTCTATAACAGGAAGCGTATGTGAGTTAATCAAGTAATGTAATTTGGCCTTTGGATACTTTTCTTTAATGGCTTCAAACAAGATTGTAGATGTTAAAACATCACCAATCATTTTTTGTTGAATAATTAAAATTTTCATAGTTACAAGTTGTGCTTTTCGACAAACATTATACGTTTATTTTAAATAATTTGGTGCTCGTTCTCCAATCCAAGTTTTTTTTATGAGTGCGTTTATATAATATTTAATCAAGTTTTTAAATATTATATATTGTAAATAACACTTTGGAATAAAAAACAAAATAATTCCAATAGCTCCTAAAAAAAACATGGAAATCAAACCAAAAAATAAGAAAATAAAATGAGTTAAAAATCTGGTATTGCTGTTGTAATGATTATTTATATAAACATGCTTAGAGATAATTACTTCTGTTTTTGTTAAAGCAGAAGTTTTAAGATTCAGCCTCGATGATCCCCCGTGATTATGAATAATAGAGGCGTTTCTGGTTAATGCTATTTTGCCGCCTGCGTCCGTAATTCTTTTGCATAAATCTACATCTTCAAAATATAACCAATAGTCTTCGTCCCAACCATCTACTACATCAAACCATTTTTTACTAATAAAAATTAATGAACCCGAAACCCAATCAGGAAAAATAATATCCTTTGTTTCGATAAATTTTTGAGATAGTTTACTTTTATTAACACGCTTATAAATTGCTCGCGTTATGCCAGAAAAGGTAGATAATTTTGGAAAAAACCTAATTTCTTTTTCAGACTTTCCTTCAGAATTTAGCTTAGCACATGAAACAATACCATAATCTAAATTTCCTTTAGCTAATTGTAACATCGCTAAAAGCGCTTCTTTTTCAAGAATTGTATCAGGGTTTAAAAACAATAGAAACTCCCCATTAGCTCGATGAGCTCCAAAATTATTGCCACTAGAAAACCCATAATTATCAAGGTTGCTAACAAATTTATATGTTGGAAATTTTTTTGAAAAAGCATCTAATTTGTTGTCATTCGAATTATTGTCAACAACGATTACTTCAAAAGAAAATGAATCCCGATCAATATCTTCTAAGCTATTTAAACACTTTTGAAGATGTGTCCAACTCTTATAATTTACAATGATAATGGATATATCATTTTCATTTGTATTAATAGCTGGTTTGTTTTTCAAAATCAATTTTTTAATATGCTAAATATAAGGATTTAAATATACTAAACCGCTACATTATGTGTTCTTAAAGCATCATTCAAGGATGTCTTTTTGTTGGTACTTTCTTTCCGTTTTCCAATAATCAGTGCACAAGGAACATTATAATTTCCTGATGGAAATTCTTTAACATAGCTCCCTGGGATCACTACCGAACGTGCAGGGACAATTCCTTTGTATTCTATTGGTTCATCACCAGTTACATCAATGATTTTTGTACTCATAGTTAGTATAACTCCAGCACCTAAAACTGCTTCTGTTTCCACGCGAACGCCTTCCACAACAATACATCGAGAACCTATAAAGGCATTATCTTCAATAATTACTGGCGCGGCTTGTAGGGGTTCCAGTACACCGCCTATACCAACACCCCCAGAAAGGTGTACATTTTTACCAATCTGCGCACAGCTTCCTACGGTAGCCCAAGTATCAACCATTGTACCTTCATCCACATAGGCGCCAATATTCACATAACTAGGCATTAAAATAGTCCCTTTAGAAATATAGGCACCATGTCGCGCAACAGCGTGAGGCACTACTCGGATACCCTTTTCGGCATAGCCAGTTTTTAACGGAATTTTATCATGAAATTCAAACGGTCCAACCTCAATAGTTTCCATAGTTTGAATGGGAAAATACATCACAACAGCTTTCTTGATCCATTCATTCACTTGCCAACCATCTGATGTGGGTTCAGCGACTCTAAGGTCTCCTGTATCTAATAAATTAACAATTTCTCTAATTGCGTCTTTAGTTGTGGTTTCTTCTAAGAGTGCTCGATTTCCCCAAGCAGTTTCAATAAGTGACTTTAAGTTGTTCATGATGTAATTTTTTGTCAAATATAAGCTTAATAAGAACTAAAATATAACACACAATACATTTTGAATAAAATTTGTCAATTTGAGTAGATATCTTCTATTTTCTATTAAAAATTAACTGATATTGATTTTCTACATAAAGATTCAAAACATAGGTCGTCATAAAATTGTATTTTCGCACTCTATGGGACGTCTTTTGGCAATTGATTATGGGAGTAAACGCACAGGGATAGCCGTCACTGATGAACTGCAAATTATTGCTTCTGGGTTGACTACTGTTGACACCAAGAATCTTATTCCTTTTTTGAAAACCTATTGTGCAAATGAATCGGTTGACCTATTTTTAATTGGCTTGCCAAAACAAATGAATAATGAACTTTCTGAAAGCGAACCTTTAATTTTGAAATTTATAAAAATTTTAAAAAAAGAAATTCCTCATATTTTTATCGAAAGAGTAGATGAGCGTTTTACTTCTAAGATGGCATTTCAAACCATGATAGATAGTGGTCTTAAAAAAAAACAACGCCAAAACAAGGCCTTAGTAGATGAAATTAGTGCAACACTTATTCTGCAATCGTATCTTCACAATAAATAATTATAGAAGTATTATTTTATAATCCCAAAAATTGTATTTTTGACCTCTTATAATTTATAATATGATTTTACCAATTGTGGCTTATGGAGATCCAGTGCTTAAAAAAAGAGCCTCTGAAATTTCTAAAGACCATCCAAACTTGAAAGAAACTCTAGCCAATATGTACGAGTCTATGTATGGCGCTTACGGCGTGGGACTCGCTGCACCACAAGTTGGACTTTCAATTCGTTTGTTTTTAGTTGATACCTCTCCTTTTTCTGAAGATGAAGACTATTCTGTAGAAGAACAAGCAAGGTTGAAAGCGTTTAAAAAAACCTTTATAAATGCTAAAATCCTTGAAGAGTCTGGAGAAGAATGGGGGTTTAATGAAGGGTGTTTAAGCATTCCAAACGTTCGTGAAGATGTGTTTAGAAAGCCAAAAATTAAAATTGAATATCAAGACGAGGATTTCAATACACATCTTGAAGAGTATGAAGGCTTAATTGCAAGAGTTATTCAGCATGAATATGATCATATTGAAGGGATTTTATTTACCGATAAAGTATCATCTTTAAAAAAACGCTTATTAAAAGGTAAATTGAGTAATATATCAAAAGGAAAAACAAGTGTGGATTACCGCATGCGATTTCCAAATGTTTCAAAAAAACGATCTTAAATTAATACATACAATACATGGAATTAGATAAAGTTTTATCCATCGCCAAAAAACCTGGTTTATACAAATTAATTGCCCAATCTCGTGGTGGGTTTATTGCAGAATCGTTATTAGATCAAAAGCGAATTTCGGTAAGCATCAGTAGCAATGTGAGCTTATTGAGTGAAATTGCAATATATACACTAGCGGAAGAATTGCCATTAAAAGACGTATTCTCAAAGATTTTTGACAAAGAGAACGGCGGACAAGCAAGTACGAGCCCGAAAGCTTCAAAAGATGATTTAGAAGCGTATTTTTTCTCTGTACTTCCAGATTATGATGAAGACCGCGTTTATCCAAGTGATATCAAAAAGATTATAAACTGGTACAATTTATTACACCAACATAAGCTCCTCGATTTTAAATCCGAAGCTTCTAGTACAGAAGAAGAAGAATAAAAAAAAGCAGCTTTTAGCTGCTTTTTTTAACACCCTATTTTAGAATGTTTACACACTTAACAAAAGAATTTAACTACAATTGGAAGTTAGCGGCCCCCGTGATAATGGGAATGCTAGGCCATACGTTTGTTGGGCTTGTAGATAATATTATGGTAGGGCAATTAGGATCAGCAGAATTGGCAGCCGTATCTCTAGGAAATAGTTTTTTGTTTATAGCCATGTCTTTGGGGATAGGGTTTTCAACAGCAATAACTCCACTGGTTGCAGAAGCAGATTCTGAAAACGATTTCAAAAAAGGAAAGTCAGCATTTAAACATGGTTTGTTTTTATGTATTGTTTTAAGTCTGCTGCTTTATGGTATGATTTTATTGGCCAAACCGCTCATGTATTTCATGAAACAACCCGAAGAAGTAGTAGTTCTCGCCATGCCTTACTTGAACATAGTAGCGATATCTTTAGTTCCGCTTATTATTTTTCAAGGATTCAAACAATTTAGTGATGGATTGTCTTTGACAAAACACGCGATGTATGCCACTATTTTCGCCAATATTTTAAATGTAGGTTCTAATTATGTATTGATTTTCGGGAAATTTGGATTCCCAAAACTAGGAATTATTGGGGCAGGTATTGGCACCTTGATTTCGCGAGTAGCCATGATAATTATTATCTGGTTTTTACTTAAAAACAATATAAAAGCACGAGCATTTGTAACGGGTATTAAATTGTTTGTTTTGGATAATTTAATGTTAAAGAAAATTATAAATCTTGGCTTGCCAAGCGCCCTGCAAATGTTTTTTGAAGTTGCTATTTTTACCGCAGCAATCTGGTTGAGTGGAGCGTTGGGCAAAAATGCGCAAGCCGCAAATCAAATTGCATTGAATTTATCTTCGATGACGTTTATGATTGCTATGGGTTTAAGTGTCACAGCAATGATTCGAGTTGGTAACCAAAAAGGATTGAAAAATTATATAGAACTTCAACGGATTGCGAAATCTATATTTTTGATGGGAATTCTATTTGCCTCATTTTTTGCGTTACTGTTCTTAGTGTTTCACGATGTGTTCCCAACCTTTTATCTCGATTTAAAAGATGTAAATAACTATTTGGACAACCAAGAAGTGGTGGCAATTGCTTCGAAATTATTACTTGTGGCTGCCTTATTTCAAATTAGTGATAGTATTCAAGTCGTCTTCTTAGGAGCATTAAGAGGCTTGCAGGATGTTAAAATACCAACTCTAATGACATTTGTGTCTTATTGGATGATTGGATTTCCTACAAGTTATTTTCTTGGAAAAGAAGACGTCTATGGAAGTACAGGCATTTGGATTGGGCTCTTAGTAGGATTAGGGTCGGCATCAATTTTTTTATATCTTAGATTTATATATCTAACAAACCGTTTAATACAAACTCATAATAACAGCTAAGCATGGAATTACCAAAATTTATTCTCGGAGATAACACCAAATTTCCAACAGCCATTTATGTGATTCATACAGAATTCCCACGTTTTATTATAAATTTAGAAACCGATGAGGTGGAGTGGTTAGAAGATTTTGATACACAAGATGAAGAGGAATTGCTCTCTGAAACTGAAACCGCTATTGCAGAAGCGACTGCTTTTTATGATTCTGAAGTTTCAACTTACGACAACTAATTATGTTAGACCAACTGATTGAATTTGACCGATCGCTATTGCTATATCTTAACAACTTAGGGACATCTACTTGGGATGGATTTTGGTTGATAGTTACAAATAAGCGGACCTTTATTCCCTTGTATATTGTCTTACTTTATCTAATGGCTAAGCGCTTAACAACGAGAGGAATTGTAATTCTTGTATTAACTATTGCTGGTATGATTTTGTTTACGGATCAAACCACCAATTTGTTCAAATTTACTTTTGAACGTCTTCGTCCTTGTGCGCAAGATGGTATATTAGAGTTTATCAGACAGGGGAAATGTGGGGGTTATGGCTTCTTTTCTGGACATTCGTCCAATTCAATGGCAACAGCTATTTTTACCGGTTTAATGTTGCGACCCGTTTACAAAAAGCTTATCTATATCATGATTATGTGGAGTATAGTGGTGGCATACAGCCGCATCTATTTAGGACTTCACTACCCGTTGGATATAGTATGTGGCTTGTCTTTTGGAGTACTTGCGGGCTATTTGTTTTATACGATCTTTAATCGCCTAAACGCCCGTTTTGTGAAGGTTCAATAGATATTCAGCTACTGCAAAAGGTGAACGTTTATTGTCCGCAATCAATGCCATTTGGGTTTTTAGCTCTTTTGCGATAGTTTCGTCCTCAAAAAACCGATCTTTTAATTGGTCTTCAATAGTCTGAAGCAACCAAAAGGCGTTTTGTTCTTGTCGTTTTTTGGTGAAATACCCGTCATTATTTGTGTGATTTATGTAATCCGTAATTAAATTCCATGCGGCATCAATCCCTTTGTTTTCAAGCGCACTACACAGTACCACTTTAGGTGACCATTTTGAAGCTTTAGCAGGGTAGAAGTGAAGGGCGTGGTTAAAATCCACCTTAGCTAATTTTGCAGCCGTTAGGTTCTCCCCATCAGCTTTATTGATAATAATAGCATCTGCCATTTCGATAATGCCGCGTTTGATACCTTGAAGCTCATCGCCAGCTCCGGAGAGTTTTAGCAATAAGAAGAAATCAACCATACTGTGCACTAGTGTTTCACTCTGTCCAACACCAACGGTTTCAATCAGAATTACATCGTATCCTGCGGTTTCACAAAGTGTTATGGCCTCCCTGGTGTGGCGTGCTACACCTCCCAAAGCATCTCCGGCTGCTGATGGACGGATAAATGCATTAGGATTTTTAACCAAGGTTTCCATTCGGGTTTTGTCGCCCAAAATACTCCCTTTACTTAAACTGCTTGTTGGATCCACCGCCAGTACAGCGACTTTTTTGTCAAGCCCTGTCAGGTAGGTTCCTAGTGCTTCTATAAACGTGCTTTTTCCAACACCAGGAACCCCAGTAATTCCAATTCTAACCGAAGGTTTCCTATGTTCTAAACACTTCTGAATGAGAGTGTTCGACTTAGTTTTGTGAGCAACATTATGACTTTCAATCAGCGTAATGCCACGGCTCAATGCTGCTGTGTTTCCTGCTATGATTTCTTTTAGTAAATCCGCTATTGAAGGCTGTTCTTGGCGCTTCTTTTTTAAATTAGAAATTGCCTGTTGGCTCGTGGTTTCTGGCGTTGAAACCCCTGCTTTTTCTTGAAGTGTTGTTTTATTTGATGTCTTTGTATTCACCTTTAGCGTATTGCTGCTAAATTAATCTAATTTTTTATATTAGTATTATTTTTTTGATTGTCCGTATCTTTATGTCATATTTACTACAATGGATTTTAATACGTTTTTATTTAGATTATCAAAAACCCCAATCAAGGTCATAGCGCCAACACTTGATTTTGAGTCTTATGTGCCGATTGATTTATCAAAAGACAATAACGCACTTGAAAATTTTGACACGAGTTGTTCCCAATCCTGGATTATATATGTTAATAATTACCTTCAAACCCGAAACAAACTAATAGCTTTTGGAGGCTATTTAGAGGTGCGATCTATTTATTCTAGAAGCGCCTATTTTAATGCTAAAAGCCTGTCAGATGAACGTAATATTCATTTGGGGGTTGACTTGTGGTGCTCCTCTGAAACACCTGTGCTTGCTGCGTTTGATGGCGTTGTGCATAGCTTTAAAGATAATACAAATCACGGGGATTATGGACCTACTATTGTCCTTAAACATTGTATAGACTCTGTAACGTTTTATACGCTCTACGGACACTTATCTAGTTCATCAATTAAAACTTTAAATAAAAATATACAAGTCACTAAAAAACAAGTTGTTGGATATTTAGGAGAAGCAAATATAAATGGTGATTACGCACCGCATTTACATTTTCAAATCATTAAAAACATACAAGATTTTGAAGGTGATTATCCGGGTGTATCCTCCCAAAATAATTTAGCGTTTTATCGTGAAAATTGTCCCGACCCAAATTTGATCTTGAAGTTATATTAAGGGGTGGTTTTTATAAGTTCACGGTATTAAATTAAACTACCACACGAAAAAATTAACATGGATTAATCTTTGATTTCATGTGGTAGTGGGATAGAATCAATTGAAGCGACTTCACTTTTACATATTTTTATGTCTTTTAATAGTCATTTTTTATTTTTAAAAGAATGTTTGCTAATTTTTCAGGCTGTGAAAAATTAGGAGTATGACTTGAATTTAGAGTATATGATTTTTTCACCTTTCCTTTATACATAGCTCTTTGTACTTCGATAGGAATAGCTCTATCTTCTGTGCATTCGATATAGTATTTAGGGATTTTCCCGAAGTTTTCATCAGTGATCTTCAATTCATATGACAATGGTGCAGCAGGCTCAGGTACAATATATGGTTTTGCCTCCTCAAAAATTTCCTTTGGAATATCGTGAGCAAAAGCATTTTGCATCTCTTCTTCTCTAACAAGAGCATATGTTTTATCTTCTGATAAAAAGAAATTTTCTACAGCTTTTGAACCTTCAACTCCTTGTACCGCTCCAAAGAAAGAACCTCCGTTTGGTAATAAAAACGCAGTTAAATAAACTAATTTTTTAACCTTTTTCGGTCTTAATTCTGCAACTCTACTCACAGTGATACCGTTAAAACTGTGACCAACCAAAATAACAGGATTACTTTGTTGATCTAGAATTTTTGTCAGTGTTTCCACATAATCATCCATTGTAATATTACTAGGTGGTGTTTTGTCATTGCCATGCCCTAATAAGTCTGGGGTTAGGACGTCGTGTCCTTTGTTTTTTAGTGTTTTGGCAACATGTTTCCATTGCCATCCGCCTAACCATGCAGAATGCACCAATACATACGTTTCTTTTTGCGATTTGTTAAGCTCACTTTTCTTTTGAGTTGTTTTTGAATTTTGGCAACTTGTTGCTAATGCTACCATAAAACAGATAGTAATAAATTTTAATTGTATCATTTTTTTAGTTTTTATGATTTTATTCTATTACAAATGTAAATTCGTCACTTGTATTAAACCTGTACCTTTTGATACACTTGAAAACTTAAATGAATAAAAATGAACTTTAGAGTAATTCTATCTGCTTGTATTTTAGTTTTACTACACCAGACAACTCAAATTGCTTTAATATTTTTGAGATCACTTCTCTAGTAGTATCTATTTCTTTGGCTAATTGACTATGAGAAAGGCTAATACTTAAAGCCTTATTTTTTTTAGCATATGCGCGTAGATAATCTATTACCCTCTTATCGATTTTATTAAAAGCTAAATTTTTATAAGAATGAAGTAAATCTTCATAACTAAAAATAAATGAATCTGTTGTGAATTTATTCCATGATTTATACTTAAAACTCCATTCAGTTACAAACCTTACAGGAATTTTTATTATAGTCGTTTCTTCTTCAGTTTCAGCATTTACAAGACTTTTATAATCTCTGAAGCTCGCTGAAAGTGATAACACACAAGTTTGAATTGGATTTACATAGTAGAGTAAAATTTGTCTGTTTTCATTTTCTTGCCAAACTCTTACTTTTCCTGAAATAACTAAGGCAAGCCATTTGATATATTTGTTTTGCTCTACAATACGTGAATGTTTTGGAACGGTTTGAACCACTCCAAATCTTAAAACTTCTTTTTTTAAATCATCCTCTACTATCTTTAAAGCTTTAAATAATAGGTTGAATTCGTGCATTTTTTTAATTTGGAGTAATGTTAAGTATATGGCAAGTAGGACAGTAGAAACCGATAAACCTTCAAGTTTGCTCTGATTTCTGAAACATTTTATTTTATTTTTTTATGTGTTGTACACGAAAGAATTTATTGCGATAGCGAGTGCTATTAGTCGTGATATTCCAAGTTTTAGATATAAACAGTTTAAGAAATGTTATGCGTTGGAATTCGCTCCGGACTCAGATTTCTTAAGTATGAATTTTTTATACAATTCATTTGTTATAAGAATTACAGGGCTAAAATCCTCTTCGTTTTCTTCTAATTCGCCTTTATCGTTTTGTTCTAGTTTAATTAAATCGATATCAACTGTTGATAGATTATCACATTGACTACAGTGGTGTATGTTTACTTTAATATGTGGGCTTTCATTTTTTTCTGTAATTGGAATTTCAGTTAGTATTCCAATATCATTCTTAACTGAATTATTAACTTTAAACTCATCTGTAAATGAAAGTCGTAAATCAAAATCAATATCTTCCACCCACCGGTTACAGTTTTCACAAAAAACTTCTTCGTGTAGAACAGCAGACCCCCCTATTATTCCTGCTAATAAAACACCACATATTTCGATAATCCATATAAACCAAAGGAACCCACCACTAACCTGAGAACCAAATAATTCATACCAACCATCATTAGAGATTTCATCAGCTAACTCAAGTATTACAGATGGGTTTAATAGTATTTCTGATAAAGGGATACTATCTTCATACCTTTGAAGTAAAACATATAAAAACGTACTCCAATTTGCATAAACAGCAAAAACGCCAACCAGAGCACCATAAATATATGAGCTAGCAACATCTCTACATTTTGCAATTCGAATCACTAATTTCTGTATTAAAACAATACCAAAAAGATAGCCGATATATACTATAATCGTTAAATATATAAATGGATTGTATACATCAATATATGAGTATATTATGGAAAGTAAAATTGCTAAAGTAGGGCCTAATAAAACCCCTACCAACCACAGGTTTCCTGCTTTTCCAGATAATTTATATTCCTTATTCATAAAAATTCATTTATTACCCTTACTCGTATGGCTTTTCAGTTACGCCCCGTTTTTTAAGTGAATTCTGGTCTCCACTTTTTTTAATTTTCTGTTATATTCGTGATTCTTATTACCGTACGAATTCTTTAGTGTAGTAGTTTTAAATTACTCCTCATACATTTCTTAAACTAACACATTTTGAATCACGATGTGTTGTTCTGTATAATCAATAATAATGTGTTGATATTGTTTTCACAGTTTATAACATAACCATAATTATGTTGTCACATGAAAGGATAGCCCTGGCAGAAACTTCGATTCCGTGCGGTAGTGGAGGAACTGCGAAGCACCTCGCAATTTGGGATCACCTTTAGGGATTGTGCATCATCAGTATTGTATGAGACTAGTTGCGCCTGCCTGTCGGTAGACAGATGGTTTAGGCACTAAGGTTATAAATAAATCACAGTTGGAAAAATTCTCGAGCTTGTCAGCGGCAGGCGAGGATTTTCGTAAGTAGGCGAGTACTAGCAATTAATTAAGCTCGTAGTTGCACGTAGTTTATTTTCTATTTTTCTTTATATATTCAGTTGGATTTATATAACCTTTAGTATCTGAAGAATATCCACCACCAATTGGAAGTCCAATTTGATTTCTCAATTCAAAATGTAAATGTGCTAAATACTGTCCATTATTATTTCCAATTGTTCCAATCCTACTTCCTTTTTTCACATAATCTCCCTTTTTTACATTAATGGAATTACAATGAGCATAAAGAGATTCAATTTGTTTATTCTCACTAACATAATGTACAATTCTAATCACATTTCCCCAACCTCCTTTTATATCTTCTGAAAATGAAACATATCCATTTGCTATAGAAAATATCGGATCATCTAGATCTGTGTTCCCTCCATGTATTCCATTCAAATCTTCTCCTAAATGATTGTTTTCAGTAAATTTTTGAGCATTGTAATAGCCTTTAGCATTTGGTTTTCCAACCGGAAAATCAAATCCATTCACTTTTTTAATTGTGTCAAAATCAATAGTTTTAATATTATTCTGAGCTATATTTTTAATGTTGTTTGTGTTATCAAACTTACAACTAAAAATACCTACGGATAATATAAAAGTCCAAAGTGTTTTTTTCATAATTAGGTTGAATTATCGAGTGTGTAATTAGTGGCGTGTTAAAGCCATTAATTATACACGTTGTTGGAAGTAGTTTTTTTAATTCGTTTGTAAATAACAATTGTTTTTTAGTTGGATTTTTTCTCCGTCATAAAAGTCAATTTCCTTTTTTAAATCTTCAGTGAATTTTAATGTATCTATTGGACAAATTTTCAGAAATATTTTATTTAAGATTAATTCTCCTGAGTCATAATCGTAGATTGAAATTTGAGCATTGTTTTTGTACTTGTGAATAGATTTGATTAAAAACCAGTTCAGTTTATCTTCTTTTCCCCCTAAAAATGCATTTTCAGGAATTCCGCCAACTCTTTTTACTAATTTCCCATTTATATTTTCCGCCAAAACATTAGTTCCGTTTTCGGTTTTGATGAATTTAGCACTTTCTTTTGATATTAAAATTCTCAAATTTGAAAAATCCCCAACTCCTCTTGAAACTTTTGAAATTTTAAACTATTTTCTGTTTTTTAAAAAAACCAAAAGATTTATTGAGTCATCATATTCAATTCCATTTTCTCTAATGTTCTCCAAATTCAAGTTCAGTTCTTTTTCGATATTATCGATTAATGAATAAGGTCCAAGAATTAATAAATTTTCCCAATCAAAGTCATTCAGATTTGTTAAATCTATATTTTTTGATTTAAATTCCGATTCAATTTTTTCGGTCAGAGAATTGTCCGAATTCAATTGGTTTAATTGTTGACAAGAAAATAAAGCCAAAAAAAATGTTCCAATTATTATCAGTTTTCTCATTTTCTTAAATGGCTTATAACCTCGCGCTATACGCAGTGACGTTCTGGGTTTTGAATTGAGGCTTCTCTAAACACATATTTTTTTCTAAACACCCCATAGCTCCGCTAACAAAGTCCCATTTATGAATTTTGAGAAACTGTACTAGCGTGATGTAAAACAGTCGCTATACATCTTGCTTTTTAGAAAAATTGGTTTCTTGAAGATTTCGACCTGGGGGTTAAAATCAGTCCTAAATGTATAAAAAAATCACGTATATCCAAAGACATACGTGATTTTTAAAACTCTTGTTTTACAAGCTACAAGGCATTATTCATTCACCAACACCCATTCGCCTTTGGCAATAAGCGGTTCAGCCTGTTTGTATTTGGTGGTCTTTTTCTCGCCACTCATGACATGCTTAATCGTTACACGATCATTACGTCCAATTTTCGGTTGGTTTCTAGTAATCGTCTCCACTACTTGCGGTTGGCGTTGCGTATTTCCTGCTGCTCTCGATGCTGCAGAACGCTCGTCTAAGTTTTGGATATTTTCTTTAGACGTCTGTGTGTTCTCACGACGGCGTGTTTTTGCTTCTTGAATCACATTGGCTGTTTCCTGAGGAATTTCACCCTTAAATAAGAACGAAATCACATCCTTATTCACCTGATCTATCATGGTTTTAAACAATTCAAACGATTCAAACTTATAAATTAATAACGGATCTTTTTGTTCATGAACCGCCAACTGTACCGATTGTTTCAGCTCATCCATTTTTCGTAAATGCGTTTTCCAAGCATCGTCAATAATCGCTAATGAAATGTTTTTCTCAAAATCCGTTACCAATTGTTTTCCGTTGGTTTGATACGCTTTTTCAAGATCAGTCACCACTTGCAATGATTTAACACCATCGGTAAAAGGCACCACAATACGCTTAAATTTATCACGCTGTGTTTCATAGACATTTTGAATCACAGGAAAAGCCAATTCAGCATTACGCTCCATTTTAGAGATATAATGTTGAAAAGCGGTTTTGTATACCGTTCCAGAAATATCTTGAGCCGTCATACTAGAGAATTCATCTGCAGTAATAGGTGAACTCATAGAGAAATAACGAATCAATTCAAACTCAAAGTTTTTATAATCGTTATTAGCCTTGTTTTCCTCTGTAATAATTTCAGAGGTGTCATAAATCATATTAGCCAAATCAACGCGTAGACGCTCTCCAAATAGGGCATTATAGCGACGTTTGTAGACCACTTCACGCTGAGAGTTCATCACATCGTCATATTCTAAAAGACGTTTACGGACTCCAAATTGATTTTCTTCTACTTTTTTCTGCGCCCGCTCAATCGATTTTGAAATCATTGAATGCTGAATCACTTCACCTTCTTCAAGACCCATACGGTCCATCATTTTGGCAATACGTTCGCTACCAAAAAGACGCATAAGGTTATCCTCTAAAGACACATAAAATTGTGAGCTTCCTGGATCCCCTTGACGTCCCGCACGTCCACGTAATTGTCTGTCTACACGACGCGAATCGTGACGTTCTGTACCCACAATTGCCAATCCACCTGCTGCTTTAACTTCTTCAGACAGTTTGATATCTGTTCCACGTCCCGCCATGTTAGTGGCAATCGTGACTTGTCCAGGTTGTCCTGCTTCCGCCACAATATCAGCTTCTTTTTTATGCAACTTCGCATTCAAAACGTTATGAGGGATCTTTCGAATACTCAACATTTTACCTAGCAACTCACTAATTTCTACATTAGTTGTTCCAATAAGAATAGGACGCCCTGCTTTAGAAAGTGTAGTTACTTCATCAATAACGGCATTGTATTTTTCACGTTTGGTTTTATAAACTAAATCTTCACGGTCATCTCTAGCAATAGGGCGGTTGGTTGGAATTTCGATCACGTCCAATTTATAGATCTCCCAAAATTCACCAGCTTCCGTCACCGCAGTCCCTGTCATTCCAGAAAGCTTACGGTACATTCTAAAGTAATTCTGTAAAGTTACCGTTGCAAATGTTTGTGTTGCCGCTTCAATTTTCACATTTTCCTTGGCTTCAATCGCTTGGTGTAGACCATCACTGTAGCGACGGCCATCCATAATACGTCCGGTTTGCTCATCGACAATCATCACTTTATTTTCCATCACCACATATTGAATGTCTTTTTCAAATAGGGCATAGGCTTTTAAAAGTTGACTTAACGTATGAATACGTTCTGATTTGACACCAAATTCTCTAAACAATTCTTCTTTGAGTTCGGCTTCTTTTTCTGCTGGAAGGTTTTGAGTTTCAATTTTAGAAATCTCCATACCTATTTCAGGCATTACAAAAAAGTCGGGGTTGTCTTTTCCAGACAGATATTCTACACCTTTATCAGATAATTCAATCTGATTATTTTTTTCATCAATGACATAATAGAGTTCTTCATCCACAGTGGGCATTTCTCTATTGTTGTCTTGCATATAAAAATTCTCTGTTTTTTGAAGCAGTTGTTTAACCCCTTCTTCACTTAAGAATTTAATTAAAGCTTTGTTTTTTGGAATTCCTCTGAACACCCGTAATAATTGGAGCCCACCATCTTTTGTATCGCCAGCAGCAATCATTTTTTTAGCTTCGACAAGGACTCCAGTAAGGTATTTGCGTTGAATCCCAACAATATCTTCTACTTTGGGTTTGAGTTCCATAAACTCATGACGATCGCCTTGAGGAATGGGCCCTGAAATAATCAAAGGGGTACGGGCATCATCAATCAATACAGAATCAATTTCATCGACAATCGCATAATGATGCGGACGTTGTACTAGATCATCTGGCGTATGTGCCATATTATCTCTTAAGTAATCAAATCCAAACTCATTATTTGTACCGTAGGTAATATCGGCATTATAAGCGTTTTTACGCTCTTGTGAATTTGGTTTATGGTAATCGATACAATCAATACTTAAGCCATGAAACTGAAAAATAGGCGCCATCCAAGCGCTATCTCGTTTCGCCAAGTAATCATTAACGGTTACTAAATGCACGCCTTTACCTGTAATAGCGTTTAGGTATACTGGCAAGGTTGCAACAAGTGTTTTTCCTTCTCCCGTATGCATTTCTGCAATTTTTCCTTGATGCATTGCGACACCACCAATAAGCTGTACGTCATAATGTACCATATCCCAAGTGATTGCTTTTCCTGCAGCATCCCAAGAGTTGGCCCAAAGGGCTTTATCGCCGTTTAGTGTAACATAATCTTTTGTTCCCGAAAGCTCGCGATCAAATGGACTTGCAGTCACTTCAATCTGAGGCGTGTTCACAAAACGTCTAGCTGTTTCTTTAATCACCGAAAAGGCTTCAGGTAGGATGTCATCCAAAACCTCTTGTGTTTTGGCATATACATCATCTTTTAAGCCATCAATTTCTTGATAGATATCTTCTTTTCTGTCGATATCTTCTGTGGTGTCTGCTTCGATATACAAAGCTGCAATGGTATCCTCGAGCGATTTACAAGCATCTAGAATCGTCGCTTTAAATTCATCCGTTTTTGCTCTTAAAGCATCATTGCTTAAGGCTGCAGTAGCGGCTTCAAATGTTTTAATTTTATTAACGACAGGCATGATCGCCTTAACGTCTTGTTTGGATTTATCTCCAACGAATACTTTTAGTACCGAATTCA
>TARA_B110000027_G_scaffold25861_1_pt1 | contig 19660 bp, 18 predicted proteins | sample TARA_B110000027 | Tara Oceans TARA_B110000027 (sample SAMEA4397101) | marine metagenome | biome: Polar Biome; feature: [SRF] surface water layer (ENVO:00010504); material: water (ENVO:00002006), including particulate matter (ENVO:01000060) such as... | depth 5 m
CCTTGTACTGATACCGAGCCAAATGCAATCGGGAAACTAGATTAAAATAAATACGTAATTATAACGCTTAGAGAATCTGAGGTCTAAGGGCTATATACAAATATGGAGGCTAAACTAAAAAAAAACAAGCGCTACTTATATATAAAGTCGCTTCCGCTTATCGTTAAGTCATCTGATAATTCTAAAATGTATTTCTCCGTCTACGGCCGAATCTACTGGTAAATTTACAACCTCGAGCTAACTTTTATTGCCAAATAATGGTAACCTGAACACTTAATCCATATATTAATTAAGCAGTGATTATGCCTAGAGAACCAAAAGTAATTAACAACATTTTTAAAAATAACACTGCACTATCAAAAATAGCAAAACATGCACAATTGCTTAATCGTCTCAATCACACTTTCCAGCAAAGTCTCCCTGCACAATTCTCAGCTCATTGTAAGTTAGCTAATATCAAGGGTGATACACTTGTAATTCATACGGATAATGCTTCATATAGTAGCCTACTACGCTTTCAGTCTCCCGTATTATGTAGAGCGCTATCTCGAGAACTTGAGGTCGATATAAAGAAACTCGAAGTTAAAGTTAGACCTCACTTCGTTTCATTTGAGAAGCAACCTTTGAATCCGATGTTTCTACCAGAGTCTGCTGCGAACTCATTGCAGCAAACTGCAGATAGTATGGATAAGGGACCATTAAAAACAGCTTTAGAGAAGTTGGCTACTCGAAAAATCTAGTTAAGAATTGACGCAGCCGGCCTGCTGAATACGATCGGTGCATTTTCATCATCTTCAAAACTGACCAATTCCCAGGCATCTTCCTGTGCGAGTAGTTTTCGAAGTAACTTATTATTTACTTCATGTCCTGATTTATGACCATTAAAAGCACCAATCAAGCTATGGCCAAGTAGATAAAGATCACCAATTGCATCCAATACTTTATGGCGCACAAATTCATCTTCGTAACGAAGTCCATCTTCATTTATAACACGATAGTCATCAACAACAATTGCATTATCCATGCTACCACCTAACGCTAAGTTGTTTTCACGTAGCTTTTCGATATCCTTCATAAAGCCAAATGTACGTGCTCGACTTACTTCTCTAACAAATGAAGTTGATGAAAAGTCAACTTCAACCTTTTGAGTACGCTCGGTAAATGCAGGGTGTTCAAAATCTATCGTAAAACTAACTTTAAACCCATTAAAAGGTTCAAATTTGGCCCATTTATCTCCATCTTCTAACAATACAGATTTTTTGATACGAATAAATTGTTTCGCGGCTGTTTGTTCTTCAATCCCAGCGGACTGAATTAAGAAAACAAAAGGACCCGCACTACCGTCCATAATCGGGACTTCTGCAGCATTGAGATCAACATAAGCATTATCGATGCCCAAACCCGCAAATGCAGATAATAAGTGTTCTACTGTGGATATTTTTTCACCGTGTTCAATCAGTGTTGTTGATAATGCAGTTTCACCTACATTACATGCTTTAGCACTAATTTCAACAACAGGATCAAGATCAATACGTCTAAAAATAATACCTGTATTGATGGCCGCTGGATGTAAAGTTAGATACACCGTTTCGCCACTATGTAAGCCGACTCCTGTCGCGCGAATCACATTTTTCAATGTTCGTTGCTTTATCACGCTAATTATCTCTCCAATACCACTATTTCAGACGCGCATTGTAGCATATCACTATCTATACAAATAGGATTCTATTCTCTTCTTAATCTGCTTGCCGACGAAGAAATGCTGGCACATCTAAATAGTCCATGTTGCTATCAACATTAACCGCCTTTTTTTGCTGTCCTTGCTCTTCATTTCTTAGGACTGTCGGTTTATCATAATCTATATCCACATGCTTTTTCACTATCTCCATTTGTGGCATTTCTAATTCATTTGCCATATCAATTTTAGTTATTTTTTCAGCTCCTAAACCAGTAGCAACAACTGTCACTCTCAGTTCGTCTGTCATTTCTGGATCTATAACTGTACCCACAACAACAGTCGCATCATCAGAAGCAAAATCTTTCACTGTATTACCTACAGCTTCAAATTCTCCTATTGTCATATCCAAACCTGCTGTTATGTTAACTAATACACCTCGTGCACCAGCTAAATCTACATCTTCTAATAAAGGGCTCGAAACTGCATGTTGTGCTGCTTCAACAGCTCTATTTGGTCCTGATGCTTTACCAGTTCCCATCATTGCCATTCCCATTTCAGACATTACTGTACGAACATCTGCGAAATCCACATTGATCATTCCTTCGCGTGTGATCAATTCTGCAATACCTTGAACTGCCCCCAATAAAACATCATTAGCTGCCTTGAAGGCATCTAATAAACTCATATCTTTACCTAACACTGCCAATAACTTCTCATTTGGTATTGTTATCAATGAGTCAACGTGTTGGCTCAGCTCGTCCAAACCTTGGCTCGCTATCTTCAAACGTTTCGCGCCCTCAAATGGGAATGGCTTTGTTACCACTGCAACCGTTAAAATACCCATTTCTTTAGCTACTTGTGCAACCACTGGTGCTGCTCCGGTTCCCGTTCCGCCACCCATTCCTGCTGTAATAAAAATCATATCTGCACCAGAAATTACTTCAGTAATTCTTTCTCTATCTTCTAATGCTGCTTGACGACCAATATCAGGGTTTGCTCCTGCTCCCAAACCTTTTGTAATATCAGTACCAAGCTGCAACTGTGTAGTTGCCGAACTTTTTCTTAATGCTTGAGCATCGGTATTAGCACATATAAAATCAACACCTTCAATTTCGCTTACCACCATGTGTTCTAGTGCATTACCACCACCACCACCGACTCCAATTACCTTAATTACTGCATTTTGTGTATATGTATCAATTAATTCAAATGTCATTTCATTTCCCCAAAAGTGATGAATGTATTGTTATTTTGTTTCGTACTTAAAGTGATTTTTTAAAAATTTCCCTGAAACCAACCTTTCATTCGTATCATTACTTCTTTAAAACCACTTCCCGTCTTCATTTCAGATTGCACTTTAGCTTCCATCTCGTTTCCAAACAGTAAAAGCCCCACACCTGTTGCGTGTATTGGGTTTCTTACAGCTTCGACTAATCCTCCAACATGTTGTGGTAAACCTAATCGCACAGGTAAATGAAAGACCTCTTCTGCCAACTCGATAACTCCTTCCATTTTTGAGCTCCCACCGGTTAGTACGACTCCCGCGGCTAATAATTCTTCGAAGCCACTACGACGTAATTCTGCTTGTACTAGTATTAATAATTCTTCATACCTTGGTTCAACAACTTCTGCTAATGTTTGTCTTGCTAATTGCCTTGGCGGCCTGTCCCCAACACTCGGGACTTCAATTGTTTCATCCTCACGAGCTAATTGTGTTAATGCACAGGCATACTTCATTTTTATTTCTTCTGCATACTGTGTTGGCGTTCGTAGGGCAACAGCGATATCATTTGTTACTTGATCACCTGCAATAGGAATCACTGCTGTATGTCGAATTGCACCTTCAACGAAAATCGCAATATCCGTTGTACCTCCACCAATATCAACCAAACACACGCCAAGTTCCTTCTCATCTTCTACTAATACTGAGTAGCTTGATGCCATTTGTTCTAATATTATTCCATCCACGGATAATCCACATCGTTCAATACATTTACTGATATTTTGTGCCGCACTTACAGCACCAGTAATTAAATGTACTTTAGCTTCAAGCCGAACACCTGACATTCCAATGGGCTCACGAATGCCCTCTTGATTATCGATAATATATTCCTGAGGCATCACATGAAGTAGCTCTTGATCGCCCGGGAAATGTACTGCTTTCGCAGCATCTACTGCTCGTTCAATATCTCCCCGAGTTACTTCTTTATCCCTGATAGCTACTGTACCGTGCGAATTCAAGCTACGAATGTGGCTACCAGCAATACCTGCATAAACCGAGTGAATCTGACAGCCCGCCATCAGTTCTGCTTCTTCAACTGCACGTTGGATTGATTGCACCGTCGATTCAATATTGACTACTACCCCTTTTTTCATACCACGAGCAGGATGTGAACCGATCCCAATAATTTCTAGTGCGTTATCACTCGGTCCTGCATCTAAAATTGGTGCTGCAACAATAGCAACTACTTTAGAAGTGCCTATATCAAGGCCAACAATCAAATCTCTATCATTTTTTTTAGTCATCATACTTTTCCATTAAAATCAGGTTTTTGACCTGGTCTCCAAATTACTGATAAACCATTTGGATAACGCATATCCATTTCAGCTATCTGAGACTGGTAATGTTTTAATTCATTCAGATAGACCCTTAAAAAACGATTAAACCGCTCTTCACTTTCTGCACGACCAAGCACAATGAGAATGTCATTAGTTAACCCTATGCTCCATGCTCTTCTGTTATCCATAACTAAAGTTTTTATCTTTAAACCATGTTGCTGTAATGCTTCTTCCATTGCTATAAAACGACTTGTCATTATTGGTTGACTAGCTTCCGGTCCATAAAGGGTTGATAGCGCTGCTAATACATTTTTATTTGAAGAAATAAATGTTTCGCCATCCTTGTTAACCAGACTTTTATTTTTCCATCGAGCAACGGGGACTTTTTCTTTCACAATTAAATGTAAACTATCAGGCCATACCCTCCTCACCTGTAGACTTTTAACCCAGGGCAAAGACTCCCCAGCATTACTAATTTGTGCAACATCAACACTCAAAAAACTTCCTCGCGTATGAGGCTTAATTACTTCCGCCAATACGGCTTTATTAGCGTGCTCAAAACTGCCTTCTACCGTCACATGCAAAATAGGCAAAATATTATTTTGGCTAACAACCCAACTTACAGCAACCAATCCCATTAACAACAAAGTAATAAGACTTAGACGGGCAATATGGCTCCAACCTATAGCGCTTTCAACCTGACGCTTTGCTTTGAGTGTTTCCCCTCTCTTGCTTGATTTTGACATTAGTTATGCCCTCTTTTAATGCTAGACTTTAAAATTTTCAAAACTAATTCTTCAAAGTTTAATCCTTCTTGTTTCGCTGCCATAGGCACTAAACTATGATTTGTCATACCCGGTATGCTATTTGCTTCTATTAGATAAAACTCCCCGAGCTTATCTCGCATCAGATCAATCCTGCCCCATCCCTTCATTCTTAGTCCATCAAAAGCAAGTAATGACAACTCCTTACAATATGCTTCATCTTCATTACTTAAACCTGCTGGACATAAGTATTCTGTCGTATTCGCTTCATATTTAGCGTTAAAGTCATAAAATTTATTTGGTGTTTTTAGTAGAATAACTGGCAGACTTATTCCATCTAAAATAGCAACTGTGTATTCATCACCATCAATCCAACATTCAGCAATAACCTCACTATCGTAGTTCAAGGCATCATTAATAGCCTCTTTTAAGTCCCACGCGTTCTCAACCTTCGTCATACCAATACTTGAACCCTCATTCACTGGTTTTACAATCAGAGGCAATCCAAGTTTACTTATTAATTCATCTGACTCTGTGCTCTTATTCACATGGTAATAACTGGTTGTCGGTAGATTAAGTTGCTGCCAAATACTTTTACTAAGTGCTTTATTCATTGAAAGTACAGCACCCGTTAAATCTGATCCCGTGTACGGTATTCCCAGTGAATCTAAAACACCTTGAATCTGACCATCTTCTCCACCACGACCATGCAGCATGATAAAAGCACGATCAAACTGACCTTCGGTTAATTTCTGCGAAATATCACATTCGACGTCTACTTTATGAGCATCTATTCCTTGACTTTGTAATGAAGACAACACTGCTTCACCACTTAATAATGAAATACTTCGCTCTGCAGAGCGCCCGCCCATTAGTACAGCCACTTTTCCAAAATCATATATGTTGGTCTCCATTACGTTACCTCTCCAACAATACGAACTTCTGGCTCTAACAAAACACCGTGATCTAACTCTATTTTCTTCTGCACTTGGATAATTAATGCTTCTATATCTGCTGCTGTAGCATTTCCCATATTCACAATAAAGTTCGCATGTTTTTCTGATACGGCTGCACCACCAATGGCGAGACCTTTTAACCCCGAAGTTTCAATCAAACGACCAGCAAAATCATTTTCGGGGTTTCTAAATACCGAACCTGCTGATGGCTGATTAGTTGGTTGAGATATATTCCTTTTCTTTAACAACGATTTTATTTCATCCATCTCCTGAGCTCTATCACCATGTCTTAAGCTCAGAGTTGCAGAAACAAACCATTCATCTGTTGGAATCACAACATGCCGATAACCGACTTTAAATTCTTCTGGTGTTCTGTCGTGAAACTGTCCTTGCCTATCGATTGTTGTAACGCCAACAATCAATGACCATATCTCTGTTCCATGAGCACCAGCATTCATAGCTAAAGCCCCCCCTAAAGTACCGGGAATGCCAGCTAAAAACCCTGCTCCAGACAAACCCGAACGCGCTGCCTGCTTTGCTAATTTACTGCAATAAACACCGACTTCAGCCTCAATCGATTCACCTTTAACCTCTACGTCTTTTAGGATTCCTGCAGTTGAAATTACTGTACCTTCAAATCCACCATCCCTAACTAGTAGATTGCTTCCTAGTCCGAGCCATAAAATCGGCTCGGTTCTGGGCAGCTGCGATAAAAATGATGACAAGTCCAATTTAGTCGTTGCACGATATAATTGACGTGCAACACCACCTACGCGCCAAGATGTATATTTGGCTAGGGGTTCATTAATTCGAAGTTCACCATCAATATTTAAAAAGTCAGTACTCATACTGTATGCACTCCCAACTTTTCTGCAATTTCTATAGAAGTACTTCCAATATCCCCTGCACCTAATGTAAGTAAAATATCTCCACCTGATAATAGCCCAGGTAATATTTCAAGTAAGACCGAATTGTCTTTAATAAAAACTGGTTCAACTTGACCACGTAGTCGAATCGCTCGACAAAGACTCTTACTATCAGCACCAGCAATGTACATTTCACCTGCTGGATACACATCCTGTATCAATAAAACATCCACACTTGATAGTACTTGTGCAAATTCATCGAACATATCTCTTGTTCGCGAATAACGATGGGGTTGGAATAAAACCACTAGTCTTCTGTTTGGCCAACCATCTCTTGTAGCTGCTATTGTTGCGCTTAACTCGGTTGGATGATGTCCGTAATCATCAATCAGTAAGACTTTCCCACTATCTACTGTTAAATCACCTACAATATTAAAACGACGTGCTATACCTTCAAATTGATTTAGTGCTCGTTGACAAGCATCTACTGATACACCCAAATTTATAGCAACTACGATCGCTGCTGTTGCATTTAAAGCATTATGCAAACCCGGCATATTAAGTCTAATAACAAAGCTTTGTTCCGTCGACTTGCTAATTACTGTGAACTGACTTTGCCCCCCTGTTTGTTCAAAGTCTGCTAATTTAAAATCAGCATCATCTGCTGTACCATATGTAATAACGGGACGAGTGACATCAGGTAAGAGACCCCTTACTACAGGGTCATCCATACACATCACAGCTAGACCATAAAAAGGTAAATGATGTAAAAACTCTAAAAATGTTGATTTTAACTTATTAAAGTCCCCATCATAAGTCGCCATATGATCTTCATCGACGTTAGTTACTACCGCGACTACCGGCTGTAAATATAAGAATGATGCATCACTCTCATCGGCTTCGGCCACTAGGTAACGACCATTTCCCAACCGAGCGTTACTTCCAGCGCTATTTAAACGACCACCGATCACAAAAGTTGGATCTAAATCACCCTCACTTAACAAAGCCGCAATCAAACTTGTTACTGTAGTTTTTCCATGGGTACCAGCCACGGCAATACCATAACTAAAACGCATCAATTCAGCTAACATTTCAGCACGAGGTACAACAGGAATACGTTGTTTTTTTGCCGCCATCAATTCAGAATTTTTATCATTAATTGCTGTTGATACAACAACAACATCTGCACCTGACAAATGACTTTCATCGTGTCCAATATTCACCAAGGCGCCTAACTTTTGTAAATGTTTAATTAAATCATTTACGCGTATATCTGAGCCTGAAACTTGGTAGCCTAAATTAAGCAACACCTCAGCAATGCCCCCCATGCCAACGCCACCTATTCCTATAAAATGAATATGTTTGACACGACTTTGCATTGCTGACATTTTTTTATCCATGGCTCACCGCCATACAGATGTCTGCAATTGATACTGCTGCTTCAAGTTTTGCCTGCGTTTTAGCCGCTACAGCCATATTAAATATGTTATCGCTGCTTGATGTAAGCTCAATAATTCTCTTCGAAAGCACTTTCTCATCTAGCTCTGCCTCGTCGATTAGTACTGCAGCACCAACATTCAATAGTGCTGATGCATTATGTGTCTGGTGGTCATCCACAGCATAAGGATAAGGCACAAGTATTGATGCCACACCTACGGCTGAAAGCTCTGCAATTGTCAAAGCACCAGCCCTACATACAACTAAATCAGCCCAACTGTAGGCTTCAGCCATATTACTAATAAACGCTGTTACTTCAGCTTGAATACTAACTTGTTGATAATTTCTCTTGCAGTCCTTTAGGTTTTTTTGACCACATTGATGCCTAACTGTAATACTTTTGCTAGAGCCTATTAAAGCTAAAGTCTTCGGTAATATCTCATTCAAGGACTTAGCACCCAAACTCCCACCTAGTACCAACAGCTTAATATCCTGCGGCATCCCTACACTTTTTATTGGCTCTACTGTTTTTGCTATACTTGTTCTAACTGGGTTGCCAACCCATTCAGCTTTCATTGATGCTTTAAAGCAGTTGGGAAAACCTTGTAGTACTCTAGTAGCGATAACCCCAAGCAATTTATTTGTTAAACCAGGGACAGCATTTTGTTCATGAATCACAACAGGTTTTCTTAACAACCACGCCGCTACCCCGCCGGGCCCCGATGCAAAGCCACCTAACCCTAAGACGACGTCTACGTTTGTTTTTTTAATTGCCGCGATAGCTTCAATGACAGCTTTTGCTAACTTGAAAGGTGCTTGTATCCAACCCACTGCTCCATTGCCACGTAAACCTTGCACACTAATTTCAGTCAAGGGATAGCCTGCCTCTGGAACCAGTCTAGATTCGATACCGGAAGTAGTACCCATCCAAGTCACTGTTACTCCACGCTGTGTCAATATATCTGCCACTGCTAATGCAGGAAATACATGTCCACCTGTTCCACCAGCCATAATCATAATTGTTGTCATTAGCGTTTCACTCTCACTGAGGCTTGCTCAGGAAAACGTGTCTCTATATCAACCCGGAATAACAAAGCAATTCCGATACAGCTTATTAATAAACTACTTCCGCCATAACTCATAAATGGAAGTGTTAAACCTTTTGTGGGCAACACCCCCATATTGACGCCCATGTTAATGCAAGCTTGAAGACCTAACCATATCCCTATTCCATACGCAATTTGTGAACCAAACACTTGACCTGATAATTCTGCCGCACGTCCAATAGCTAGTGCACGCCAGATAAAAATGGCGAATAATATTAGAACACTTAATGACCCTATCAAGCCCAGCTCTTCTGCCAAAATAGAATATAAAAAATCCGTGTGTGCTTCAGGTAAATAAAACATTTTTTGCATACTGCTACCTAGTCCAACACCTAGCCAATCTCCTCGTCCAAAGGCTATTAAAGATTGCGTGAGTTGGAAACCACTACCAAATGGATCTTGCCATGGGTCCATGAATGTCTGTAAACGCTCTAACCGATAGGGTGCAAACCAAATTAGAGCCATAAATAATGCTGCAAAAGTACTTATCAAAGCAGCAAATACATCCAAGCGAGAACCACCTAAAAACAACATTGCTAAAACAGTTGTAAAAATCACTACTACTGAACCCATATCTGGTTGCAATAAAAGCAGTATTGCTGCGATACCCAGTAATATTAATGGCCCAATAACCTTAAAGAATGACCCTTGTAACTGACCATGATGGCGCTGAAGATAATCAGCAACATAAATAACGGAGAATAATTTAATCACTTCAGCGACCTGTATATTTACGGGACCGAATGGTAACCATCGTCTACTTCCGTTTACTTCCCTTCCTACACCCGGTATGAGTACTAAAATTAATAAACCCACTCCCACAATTAGTAATAGTGGAGCCAGTTGGCGCCAAACTGATAATCTTATCGTCATCAATACAGTTGCAATGGCTATCCCTATAGCTGCAAAAACTAGCTGACGGTTAAAATAGAATAATGGTTGACCAAGTTTGCCATCGGCAATTGATATTGACGCTGATCCAACCATGATTAATCCAATGAATAATAAAGTACAGACTGAAAACATTAACTTTCCATCAAGTTCATACATTAAATTTATTTTACTCATGACAATTGAGCCTCTACCTCATTGATAAAAGCATCGCCACGTTTTTCATAGTTGTCGAACATATCAAAGCTTGCACACGCAGGTGCTAACAAAACAATATCTCCTTCTTTTGCGATCATTTTCGCTTTTTTTACAGCATCTGACATGTTTCGCACGGTTTGTTGTGGAATATCTCTTGGTGTTACTTCTGATATTTCTTTAGCATCCTGCCCAATCAATAAAAGGCTTTTCAGATGTGTCTCAAAAATTGGTGTTAAATCAGAAAATTCTTGTCCTTTTGCAACCCCCCCTGCAATCAAGACGATATCCCGGCCACAACTTAGGCCCTTAATAGCAGCAATACTTGCACCTACATTTGTCGCTTTGGAATCATTAACCCATTTAACACCATTCTTTTCTGTGACTAATTGGCATCGATGTGGCAAACCGCTATATTGCTTTAGTGCTTCTAGCATAGCCTTCATGGGCAACTGCATTGCATGCCCTAAAGCTAATGCAGCTAATGCATTCGAAATATTATGCTCTCCAATAACTTGCATATCACTTATTGGGAGTAATCTCTCCTTACCTCGAGCTAAATAAACTTCACCTCTCTCCTCATCAACCCCAAAATCATTTCCTATAGGCTTATGCAAGGTAAAGCCGGTTTGATTTTGAAAACCCTCAGCACATTCACACGATAAGTTGTCATCACGATTAACCACAATGGCTTCAGAACCCATATAAACCTTAGCTTTTGTCTTTTGATATTGTTCAATATCCTCATAACGATCTAGATGATCTGGACTAACATTTAATACAACAGACGCATAAGCATTCAATGATGAAACTGTCTCTAATTGAAAACTTGATAATTCAAGAATATAAAAGTCTGGCTCGGGGTCAGCAATCAAGCCTAGGGCCGGTATACCAATGTTTCCACCGACTTTAATGTTCTTACCTGCCATTCTTCCCATTTCAGTCAGCATCGTTGTGACTGTACTCTTTCCATTTGAACCTGTAATTGCTATCACGGGCTGATTGATAGATCGTGCGAAGAGCTCGATATCCCCGATAACCTCTATATTATGACTACGGGCTGCTTTTATCTCTTGTAAACGTGGGTCAACTCCCGGACTCAAAACGATTACATCACTCTTAAGCATTAACTTCAGGTTTAACCCATCTTTATTTAGTAAAACTTCAGGTAACTCATTTTGTACAATGTCGATATATGGAGGATTCTTACGTGTGTCCATCATAGCAACAGCATGGCCTTGCTCAAGCAAAAAGCGAGCACAAGATAATCCTGTCTTTCCCAGACCAATTATCAAATATGCTTTTGTGTTTGCTTTTGCTCGGCTCATAGCTGTCATCTAATTTTCAACGTCGCTATACCAACTAGGACCAAAAAGACAGTAATTATCCAAAACCGCACTATTATTCTTGGTTCTGGCCATCCTTTTAATTCGTAATGGTGATGTATTGGGGCCATTAAGAAAACACGCTTTCCTCTTAATTTATATGACGCTACTTGAACGACAACAGATAATGTTTCAGCTACAAAAACACCCCCCATAATTAATAATACTAATTCTTGCCTTACTAATACTGCTACACAACCTAAGGCTGCACCTAAAGCAAGTGCACCCACATCACCCATGAAGACTTGTGCTGGATATGTATTAAACCAAAGAAAACCTAAACCAGCACCTACCATTGCAGCACAAAATATCGTTAATTCGCCTGCACTCGGAATATATGGGATTGATAGATACCTAGCAAATTCAGCATGTCCGGCTAAATAACTAAATAAACCTAGTGCTCCTGCCACCATAACCGTCGGCATTATGGCCAAGCCATCTAGACCATCAGTTAAATTTACAGCATTGCTACTCCCTACAATCACTAAATATGCCAGCAATATGTACCATGCGCCTAATGGAATTATCACATCCTTAAAAAAAGGAATTATTAGCTCAGTTTCAGCGGGAATTGTGGCTGATGTGTATAAAAAAACTGCTGCACCTGTACCAACAACTGATTGCCAAAAATACTTATATCTACTTGCTAAGCCATTTGGATCTTGACGTACTAGTTTTATATAATCATCAATAAAACCAATAACACCAAACAACATTGTCACCAACAACACTACCCATATATAACGGTTATTTAAGTCGGCCCATAACAAAGTACTTATTGCTATTGCAACTAAAATTAAAGCGCCACCCATCGTCGGCGTACCTGATTTGCTCAAATGTGATTGTGGGCCATCATCTCGTATTACTTGACCTATTTGCTTAAAACTTAATCGCCGTATCATTGTTGGCCCAACAATTAGTGCAATACCAAGCGCTGTCATTACACCCAAAATAGCCCTTAGTGTTAGGTATTGAAACACAGAGAAACCACTATGATACTGACTTAAATACTCACTTAAATGTAATAACACTAGTCTTCTCCACTTATAGCAAGTTCATCTGCTAACTTATCTAATTGCATAAAGCGTGAACCTTTAATAAGACATGTAATATTTTTGCTTAACCTAGACTCTAAATACTCATGAATACTTGTTAAGTCTGAGAAATGTATTGCTCCTTTGCCAAAAGCGGTACTGGCTGAACGACTTTTATTCCCGATAGTTAATAAGTGTTTTATACCTGCTGATTTAGCTTTAACACCTAAACCCGTGTGAATTTCTTCACTTTTAACACCCAATTCACCAAAGTCACCCAAAACTAGCCAATGTTCACCTGGAAATGTTTTTAATGTTGTAATTGCTTGTTCATATGATGCTGGGTTTGCATTATAGCTATCATCCAAGATCGTGGCATTTTTAATCCCTAGACGTAATTGAAGCCTGTGAGGCACACTTTTTACACTATCAAGACCTAATACCATATCTTCAACATTAATAAATAATGCCGTGCTCACAGCCATTGCAGCTAGTGCATTAGACATATTATGACTTCCAGGAAGCGGTAAGTTAATATAATGAAAAACTTCATTTATCTTCACCATAAAATTACTTGAAGTAATATATGACTGATAATCTGATGCTTGTATATCAGCAGAACTGTTTACTCCAAAAGATAGGCTTCTTTGTTCATTTAATACGTTCTGCCAATACTGGGCATAACTCATATCTGCATTAAAAACCCCCACACCATCACTTGGCAGGTTTGAGTAAATCTCAGACTTCGCTTCTACGACACCCTCTATGCTTCCAAACCCTTCAATATGCGCTTCACTTACGTTATTAATAAGTGACACTGCAGGACCAGCTAATTTTACTAATTCTGCTATTTCACCAACATGATTCGCACCCATTTCAATAACGGCATAATCCGTGCCCGCTTGAATTCTGAACAATGACAAAGGTACGCCTAAGTTATTGTTTAAGTTGCCTTCTGTTGCAATAACATGATGGCTTTGTGACAATATAGCTGCTAGCATTTCTTTAACTGTAGTTTTACCATTACTACCTGTGACTGCAATCACTTTGCAAGGACATTGTTTCCGCCAATAAGCAGCTAATTTTCCAAATCCGCTCACTACGTCATTGACTACAAGCTGAGGTAAGTTATCTTTTTGTAATTTATTCACTAATGCTGCACTGGCACCAGCTTTTCTCGCCGCAGAAACATAATCATGTCCATCGTTGTGGTCACCCACAATAGCTACAAATAAGTCCCCTCTTTTAACTTTTCGACTATCTATAGCCGCACCTGTAATAGCTAAATTAATGTCAAAAGAACCAATACCTAATAATTCAGCAGCATCATTCAACATCAATTGAATACTCACTTTTTAAAACCAATTGACATTGATCGCTCATCATTTGGTGTAACCAAGGCACTAAGAGCTATTTCTTTATCATTAAATGAATGTCTCTCACCTTCAATCTCCTGATATTGCTCATGGCCTTTGCCTGCTATAAGTATTATATCTTCGTGTTTTGCATTCTTTATCGCATAAGCAATAGCATGTTTCCTGTCATGTTCAATGTGTAATTTATCTTTATTTTTTATACCTTTTAAAATTTCGGCCACAATATTTTTGTTACTTTCACTTCTCGGGTTATCTGCTGTTAATACAATTCTATCTGCATATTGTTCAGCTATAGAGCCCATTAATGGACGCTTTCCAAAATCTCTTTCACCACCACATCCAAAGACACACCATAACTGTCCTTCTTTATGCATGACATGTCTCAATGACATCAATGTTTTTTCTAGCGCATCTGGTGTATGAGCGAAATCTATCACTACATCTGTTTTGTCATGATTACTCAACATTTCCATACGACCATTAATGTCATGGCACTTATTTATTAAATTGAGTACTGTCTTAAAAGGTATTTTTATTGCTAATAAACTTCCTGCCACTGCGAGTAAGTTATCAATATTAAAATGACCTAATACGTCACACTCGACCTGACCCGCTTCAGATTTATTAGCTAAGATAAATTTAATGCTTTTCAATGATGTCTCAATATCCTTAGCTTGCAACGTCATGTCTTTAAGTTCAGAACTATAGGTGATTACTGCCAGCTCTTTGCGACTTGTTAAATCATCTATTAAACTTACACCGAACCCATCATCCATATTAATAACGACTGCTTTAAGACTCTGAAAATAGAACAGACTTTTTTTTGCTTCCTGATAAGCTTCCATATTTTTATGATAATCAAGATGATCTCGACTTACATTAGTAAGCACAGCAACATCAACCGCAACACTGTTTAAACGGCCTTGTTCTAAAGCATGAGAAGATGCCTCTATTACCACATAAATTATTTTTTGATGGCAAAATTCAGCCAAGTTTGCTTGTATACTTACGGGATTTGGCGTCGTCATACCTGAATCAGTTAAACCACGCAAATAGCCTATTCCCAGCGTTCCAATCAAACCGCAAGCATGACCAGAAGACTCGAGACATTGGGCAATAAAATGACTTACTGATGTTTTACCATTTGTGCCTGTGACAGCTATAATCGTTAAAGCTAATGATGGGTGACCAAAAAATCGTGCGGCAATTTCACTAACCTTCTCGCTTAAATCAATCACTTGAATGGCCTGTACTTTTGCTAGCGCCATGCAATCTATTTCTTTCTCACTTAATGGTAACAACTGATCAAACAGTACTACTTTCGCCCCTTTTTCTATAGCTTCCGTAAAATGTAAAGTTCTATGTTTAGCATCATTTGCTGTTGCAATGAATAATGCTCCTTTATTCACCCCCCGACTATCCATCGAAATGCTTGTGACCTCTGTACTTACTATCAGGTCAGGTGTCCTAACCATACCTACTAATAACGTAGAAATATTTTTAGTAATAGTCGGTATATCCATCACTTTTCTGCCACCTGAAGCTCATTGACTGGCAAATCATCTGGGGGAATATTAAGTAAACGCATAGCACCCGTCATTACTTTTGAAAAAACAGGCCCAGCTACTAAACCACCATAATATTCTTCGCCTTTCGGATCGTCAATCATCACTACCATAGCCAATCGGGGCTTGCTAGAAGGAATAATCCCAGCGAATAATGACAAATATTGCTTTTCTGCATATCCACCTCTACTGGCTTTTTTAACCGTACCTGTTTTGCCAGCTACATGATAATTTTCTACCGCAGCTAATTTTGCTGTCCCTCCCTCCTCGACAACCCCTTCCATCATTATGACAACTTGATTCATTACATTCGATGAATAAACTCGTCGGCCCACTGACTTTTCTGTCAGCTTTATGAAACTTATAGGCTGTAAAATGCCACCATTAGCAAGCACCATATAGCCTCTGGCAAGTTGTAAGGCTGATAATGCTAGGCCATACCCATATGATAAAGTAGCCCTATCTAGCTCTCGCCATTTTTGTGGATCTGGCAAGCTACCTGTAGCTTCTCCAGGGAAATATCCTCCTGTTGGCTCTGCCATCCCAAAAGCTGCAAAGTCATGCCATAAATCTTCAGGCTTGACTGCCAAAGCAATTTTACTTGCTCCTACATTGCTCGACTTTTGAATCAAGGTTGCCATGTCTATTTGACCATAGTCACGAAAGTCTTTGATGGTATGGCCGCTTATTTTTAAAGTCCCTGGACGTGTATCAATGATTGAACTGGGCACGAATTTACCTGACTGTAACCCACTTGCCATAGTGAAAGGTTTGACTGTAGAGCCTGGTTCAAATAAATCAGTTACTGCACGATTACGATAATCACTACTTTTTAACCCTCGTCGATTATTAGGGTTAAATGAAGGCTGATTAACCATTGCTAATACTTCACCGGTTCTGGTATCTAAAACAACCGCTGATCCTGATTTTGCTCGATAATGTGTGACGGCCTCTTTTAAAGACTGATAAGTTAAATACTGTAGTCTCAAATCAATACTTAGCTGAATATTTTGGCCATCTTTCGTTGGCTTTAACTGTTCTCCACCTTCGACATAATTACCACGACTATCTCGAACCATCTTTTTTAAACCGGGCAATCCAGTTAGTACATCGTCATGCATTAACTCAAGTCCCTCTTGGCCCATGTCATCTATATTTGTAAAACCAACTAGATGCGATGTAACTTCTCCCATTGGGTAATAGCGCTTGTATTCACGTTGCAGTGCCAAACCTGTAATATTCAAGTTATCCACTTTATTTGCCACTTCTGGTGTAACTCGCCTTTTTAAATAAACAAACTCACGTTTTTTATTATTTTTTATTTTTTTATTAATCGACTTGGTTCTAATACCTAATGTTTTAGCTAAAATTGTTATCTCTGTGCTATCACCATCAAACACTTGTGGGTTTAACCAAACAGAATGTACCGGTGTACTAATTGCTAAAGGTTCGCCATGACGATCTAAAATCATACCTCGATGAGCTATAACTTCAACGTTACGTATGTGACGAGCATCCCCTTGGTTCCTTAAAAAATCGGCATTAAAAACTTGAATGTCAGCTAAACGCCATCCTAAGCTTAGTACTATCGTTATAAACATCAAACGTAGTAAATTTAAACGCCAAACACCCACCTGAGAGTTTGCTCTAGTTTTACGGCTCATGGGTTAAGTACAACCGTACTTCGAGCCATAGGTATAATCATGTCCAACTTAATTTTAGCCTGATGCTCCACTCGCCCAGGGCTCGCCCAAGTGCTCTGTTCCAATAGAAGCCTACCCCACTCTTCATCCAAATCATCTCGGTGTTGCTCAAGTTTTTGCAATGCAACAAATTCAACCCGACTTTGATGTTTGGTATACACAACTGAAATAGCTGAAGCCATTACTGCCAAAAGCATCACATACAAAGAGAAATGTTGACTTTGAATGCCGATATTTCGAGTCAAAGTCACTTTATTTTCTCCACAACGCGTAATACTGCGCTACGCGCTCTTGGATTTCTGGCCAACTCTTCCTCGCCTGATTTAATAGCTTTGCCAATTAACTTAATACTAGGATTTAACTGATCAGCAGTAATAGGAAAGTACGCCGGTAAATCATCACCTTTGGCTTGATCACGGAAAAACCGTTTAACGATACGATCTTCCAGAGAATGGAAACTAATAACAGTGAGTCGCCCGCCAATAGCCATTACATCGATAGCTTGCTGTAGTACTAGTGATAAATCATCCAACTCATTATTGATGTGAATACGGATCGCCTGAAATGTTCTTGTTGCCGGATGTTTGTTTTTTTCACGAAATGGACTTGCTTTATCAACTAAATCTGCCAGCTGCTTAGTCGTTCTTAGTGGTGATGCGTCTCTTGTTTCTACTATTGCTCTTGCTATTCGTTTACCAAAACGCTCTTCACCAAATGTTTTTAGTACAGTCGTAATTTCATCCATACTTGCATATGCAAGCCATTCTGCTGCACTTTTACCTTCACCAGGGTTCATCCTCATATCTAAAGGACCCTCTTTTCGGAAACTAAACCCACGTTCCGCGATATCCAACTGTGGTGATGAGACGCCAATATCCAATAAAATACCATCGACTTTCCCCTGCCAAAACCTTGTTTTCACAGTATCGGACAATTTTGCAAAAGAACATTGTTCAATCGTGAACCTTTCATCCTTTGCAGCTAAGTCCTGACCCTCTTCCAGAGCTTCTGGATCTTTATCAAGTCCTAATACTCGTCCTTTAGACGACAATTCACCCAATATAGCCCGCGCATGACCACCCCGGCCAAATGTCCCATCAATATAAAGCCCATCTGGCTTGATATTCAAAGCAGTTACTGTCTCATCTAATAAGACAGGAATATGTTCTGGAGAGGCTTTTGTCATAATCAGAGCTAGATAGAAAGATTTTCTAACTCTGCCGGTAAAATACCGTCAAAGTCTTCTTCCAAACAGTCATCCATTAAACTATTCCAAGTGCCCTCATCCCATAATTCGAATTTATTACCCTGACCTATCATCACGATATCTTTCTCAAGCCCTGCAAACTCACGTAATTTTGCAGGTAACAAAATACGACCATTTTTATCCATCTCACATTCAGTCGCATAGCCAAGTAACATTCTTTTCAAGCGGCGGACTTGAGTATTCAAACTTGGTAAACTAGAAAGCTTATGTTCAACCTGTTCCCATTCTGAGAGGGGATACATCTGCAAACAATGATCACTATGGTCGATAGTCACTACTAAACGCCCTTCGCAACAAGCATCCAGATGCTTACGGAACTTGGCTGGAATCGCCACTCGTCCTTTTGCATCTAAATTAAATGTTGCTACGCCTCTAAACACTATTCACTCTCCTAAATTACCGATCCACTTTGATCCACTTTTACCCACTTTTGACACTATAGGAGCGAGTCAAGTCTATGTCAAGCACCAAAATAGACAAAATCCTCTATTAAGGACAATGACTTAGCAGTATTTTATTAAAGTGGTTGAGTCTATGCTGCAGTTAATAACAAGGACTACCTTTCTATCATTAAAGTGCAACGGGAAGTTAATGTGAATTCTAACTATTAAATGACTTTTTTGACTACAGACTCACACGCACTTCTAGCTGACAACTTTTCATGTCTGGAGAAAAAATGATGAAATCAGCGCGCGCTTTTAAGTCTTTGCTTTAGGTGTAATATTAGCTATGGATATCGGTCTGAATAGGCTCTTAGCAAATCAAGGAGAAAGGCCTTGATTATCTTTTCGTGGCAGATATGTAGTAACAAAGCGCTCAAAAATAGAATACTCTGACAATACACAGACTAATAAGTAACATATTTGTATTCAATGCAT
>TARA_B110000027_G_scaffold58810_1_pt1 | contig 19538 bp, 18 predicted proteins | sample TARA_B110000027 | Tara Oceans TARA_B110000027 (sample SAMEA4397101) | marine metagenome | biome: Polar Biome; feature: [SRF] surface water layer (ENVO:00010504); material: water (ENVO:00002006), including particulate matter (ENVO:01000060) such as... | depth 5 m
AGGGCAAAACTACACTGGCTGACATGTTTATTAAGCTTTATGACACCAAAAATATAAAAGGTCAGATATATTTAGATAAAACAAATTTAATGGATCTTAATCCAATTTATTTAAGAAGATATATTGGTTATGTTACTCAAGATACATACTTATTTAATACATCCATACGTTTCAATTTAATCATGAGTCAAGATAATAATTTAGATAAAAAGATAATCGAACTAATTAAAAGATTTAATCTAGAGGAAATTTTTGAAAAAGGAAATATAGATTTAAATAAAGAAATAATTGATGGTGGTGCCAATATTTCTGGTGGTCAAAAGCAGAGATTATTGATTATTAGAGAGCTGTTAAAAAATCCAAAATTAATTATTTTTGATGAAGGTCTAGGTTCACTTGAAAATAAAAATAAAATTGAAATATTGAAAAATATTAAAGAACTTTATCCAGATTTGACTATTTTAAATTTTACACATGATAGTTTCTTTAAAGAAATCTCGGATGTTGTCATTGAACTTTAGTTTAAAATTATTAATGTAGTAAATAAAATATAATTTTATATATTTAAATAATGCAAAATAATATCCTAAGAAAAATAAAATATTTATTTTTGTATTGTCGTTTTGGAAAAACATTCGTCCCTGATACCATCTTTAGCTCTAGATTATTTAATTCTATTATGCGTTTAATCCATTTTAAAGAACACAGCATAAGAAAAAAAATTCCTATTATTCAAGAAGATAAAAAGATTGAAAATAATATTGGTTTTAAAGTGATAGATGAAAATTTAATCTTTAACAATGATCAATTAAAATCATTAAGTTATTTAAAAGAAAAATTTAATTATATAAATTGGATTGATGATCAAGATGTTAATAGAAAAAAAGAATTTTTATTAATGAAATCAATTCAGATTGATTCAAACTTAAAAAATATAATTGATGGCTTACTTCCAATTGTTAGCAATTATATAGGTTCTCTACCTGTTTTGCATGATGCTTCTTTTTGGTATTCGCCAAACATGATTAATGAAAAAGGAAGAAGTCAGTCTTGGCACATGGACTCTGAAGATGTCAAACAACTTAAAGTAATGATACCAATAGATGAAATAACCGAAGATAATGGACCCTTAAATGTGATTGCAGCAAATAAATCTGAAAAAGTTTATAAAAAATTAATAAAAAAAAAAATAGTTAATAAAAGAAATATTAAGCTTGATGATGAAATAATGGAAGACAACATGGGAGAAAGCAATTTTATTAATTTAATAACTATAAAGAAAAATCAAATTGCATTTGTTGATACATGTAGATGTTACCATTATGGAAGTAGGAAATCTAAAAAACCTAGAAAATTGTTGATGTTACATTTTACTTCAGCTTATTCACTTTATATGCCCATATTTAGAAGAAAAATGTATTTTTCTGATTATTCAAAAAATATTAGCTCATTAATATATGGATTCAGAAATAATAATTTTTATGCATTTAACAACATTAATATTAAAAAATGGAATTTTAAAATTTTATAATTTTTTTTAAAATCTTAGCAGGATTACCAACAACTACTGAATTTTTTTTAACATTTTTAGTAACAACTGACCCAGCACCAACAAAACCCTTTTCTCCAATTGTTATACCGCAAACTAATGTTGCATTGGCACCAATTGTGCAACCCTTTTTCAATATAGTTTTTTGAAATTTATTTTTTTGGTCTATGTAACTTCTTGGAAACCTTACATTTGTAAATACCGCACTAGGACCACAAAAAACATCATCTTCAATCTCCACACCATCATAGATGCTTATATTGTTTTGAATTTTACAATTTTTTCCAATTATAACATTAGGTCCAATTGATACATTTTGACCAATAGTTGTATTATCGCCAATAGTACAATTTTCATGGATACTTGAAAATCTCCATATTTTAACATTTTTTCCTATTTTTGTTTTTTTGTGCACAAAAGATGATTTGTGAATAAATTTTTTATCTTTACTCATTTTTTTAAAATTTTAATTGATTTGTCTAATAATCCATAGATATGAAAACTTTCATCAATACCAGAGATTGGTTTTGATTTATTTTTAGCACATTTACAAAAATATTTTATTTCATCTAAAAGAGCATCATTTTTTTTTGTTTTTAGAAAAGAAATTTTTTTATTATTAAGAACATAGGAATCATTTTGAACTATTAAAGGTTTGTTGATAATCATTATTTTCTTATCCCATCCAGCGGTATCATCAAATACAAGCATATTTTTTTCACCTATAATAACAAATTTTTGTTCTTTAAATGGACTTAGCCAATTAACAAATATGTGAGCATTGACTTTTTTTGAAAATTTAAGGTTTATAATAGAGTTATCATAAACTTTATTATTTAACATCTTAGAACCAGAACAGTTTTTCACTATTGGGGCCTTCTTCATGAGAGCAATCATCATAGAAAGATCATGAGGAGCAAAACTAGATAAAATATTTTCAAATTTTCTTAACTTACCAAAACTTAATCTACTAGAATATAAATAAAGAATTTTTCCAAAGAAATTCTTTTTCTTTAATTCTACTATTTTTTTAAAACCATTGTGATGGTGCATTATATGACCAACCATAAAAGTTTTTTTATAGTTATGTAATTTCTTTTTTAATAATTTAATTTGTTCGAAATTAATACAAAGTGGTTTTTCAACAAATATATTTTTATTTAGTTTTAAAAAATAATTTATTTGTTGAAAGTGTAGTTGTGCAGGACTCGCTATTATCACATTTTCATAATCAAGTTTTTTTAAATTATGAAAATTTTTAATAAAAATACATTTTTTATCATTATATTTTTTTTTATAAATTGATAGGGTTTTGCTATTTGATTCTAAAACAATAATATTTAAATCTAAAAGAACTAATTTTTCTAATATCTTTGAGCCCCAATATCCTACCCCAACCAAAACTGTAAAAGATTTTTTAAGCATTATTTATTTTCTATGTTTATATCATAATTAATATATTAATTTAAAAATTATGTGTGGTATATTTGGAATATTTTCAAAAAAAAAATTATCTAGTCATGATCAAGAGGTCTTAAAGCGATCAAAGGAATACCTTAATCATAGGGGTCCCGATGAATTTAATATTGTAAAGGTAAATGAGAACTTATCTCTAGCTCATACCAGGCTTTCAATAATTGATTTATCAGACAAAAATTATCAACCAAGATCTGATGGTAATCATACCATATGTTTTAATGGTGAAATTTATAATTTCAAAGAACTTAAAGAAAAATATTTACATGAGGAAAGTTTTATAACTTCAGGTGACACAGAGGTTTTGCTTAAAATGTGGAAAAAATTTGGAAAAGATTGTTTGAAATACTTAGATGGAATGTTTTCAATTGCTATATGGGATGACAAAAAATTATACTTGGCCACAGATCGTTTTGGTGAAAAACCGCTATTTATTTATGAAGAAGAATCTAAAATTTATTTTTCATCTGAACCAAATATTTTTTTTGATCTATTGAACCCATCATTAGAATTAAAAGAAACACCATTCTTTGATTTTTTAGGAATTCAAATTAATGAAGAATCTATATCAAAGGAAATAAAAAAAATTTCACATGGTTCAATAGTTGAAATATTAAATGGTAAAATTTTATCTAATAAAAAATATCTTAAAAAAAAATCAATTATAAATAAAGAAAAAGAGATAAACGAATTAACAAATCAAAACTTAGATGAAATTATGGATTTGTTAATAAAAAGTATAAGAAAGAGATTAATTAGTGATCAAAAAATATCAATATTACAATCAGGTGGGTATGATTCGACCTTACTATTAGCTATAATTAAAAATGAACTGAATTTAGATTTCCAGTGTTATCATTTAGAACAAGATGGTTTTAGTGAAAAAACACAAATAATAAATAATTTCAAAAAATTAAATATAGATACAAAATATATTAAATTTATTCAATTCGATGAAAATAATTTAGATATTAACAACATAATAAAATATCACCATCAATTTACTGACAATTTTTCTATAAGTCTTGTGGACTCAATATGTAAAAATATTTATCAAGATAATATAAGAGTAGCATTGTCAGGAACTGGAGGTGATGAGTTATTTTATGGATACACTAAATACTATAATGCTTATAAATTACAAAATAAGACTAAATATTTAAAAAATAAATTTTTTAAAAATATATTTAAATTTTTGCCAAGTGAAAATATTTTTAATTTGATAAACAATAATTCATTAGAAATTATAAGTTATTTAAAGAATCAAAATAATTATAGTTTTGTTAAAAAAAACCAAGATTTAAATTTATTGACTGAAAATTATTTTTCAAACAATAATTTATTTGAGAATATGAGAGATTTTGATCTAAATTTTACTATGCCAGATAATATAAATTTTAATCAAGATATTGCGTCAATGAGAAATAGTGTTGAAATACGTTGTCCATTTCTCAATGCTGAAATATTTAATTATGTAGAAAAAATTAACCCTAAATTATTATTTTTAAAAGGCCCCAAAACAATAAGTAAGATGATTTTAGATAAATATTTTAAATTAGATATTATTAAGACAGGCTTCACTTTTTCAGATAATATGAAAAAAAAATTTAGAAGGATTAATTCTAGTAATATAGAAAAATATAAATTAAGTGAGCATTTTAATTATAATTTTCAATTAGGATTTAAACAACTATATAAAAAATCCTTAATGAATAAGTTTCATATCTCTGAGTAAGTCTAATTCTTTTGAAACTTTTTTTTCATTTGTGTAGACATTTTTAAATCTAAGTTTCATAGATTGATTTTTAAATATTAATTTTCTCAATTTATTACCCAATGAAATATTTAAGTTTTCCTTATTAATAAAAATAAAATTTTGTATGAATTTTTTGGGAATATTTTTTTTTATATCTGAATAATCTGGAGTTATAATCCAATTATTATAAAAAATACTTTCTACAATATTATTTGATAAATACCCCATTGAATTAAAAGTTATTATTGCGTCACATTGAATTTTTAATTTTAGTAGTTCTACATATTTTGTTCTTTTAACAAAAATAATATTTCTAAAATTTAATATTTTATTTTTAATTTTAATTTTTTCTGAATCCTTCGAATATATTATATAAAGAGTTATTTCATTTTTTAAATTTGGTTCCAAGTTTTTTAATGAAATTAGAACTTTATTTAAATTTTTATATTCGCTGCTATAATTGTCACTAAGAAGAATTTTGAATTTATCATCATTATAATTTTTTACATGATTTATACGTTTAATTGCTTGATTAAGTATCAGTTCTTTATTTTTAGAGTTTAAATAAATATCATTGAATTTTTTGAAATTACTCCCATCATTACTATGAATTATTAAATCATATTTTTTTTTCCAAAATATTCTATACAAAAAACTAAAAAATGTTTTATTTTCTACTGTTTTTTCAATTTGTTTAGTTATACCAAGTATTCTTAAAATAACCTTATGGTGTGAAAATAATTTAATCAAAAATGCTAAACTGATATTCCCTCTATCTATATAGAAAGTACTTTGCTTAGACAAAAAAATTTTTTTTATCAAAAAAAGAATTGAAAAAATTAAGTTAAAGTGATTATTATTCTTAAATGAAAAATTAAAAGGAATCGAATAAAAATTAATTTTATCTATTGTATAATGACATATTTTCTTTTTTTTAATATCTGAGTTTTTATCTAAAAGAAATATAGCAATATTGTTTGAATCTGAAATTTTTTTAATAACTTTAATTAAAGATATATTACCTGTCTCTACTAACTTTCTTTGTTGAATAATATTTTTAAATGCTGTGTAGTGATTAAGTAAAAAAAAAACCTTCATCTATTATAAAAATTATTTATATGATCACATATAGTTTTCATCTTTTTTAATTCCATATAGGGATATATAGGTAAACTCAAGTTATGAAGTGATAAATATTCTGTATTTCTCATTTTCATATGGGGGAATTTTTTATAATATTTCGATTTATGAAGAGGAGGTGAATAATAGACCTTGGTTGGTATGTTATTTTTTCTTAAATATTCTATTAGTGAATTTCTATTAAATCCTTCTTTTAATCTTATTGTCATCACCGAGTAACCCGAAAGGTTTTTTGGATTAATTACCTGTAAGTCTAAAATCTTTTTATTTAAATTCTTATTATAATAATTATAAATATTTTTTTTTTGAATATTTTCTTTTTTTAAATATTTTATTTTTTCTAATAAAATAGTAGCCTGAAGAGTGTCTAGCCTTGAATTGAATCCACTACTGATCAAACCTCTTACATCTTGACCATTCTTAGCAAAAGCTTTTCCCTTGTTAAAAACTAGTTTATTATTAAAAAATAAGGCACCACCATCACCATAACAACCTAAAGTTTTTGTAGGAAAAAAACTTGTAGTCAAAATATCACAATAATTAGTACCAATGTATGTCTTTCCATTTTTAGCACCAAAACTTTGAGCAGCGTCACTAATAAAATAAATACCTTCTTTTTTACAAATTTTCTGAATTTTTTTGTAATCAACAGGATTTCCAAATAGATCTACTGAAATTATAGCACCAACTTTAAGTTTTTTATATTTTGCAAACTTAATTGTTTCTTCGATATTTTTTTTATCAATTAAAAAGGTATCAATGTTTACATCACAGAATAAAGGTTTGAAACCACATTCAACAACACTTGAAGCAGTTGATATCCATGTGTAGCTAGGAACAATTATGTATGAGTTTTTTTTTATATTTAAACTCTTCAATGCTAATTTGATTGCATCTGTTCCATTAGCACAAGTTAAACAATAATTAGACTTAGTAAAACTTAATAATTTTTTCTCTAAAATTTTAACATTTTTACCTTGTATAAAATCTGCAGCTAAAAAATTTTTTTTTAATTCTTTATCAAGGTTTTTAGAGATCTTTTGATATTGTTTATTAAGATCAAAAAATTTCATAATTATTCTACTATATTATTAATAAGGTTTTTAAAGTATTTTGTAAAAACAGAATTATCATCATTATTAAGGTATTTTATATAATTTTCGTGTCCAAATTTACCTATTTTTTTGAACTTTTTTTCATTATCAAATATTTTATCAATTAAACTTCTGTCATTTAAGTCCCATGGAATAGATACATAAGTTTTATTTTCAATATAAAAATCAGGCCAAGTTTTAATATGATTCATATTGGGTTTAATTAAAATACACTTATATAAAAATGACTCAAAATCTCTATAACAAATTTCACCCCATCCAAAAGGTGAAAAGCTAAATTTTGAATCTCTTAATTCTTTGAAGTATTGATTTCTAGAAATTCTTTCAATATTACAATAATTAGATAATAACTTTTCATATATACTTCTGTGATAATTAATAGTGTTTCTATTATATCTTTGTTTAATTCTGGCACTAATTAATTTTTTTTTATTTAGTATTGGAAAATTTGTATTTAAAAAAATTTTACCAGAAAGTTTAAAAATTAATTTTTTTACTATAGAAAAATATGAATAATCACAAATTCCATTATTCCAGCCTAAAATAACTTTTTTTAGCTGTTCTTCTTCAATAATGTTTGAGTAATTTTCAACATTGTCCATAATATTATATTTCTTATGGTAGAAATCTGTAAATTGTCTTTGACCATAAAGTTCTTTTTTATAAGTATTGATATCTGCTGGAAGTCTTCCTTTTAAGTATATATCTATATATTTAAATATATTTTTATTAATAAATATTGAAGCTTCATTGTCACAGTAAATTAATTTTTTACATTTATTTTTTATTTTTATTAAATTTTTACAAATAAAATCAAAATCATTATTTTTAAATTGAGTTATATAATATTTACTATCAACAAAAATTAAATCATATATTTTTTCAGGGTCTTTATTAACTATATCAATATCTAAATAAGTAAAATTTTTTTTATTCAATAAAATTGGAAAGATGAAAGCATAAGAATTTGGGTTCAAGTTTTTATCAATTATAAAACATATCTTCATTTAAAAAACTCAAGGTTTTTAAAGCCAGCTTGTTTAAAAGCATTAATTGAGCTTAAATTATTTTTATTTATTTTTGCCATTGGATTTTTTAAAAAAAATTTATTTGTTACAAGGTATTTTAAAAGCTTTGTAGCAATTCCTTTATTTTGATATTCTTTTTTAATAGCTATAGAAACTTCAGTATTAATAGTTTTGTCAAAAGTTTTTATATAACCAACAAAGTTATTCTCATTTTTAATTATAAATGTATTAAGTTTCATACTTTTATTCATTTGTTTAAAATAATTTGTATGTGCTTTATAAGAGAATGTTTTTGAATTGATATAATTTTTTCTGAAATCTTTGTTCTGTAGTTTATAAATGTTACGAAGATAATAATTTCTATAAAACTCAATATGAATTTTATTTCCCACCTTGTCTACAATAGGCTCTATCAGCAATTTAAATATTGAATTTTTATATAAATTATAATTAAGTGTGTTTTTCTTTAAATTATTGATCATTTTTTTTGAAAAATTATAATCTTTAATTTTATTTAGTGAAAGAATCTCATTTTCTTTAATTAAAGATTTGTAATTATCTTTTTGATTATTTGAAATATATTTGCCAAATATTAGTTTGTTAAAATTTAAAGCTTCATATACAATTACACCAGTTGATAAAAAACAAATATCAGATTCCTTTATTTTTTTTAAAACTAATTCTTTATTATGTGAATTTAGAAATGAAATTTTTAAATCATTATATTTAAATTGGTACTTTGATAGAATTAAAATTTTGTTAATTAAGTGATTTTTTTTTGAAATATACTTTAATATTTTTGTTTTAATTAAATTACTTCTATTTTTTGTACCAAAATAAATCAAAATATTAAATTTAGATTTTTGAGGTCCTATTTTTTTATTATTTTGTTTATTGATTATAAAATTGTATTGTTTACCTAATAGTTGAATTGTTTTTTTATTTAAATTTTTACCATAATAATTTTGAGTAATATTTGGATTATAATTAATCAAAAAATCACAATTATATTTCCTGTTATTCAAATCATCAATTGTTAAGGTTTTTTTGCTTATTTTGATTATTTTTTTTTCAAGGTCAGTTGAAATATTGTAGCTATCAATTATAGCAAAATCATAAATTTTTTTTTGTTTTATAACATTTGAAAATTTACCATTAATATTTTTAATGCCTCTTATTTCAATTTTTTTTTCTGTTACAAATGTAATATTGTTTGATTTATAGTATTTTAAAAGGTGCAAACACCTATTTAAATGACCAAAGCCAGAATTTTCACTAAAATCTATAAAAAAAATAAAATTTAATTTCTTTTTCAAATTTAATAAACTCCTCCAATCGCATCAATGATTGTTTTATCGGTTTGATCTGAGTGACACAGTGTCATATTTTGTATAATTATGGTAAATTTATTAAGTGTAAAAACTTTACTATAATTATTTTCAATATACCTCAATATTTCATTTTGAGCTGTGAATGGATACTTACGCATAGTGTATCTAAGTAATATGATTATATTGATATTTTAATATGAGAGTTGTCTATTTTCATTACAATTTTATTAATATTTAAATCCTATAAAATTTTTATATTCTAATCTATAAATAATACTATTACATTTTATGAAAATTTTACTAAAAGAACTTCACGAAAATAATGTAACAGCAGAATACATACACTGGTTAAATTCAGAATCCGTAAACAAATATACTGAACAAAGATTTTTTAAGCACACAAATAAATCTGTAAAAGACTTTGTTGTAGAAAAAAAAAAATCTAAAAAAGAGTTTTTATATGGTATTTTTGTTGGTTCCCACAAAAAACATGTTGGGAATATTAAGATAGGTCCAATTAATAAAATTCATAAAACAGCATATATTTCTTATTTTATTGGTAATGAAGAATATAGATCCAAGGGTATCATGTCAAAAGTCTTCAATGAAATCTTTAAAAAAGCTAAAAATAATTTTAATCTAAAAAAAATTCAAGCAGGAATATACCAGAATAATATTTCAAGTAAAAAATTACTAGAAAAAAATAAATTTAAACTAGAAGGAACATTTTTATCACAGTTAATATATAAAAGAAAAAGATATAATAAATTAATTTATGGAAAAATCTTATAATTCCTAAAAGTTAAGTTAGATGGTCTAAGAATAATACTGATAATATCAATTGTGTGTTGTCATTAGATCTTGTTGGATAGATCGTGGTAGATATTTTAATGATAAGTACTTTTTTTTATTACGGATTTATTAACTTATTAAATAATGAATAATCAAATAGTTTAGCTTTACAAAAAAGGATTAAAAATTTTACCAATAAGGCTTATTGTAAATTTCTTAACTTATATATATTTTTATTCTTCTGTTACTTTTGAAAATATATTAAATTTTTTAAAATAGTATTCATTCTTATTTTTATCTCAAAATTTTGATTTAATAAAGTTGAACATTCATTATTAACTTTTATAATAACCATTGAAATTATAAATGTATTTTTATTTTATTTATAATATTTTAAAAAATTCAAAGTTCTATTTAAGCTCAATAACTCCAATTAAGAATAATAGTTATTATTTAATATGCTATGTATAATTTTTCATAACACTCTATATGATTATGGTAATCACATCTGAAGACAATATAGACTCATTAGAATCTTTATTCATAATTTTACTAAAATTTTTTAAATTATAATTGAGTATTTTTTTTATTAACTATTATTATTAAATAAAATCTTTTTTATATATTTTTGAATATATGCTCAGGTCTTTTGTGGTTTTTTTTCCAATTAATCTCAATAAATCTATTATAGAGCAATTTTTACCAATTCTTTTAGTGTAAATATCGCTGATTTTTAATTTTTGTCCTTTTTTTAATTTTTTATTTATAAAATGAGTTCTTTTAAAAGAGGTCACTTCTTTTCTTTGTTTATTTTTGTCATTTTTTTTTACAGTACCAATAGCAGCTTCAGCTTCCCTTATTTCTAAAACCATTTTTTTAAAGTTACTAAAATTTAATGAAATCTTATGATCATAACCACTTTTCTTATTATCTAATGTAAAATGCTTTTCTATAACTCTTGCACCTTTTAAAACAGCATATACACAAGCTTTTATACCTGAGGTGTGGTCAGAATATCCAATTATTCCAGCAAATTTTTTTTTATAAAAATTAAGCATGTCTAAATTGACGTCATTTATTTTTAAAGGATATTTTGAAACACAATGCATTAAAATAATTTTTTTATTTTTTAGTTTGTTTAAAAATTTTATCAACTCAACAATATCAGTTGATGTGTTCATTCCTGTAGAAATCAGCATTGGTCTTTGTATTGAATTTATTTTACTTATCATGTTTAAATCCTGTGCTTGACTAGAAGATATTTTAAAAAGTTTTTGATTTAATCTTTTAACAAATTGAAAATAATATTCATCACAAGTTGCAAATAGTAGAATTTTTTTTTTCTTTGCATATGCATATAATTTTACAATTTCTTTTTTGTTTAATTCTGACTTTTTATATATTTTAAAACTTTTAGAGTTAGCTTTGTAATTGATTTCAGCCTTCGCAAGTTGTATTTTTACTGCATTAGCACCAGCTTTATTTGCTTCATTTACTAATCTCAAACAATTCAGATAATTTCCCTCATGATTAACACCCACTTCTGCAATGATAAAGGTCGGGTTATTTTGAGAAATAATATAATTTTTATTGATTTTTATACTTTTTGAAAAAATCACCCAATTTCCCTGTGTATAAAAAATGACTCAGCATACTTTTTGTTTATTTCGCTTCCTCGAAGTTTTGCTAATGTTTTAATATTATCAAGTGATCTGGGCATTGGGCTTATTTGTAATTCTGTTTTATATTTTGACATTGCTTTTAATTTAGCACCAATAAATTTAGTAATATCAACAAAATAGTTTGGTTTAAAGTTTCTTTCAACAGACCATTCAGTACTTGAAAGTGTCTCAAAAAATAATATTTTTTTTATATTTTTATTTTTTTTATTAGGTCTACAAGCAGTTACAACAGATTTTGAAACTATTTCGTGATCTATATTTAAATCATTATGATAGTGTGTAAAAATTAATGATGGCTGAAAATCATGTATTATTTTTTCAATTTTTTTAATAATGTTAAGTCTAGGATATATATCCATTTTATTATCTTCAAAATCTAAATAAATAATTTTTTTGGTACCAAGAATTTTATTAGAATCTTTACAATTTTTTTTAAGAACTTGAATATTTTTTTTTAAATTTTTATCAGACCTAGACGCAATTCCAGTGGCAAAAAAAACTGAAATTATATTATATTTTTTTGAAAATTTTTTCATTGTGCCTCCACAACCTAAAACTTCATCATCAGGATGCGCAGCAAATATAATTAAATTTTCTTTTTTCATATTTTTACTTGATCATAGAACTTTGATATATATTTCTCTATCATCTTATCATTTTCTGTAACTTGAAATGATAAAAAAGGTTTAATAGAAATATTATATTTAATTTTACTTTTATCAAATTTTTGTCCAAGTATGTATTTAATTAACATTAAAGGAAAATTTACACCACCCAAGTGTGCCATACCTACAGATCCACTAAATCTACAACTCGTATCTATTAAAATGTATCTACCTTTTGATTCGACCACATCAAAATCACTTACACCAGTATATTTTGATAGTTTAATAAATTTTTCTATTAATCTTTTTATTTTTAGATTTTTTAAAATTTTGTGTCCTGGTGAATAATACATAAATTTATTTAGCATTAACCTTTGTCTTATTACTATCTCTTTTATATTTCCCTTGATAGAGAAGCAGTCAATATCATATCCGTTTCCCTCATAATAATCAGATAATATATATTTTTTTTTTGGATTATAAAATTTTTTAAAGTCAACCAGGTTAGTTTCATAACATGGTCTATCGTTTAAAATTTTTCTTATTTTTTTATTTTTTTGATTAATTAAAAATACATTTTTACTACCACTGTCTGTAGTTGACTTTATAATATATTTTTTATTTTTATTTATTTTTTCTTTTAATTGATCAAATTTTGTTATTATAGAAAATTCTCCAATTTCTACATTATTATTTTTACAAAAATTATAAAAATTACTTTTAGAAAGAAATATATCAAAATTTTCGTTTTCAAAAAAAGAAAACTTTAATTTTGGAAATGTTTCTAAAAAATTTTTTTTGTATTTATAAAAAAACCGTATTTCGTTGTCTGAAAGTGGAATAATAATATCAATTTTTTCTTTTTTAATAATTTTTTTTATATAGTTAAAAAATTTTATTTCAGAATTAGCTAGATTAGAATTGTAAAATTTATCAACTAAAACTTTCCCATATGCTTTAGGGTCATTATCTGTACCAACTATTTTAAAATTAAAATTTTTTTTATTCTTTAAACATTTTAAAAAATCAAAGAAAAATAAGCCACCAACACAACTGATTAATAAATTTTTTTTCATTATCAATATAATAATTTTTTGTTTATTTCTATATAGTTTGAAATTTTTAGCAAATTTTTCATTGAGTTGGTTTTAAAATATAATATGTGAAATTTTTTGATTATGAATGCATGCTTTTTAAGGAAATTTTTCCTTCGACCTGTATCTATGTAATCAATAAGAATCTTCGTAGAATTTTTTTTAACAAAATTAAAAAGTTTTTTTGTTTCTTTATTTTCATCGTGGACAAATATGTACCCACCTCTAACAGTTTTTTGTAACATCTTTATTTGACTGTCATTTTTTCTTTCACCCATATAGATATCAAGTACTTTTGTATTATTTAGAAAATCATATATTTTTGAATTATGAAAATGTGGGCTCCATTCAAGTATTTGAGCATGATTATCATTAACAATCATGTCAATAGTTCCAAAAATAGATATATCTTTGAAATTTTTTTTAATAATTGTTCTTATTTCTTCATAATGTTTTCTTTTAATTATATTTGAATTATCCAAATACTGAAAAACTGATAAGTATTTTTTTTTATCATCAAAAATTACCTTATCTCTATAAATTAATGGTAAAAAAATAACTTGGCCATCACTTTTTTTTATAAAATCAAGATTCAAAAGTTTTCCCTCAACCTTTTTCTCCAAATAAACATTCTTTGTATTTTTATAAAGATCTAAAATAGGTTTACGATATTCTTTTAAAAATGCAGCCTTTGAGGTTTTAGCATGTAATTCAATTATACCTTGTCCTTGATGTGTACCATTTGATTTTGCATAAATCTTGTAATCATTTTTTTTATAAAATTGATAAATTTTTTGCCAATAGTATTTTGTTTTATTTATGAGTTTTTTTTTATCAGGTAAAAGTATACTGATAGGAGTTAGGGTATTTTTTCTGGTTTTTTCTTTTTGCACATACTTATTCATCAAAAATTTGTCATCTATGGAATTCTTAACATATTTTAACTTTATTTCATTAACAGCTGGGTAAGAATAGTGAGCCACACCAAAACAATCAATTACTTGAAATTTTTTATTATAAAAAAAATTTTTTAAATTTAACAAAATTTTTTTTATATTTGTATGTGATATATTTAAAAAAAAATCACAATATCTTTTGCAATAACAATTTGGGTTTTGATCAATAAGAAGAACTTTATATTTTTTAGTTTTTAAATATTTAAAGTTTGTTGATTGAGTAATCGAACCACCAAGATATATTATGTAATTGTCTTGCACTTTATTTGTAATTATTCGAGACACACCAAAATAATGGTCTTTGAAGAAAACCCGATTGATACTTAAATAATGTTTTCTTACCTCTTGTATAAATTACTTTATTTGTTTTTTTGTCTCTCTTACATTCAACATTAGGTATCTTCTTAACATCACGAAGGTCAAAAGTTTTATATAAAATTTTTTTTTTTGAGAAATCGATATTACCTACTTTTATCACTTTCCATCCAGCCTTTTTTAAAATTAAAGGTAAAATTTTGAACGTCTCATTATTTTCAAAATAATTTTTATTAAAATTAACATTTCCAGTTTGAAAAAATAAATATTTTGATTTTTTAGTTAATAAATTTAAATATTTAATAGAATATTTTATCCAATCTTTTTTTGATCTGATTAATTTTTTATCATACATGTGACCTGCATGATGAAGTACGTTAAGATGAACTAATAGATCAGTTTTTTCTATATTAGATAAATTGTTAATATTTAAACCTTTATTAATATATTTAATATTTTTTTTATCACTTTTTATTTTAATAGCTTTAAGAAATGTTGGCTTTTCATATTCATACCCTACTGATTGTGTTCCAAAATATTCATTAAATTTTAAACAAATATATCCAAGGTTTGATCCAATATCTGTAATTGATTTAATTTTATTACTCGATTTAATAATCTTTTTTATCCAATCAAATCTAATTTCATCAAGATTAATGTAATTTTTATTTTTAACAGTCCTTGATTCTACAAAATTTTGATAATTAGAATGTCTACTTTGTTTCATAAGTTTATTAACTAAATTTTTTCTTTATAAGGTTTTATGTAAAAGATTATACAACAAATTTATTAAGTTCTTTTTTTAAATTCGTCAAAACCTTATTTTTTGATAGATTATTAATATAATAATGTTCAAAATTTGATTCATCTAATTTTTTTTTACTTTCCCATGTGGTTTCAATATCTACTAAACTTTTAGATAAAAGCTCTTTTAACCTTATAAAAATATTTTCATCAAAGTTTAAATAAAAGAAATTTTTTTTAAATATTTCAACCAAATCTTTTCTCAAAGGCATAATTTTTTTGATATCAATAAATATTAAAGGTTTTTTACTCTTAATAGCTCCTGCCAAACCACTAGTTGGTAAGCTAGTTATTATAACAGAAGTTTTATCATAAATATTTTCAGCATTTAACCACTCATCAAAATAAGTAATATTTTTATGTGATGTAATTAGGTCTTTAATGTAATTATTCTTAATATTATTAGTTTTTGAACCCGGATATTCTTTAAACAAAATTTTATAATCTACTTGTGAGAAAACTTCTTTAATTAGCTTTTCTTCAAACTTAATTTTTTCAAAATTATTTAATGCAGACATTTCAATTTCATGCCCTGCAAGTTCTTGATTTAAATTTGAAATATAAATTATATCGTATTTTGGAATTTTGTTAAATTTATAATTATTATTATGGTATCCAATGTTAAAAATTTTTATATTTTTGTTAATAAATTTGTTGTGCTCTCTTTTTTGCTTACTAATAGAAGTATAAACAAATAATAGGTCTGATAAAGTTTCTTCTTTAGTAATTTGAGTTTTTTTATGAATATCAGCTATTTCTATACCATGGCCATGTTGGTGTGAAATCCAAAAAAATTTTTTATTGTTATTTTTTCCATAATCATACAAAGAAGTTGCTAATGGTCCTCTTATTATTTTTGTTAAAAAATAAAATTTAGAATCAAGATTTGCAAAAATTTTAGAAACTTTGTTGTAGCATGCAATATATTTTTCAAAAAATTTTTTAAATTCATTATTGAGTTGTTCTTTGAAATATTTATTATTATCAAAGTGAGATTTAACTATTAATTGGGTGGCTTCAAATATTTTATCTAATTCTTGAAAATCTTTGGAATTTAATTTATTTACATTTGTTAAATTAACTTCTAATAATTTGCTCTGCCATTTATTGTTTAAAAATTTATCAATTGATAGAAAATTTGTTTCAGTTGATAAATGAACAAATACGTTACTTTTTAGATTTATAAAATTTTTGAATGTAGGAGATATTTTTTTTTTTATATGAAAAATTATTTCACTTAATGAATACATTCTTAACAAATCGAGTTTAGAAATCTTAAAATACGGAGAATGATTTATAATTCTTTTTTTGTAAAAGATATTTAAATTTTCAAACTTTTCGATAATCTTAAAAATATTGAATATTTTTTCATTATCAGTGTAAATATTTAATTTGTTTTTATTATTTATAAGTTTTTTAATTAGATCAAAGTATAGATATAATCCTATCTGACCATAAAAAATTCTTGTAATATTTTTTTTTAGAGCCAAACTAATAGGTAAAGATTCATGAAATTCTTCTGAAATACTTTTTGAAGAAATGCTGAATTTGGAGTGTAATTTATAATCTAAAAGGTTATAAAAATTATAAATTTTTTTTTGGTGATTTTCTTCTCCAATAAATGTAATTATTGCAACACCATCTGTCACAACATTATTTTTTTTTAGAATTTCTAGATCGTCAGCTAGAATAATTTTACAATTATAAATTTCACTTAATTTCATTTTTTTTAATATTAAATTTAATTTTTGATTAAATACAGTTTTATGTTAATTTATTTAAATATCATCTTATAATTATTCACGTAAATAATATTTTAATTTAAACCAATATATTTTTTTGAATAGATAACAATAAGTGATAATGAAGATATTATGAATATTAAAACTATCAAAAATTATTATAAAAAATATGTTAATCCGGGCTTTGTTGACCAAGTAGAGTTATTTTCATTTAATAAAGATATTTTTTTAAAATCTAAAGGTGTTTTTATCTATACAAAAAATAAAAAAATTTTTGATATTACTGGAGGTATAGGAGTTTTAAATCATGGTCATAATCATCCGGATATTATGAGGGCTAGAAAAAAATATAATTTAAACTTAAATTTAGAAGTTCATAAAAATATACTTTCAAAACATGTAGCATTACTTGCAAAGATGATAGCAAGTTTTTTTAATAATCAATTAAACTTTTCTTATTTTTGTAATTCAGGTGCAGAGGCTAACGAGGCTGCCATCAAAGCTTCTTATAGATTTCATTCTGGTAAAAGAAAAACAATATTGCACTCAAGTAATTCATTTCATGGAAAACTAGTTGCAACTGGGTCAATTTCATCACCTTTAAAAAATTATCAATTTCCAAATGTGTTACATAAAATGGAATTTAAAGTTAATGATTTTTTAGGTTTAAAAAAAATAGAAAAAAAATATAAAAAAAACTGTGATGTATTTGCGTTAATCATAGAACCATATAGCGCAAGTACTACAACAGCTGTAAATGAAAAATTTTTAAAAAAAATTGTCAGTTTTTGTAAAAGAAATAAAATAATTTTAATTTATGATGAAATTTACACAGGTTGGTGCAAAACAGGAACAACTTTTTATTTTCAAAGATATAAGAATATTTATCCGGATATTTTAACAACCTCTAAATCTTTAGGTGGCGGTAAGGCATCTATAGCAGCATGTGTAATGAACAAAAAAATCTTCAATAAGGTTTATGGAAGTATAAGTGATGCAACTTTGCATTCAACAACATTTAATGGTTTTGGGGAAGAGTGTGTTACAGCGATAGAAGCAATAAAAATATTAAAAAAAGAAAAATTTAATCATAAAGCTAAAATGATTGAAAAACATATAAATAAAAGATTTAACAAATTGAATGAAGACCATCCATCATTTAACATGAAACTTAGAGGAGCTGGTGGAATCCAAAAAATCTATTTTGATTTAAGCAAAAAATCTTATGAACTTTCAATCAAAAAGAATTTCAAAAAAAAATATAAAAATTTGTTTTTTTTGAGAAAAAGACTATTTGAAATTGCTTTAATAGATACACTGTATATAAAATTTAATATATTTGCATTTCATTCATTAAATTCTTTGGTTATATCACCATCATTAATTGTGCAAAAAAAACAAATAGATTTTGTGTTTTTTAGTTTAGAAAAAATTTTTCAACTTGAACCAGAGTCTATAATAAAGAATTATTTAAAAAGACAAGATAAAAAATTGATAAAATAAATTTATGTAGATATTAATGTTAAAATTAAAATAAATGCTTAAAATCAAAGAAAAAAATAAATTTATAGATAAAGGTTATCTTTCATTACCAAGAATTTTTGATACCAAAGAGATTGCAAGTCTCCAAAAAAAATTAAAAATATTAACCCCTAATGTGAAAGACATCTTTTATAAAAATTTTAAAACTTTTAAAGGAAATGCAAGATTTTCGAAAATCACACCAGGATTAAATGATAATAATATTTTGTTAGATAAAAGTATCAATCTTGATTGTATTGAAAAAAATAAAAAATTTAATAGCATTTTAAAAACTTTTTTTGGTTCAGAATTTACTGTTGAGTCAAAATGGTTAATAAAAGTTTTACCTAGAAAAATTATGCCAAAATGGCTAAGTGAAGAAGTCAGAGACATTGGTATGCCTCAATTAAATATGTACATAAAAAATAAGTATAGAGACATATCTTATTTAAATGGTTTGGATTTCCATCAAGACAACGGTGGTAAATTAAGAAATGCTACTACTGTTTTAATCTATTTAGATCCAGTTTTAAACGAAAACGATGGCCCAATAAGAATGCTAGATAAAACTCATATCCTTGGTGCAACCCACTACCCACATTACTGCAGAATTAGTTCTAATAAAAAATATA
>TARA_B110000027_G_scaffold42365_1_pt1 | contig 19419 bp, 16 predicted proteins | sample TARA_B110000027 | Tara Oceans TARA_B110000027 (sample SAMEA4397101) | marine metagenome | biome: Polar Biome; feature: [SRF] surface water layer (ENVO:00010504); material: water (ENVO:00002006), including particulate matter (ENVO:01000060) such as... | depth 5 m
TTTATTGCATGGCTGGGGATGGGCCGAGCGCTATTCTTTTCTGGCCTGTTGATGATGCTGAGTAATTTATTATTCATGGTTCTGGCGGTGGCTGGCCATGACCCTATGGTGCTGGGACTTGCCGTGGGCACGGAGAACTTCACCAGCGGTATCGGATTGACGGTATTTGTCACCTATCTTTCGGGTCTGTCCAATTTGGCATATACGGCTACTCAGTTTGCATTACTAACCTCGTTTGCCGCGGTGGGAAGGACTTGGTTGGCCGCACCTGCGGGCATTTTGGCCAATGAATTGGGCTGGGTTGGATTTTGGGGTTTCACCGTTTTGGCGGCGATCCCAGGGATGGTATTGCTGTGGATAATATGGCGAAGAGGATTTATCGTGGGATCAGTTCGGCAATCAGAGCCTGACCACCGTGATGTCGAGGCTAAAAACTAATAGAGGTTAAGGTTGCCATTGTCGGGCGCTAAGATTGACCCTATTCTTATTCACCCTAACACCCTCCTCCAGCAGTCTTTGTTTTTGCTCTATAAAAGAGTCGCTATTTTCCGGCAGGCTTATTTTACCTGATGCCGCAATCACTCTATGCCAAGGTAACTGGCTACCACTGGGCAATTGACTTAAGGTTCTGCCGACCATTCTTGCACAGCCGGGCAATCCAGCTAATTCCGCCACCTGCCCATAGGTCGCTACGCAGCCCTTTGGGATCTGTTGGATAATGCTATAAAGACGCTGTTTAGAGGTAAGATCATCCATTGCTTTAGATTACGCTATTCAGTCAGATGTTGAAATAGTGCAAACTACCCCAATACTACCAACATACCGAGTTAAAGGAGTGCGTTGTGAGATACCTAGTACTGTTGTTTGTCTTGATGCCTGTTGCAGAGATGTGGCTTTTAATAACCGTGGGCAGTCAAATTGGTGCTCTGCCGACCATTGGTCTGGTGCTGCTTACTGCCGTGGTGGGTGCAGGGCTTTTAAGGGAGCAGGGCTTTGCGACGCTATGGAAGGGTCGTCAAAAGTTACAGGCGGGTGAATTACCCACTACTGAAATTGCCGAAGGTCTCATTCTGGCCGTGTCTGGTGCGCTGTTACTTACCCCTGGGTTTGTTACTGACACTATTGGATTTGCGGGTTTGATTCCGCCCATAAGAGTGTTGGTGGCGACACGTATTATGAAAAACATGCTAGTTATGGGCTCGCAAAGCGCTGGTTTTCAAACCGGCAGGGGGCCCTCACACTCACCGCCAAACGGCGATGGAAATGGAGAGACGATTGAGGGTGAGGCTTGGGAGCGCAAAGACTTAGAGTAAAAGCCTAGCTGCATGAAAAAAATTAGTCTTTGGCCCTTGAAAAATAAACCCTACGTCACCATATAAGTAATCAATTGCGGAGCTATGAGCATCGCAAGCTAACTCGACAACTGTAGATAGATTAATTGGAGAAGAAAACTATGAAGATTCGCCCATTACACGACCGAGTTATCGTTCGTCGCGAGGAAGAAGAACAAACAACCGCAGGCGGTATTTTATTGCCAGGTTCTGCACAAGAGAAGCCTAACCAAGGTGAAGTTGTTGCTGTTGGCAGTGGCCGTGTTTTAGATAACGGCGATTTGCGTGCTGTCGATGTCAAAATTGGTGACACTGTTGTGTTTGGCCAGTATGCGGGCAACGACAAAATTGATGTTGACGGTGAAGAACTGATCATCCTCAGCGAAAGTGATATTAAAGCTGTTCTTGAAGCTTAAATTTTAATTGAATTTTTTGAAACAGAATTTGGAAGGAAAAGATCATGGCAGCTAAAGAAGTAAAGTTTGGCAACAACGCCCGTCAAGGAATGCTTGATGGCGTTAATATTTTATCCAACGCGGTAAAAGTAACCTTGGGGCCAAAGGGCCGTAATGTGGTTCTGGATAAGTCTTTTGGTGCACCTACGGTGACTAAAGATGGTGTTTCGGTGGCCAAGGAAATCGAACTAAAAGATAAGTTCGAGAATATGGGCGCACAGATGGTTAAAGAAGTTGCCTCTAAAGCATCTGATGATGCAGGCGATGGAACCACCACAGCTACAGTGTTGGCTCAAACAATTATTCAAGAAGGATTGAAGTCGGTTGCTGCGGGTATGAACCCAATGGACCTTAAGCGTGGTATTGATAAAGCCGTGATTGCAGCGACCGCTGAAATTGCCGCTATTGCCAAGCCTTGTGCCGACAATAAAGAAATTGCTCAGGTCGGAACTATCTCTGCCAACAGCGACAGCCACATTGGCGACATTATTGCTGAAGCAATGGGCAAAGTCGGCAAAGAAGGCGTGATTACTGTTGAAGAGGGCAGTGGCCTAGAGAACGAACTCGATATCGTTGAAGGTATGCAGTTCGATCGTGGTTATTTGTCGCCATACTTCATCAACAATCAAGAGAGCATGAGCACTGAGCAGGAGAGTCCTTTGATTCTTTTGGCTGACAAGAAGATCTCTAATATTCGTGAACTGCTACCCTTGCTTGAAGCGGTTGCTAAGGCTGGTAAGCCATTATTAATTATTGCTGAAGACGTTGAAGGCGAAGCGCTGGCAACATTGGTCGTTAATAATCTGCGCGGCATCGTTAAAGTTTCTGCCTGTAAAGCGCCAGGATTTGGCGATCGTCGCAAAGCAATGCTTGAAGACATTGCTGTTTTGACTGGCGGTACAGTGATCTCAGAGGAAGTGGGTCTTGATCTTGAAGGCGCTACTCTTGAGCATTTAGGAACAGCTAAGCGCATTAGTATGACCAAAGAAAACACCACTATCGTTGATGGTGCCGGAGAGCATGCTTCAATTGAAGGTCGTGTTAAGCAAATCCGTGCTCAAATCGAAGAGACTAGCTCTGACTACGATCGTGAAAAGCTTCAAGAGCGTGTTGCTAAGTTAGCCGGCGGTGTTGCGGTAATTAAGGTTGGCGCTACCACTGAAATTGAAATGAAAGAAAAGAAAGCTCGCGTTGAAGACGCTCTGCATGCAACCCGTGCAGCGGTAGAAGAAGGCGTAGTGGCAGGCGGCGGTGTCGCTCTGATTCGTGTACTTCAGAAAATTGCTAATCTTGAAGGTGACAATAGCGACCAGACAGTTGGTGTAGGTATTGCTCTTCGTGCAATGGAAGCGCCTTTGCGCCAGATCGTAGAGAATGCCGGCGAAGAGGGATCAGTGGTTGTTGATAAAGTTAAGCAAGGTACTGGTAACTTTGGCTACAACGCAGGAACCGGCGAATACGGCGATATGATCGACATGGGTATTCTGGATCCAGCCAAGGTGACACGCACGGCTCTACAGGCTGCGGCATCTATTGCCGGTTTGATGATCACCACCGAAGCTATGGTTGCTGATGCTGCTGAAGAAGGTGGTGCTGCTGGCGGCATGCCTGATATGGGCGGTATGGGCGGTATGGGCGGTATGGGTGGTATGGGCGGCATGATGTAACCATCATGTAGCTATTCCATTCGCATTCATTGCGTCTCATAAGCCTGCAAGTCTCTGATTTGCAGGCTTTTTTGAGGTGAGTGCCACCTTGGCAGAGCTGGCGAGATCTCTAGAGCAGACGGGTTTTGCAGTTGAGCGGACCGCCCACTTTATAAAGCGCTGCCTACTCACCATGTTCAGTGAAGACGTAGACTTAATTCCCGAGGGCAGCTTCACAGAACTGTTAGTAGATTTAAAGCAAACTCCTGAGCATTTTGTCGATTCCATGACCAGCCTATGGAGCGCCATGGACACCGGCGGCTTCGAAGGCCAGTTGCGCACTAAGTTACGTAGATTTAACGGCGGCCTGTTTACCGACATTGACCCTACCCCCTTAAACGCCGAACAAGTCTAATTACTAATTGATGCCGCCAAAGCAGAGTAGCGTTGGATATGGCGTTCTGTGGGAGGAAAAGTGTATTGGCAGTATCGGCGATTCCTACGATAACGCGCTGGCAAAAACTATCAATGGCCTTTATAAGGCTGAGGTTACTCACAAAGACGGCTCTTGGTGTGGGCTTGATGACGCAGGGCGCGCAACATTGACTTGGGTGGAGTGGTTCAACAATCGCCGTCTGCTGAATTTGAAATAATGTATCATCAAAAAATTGAGTCAAGCAATGTTGCCTGACTCAGATAAAACCGGGGCCATTCAGTGCTCTGGGTAGCAACAGACTCCAAACATAGATTTACCTTGCCTACTTATTTGCGATAGAACTCCAGCCCGCTGGCCCAAAGATGTTTAAAACCGGGCCAGGGGTCACTGTATTGGCGCAGGGCACCAGTGTATTGCTGGCTGTCTTGACGCTTGGGCAGATAATCACAGCGGGCTGCATCGCTTTTAACATGACAGTCTAAAAACGCGAGACTCATATGTTCGATAACTCGATTAATGGTTTCTATATTCCAGGCGGGATCGACGTAATGCCCCAGTTCAAAGTCTGTGGAAAATGAGGCCGCTGGTGCTGGATGGGGGCCAATATTGTGCCGCGCATTTTTAAACAGCAACATGTAGTTATGCTCAGAACCCGTCTGGTCAAAGAGTTTTTTGATGCCAGTTTTATAGCCTGAGGTATTGTCTTGATCGCCGGCAAAATAAAAGGTGGGCACGCTAATATTGTTCATGGCCTCAGCACTATGCACATCTTGTTCACCACCCCAAGGGGCAAAGAGTTGCACGGCTTTCCAGCGTGGGTCAGCTATTTCGCGGCCGCCATAACAGGAATTTAGTGCCGGAGGCATGACCAGTGCCAATGGCGCTGGCGTGCCCAAAGCCTTGAGCTTGTCATAGCTGAAGTCATAGCAACCACCAACGGTATTGATGGCGCCAAAGCCACCCATGGAATGGCCGATAATTGCGGCACGATCTGTATCCACGATATTGGCGACAGGCGACTGCTGGAAGGTAAAGTAGTCTAGAAGAAATTGCTGATCACGGGCGCGGTTATACAGAGTACTAGCAAATCCTGCGGGACGATCTTCATGTTTCTTGATCTGAGAATTGGTTGAATCTGTGTGGTCTATGCCAACAACGATATAACCATGACTGGCTAGATGCTCTCCCAGATAAAACATCTGGGTGCGATAGCCGGTAAAACCATGGGACAGCAGAATCAGCGGAAAGCTGCCTTCGCTTAGCGCTGGCGCATCGCGGTAGGCGCCGCCCTGCAGCTCAAAGGGTTTTTGCAGGCGGGTAACATTTTTATAGGTCGCCATTTTTGCTTGGTCAGCAGTATCTGCTGGATACCAAACCTCTAGCGTCAAGGGTCGTTCAATATGGGTAATAAAGTTGGCTGTGTTTAAGCGTTTTGGATCATTAGAGGTGATTGTGGTGACACCTACGTTATAGGTGCCGGAAAAAGCCAGCTCTGGTGTCACTGGAGGCTGATCGGTATATAACTGTTCGGCGCAGATAGCGATATTGCTAATAAGCATTGCACTGATAAATAGGGTTTGGCGCAGTATTTTAATCATCACTTTTAAGACCTTGTTTTTATCATTATAAAGTTTTTAATTTTACGTTCTTTATCAATTCTGTTGTTGCTACAGTTTTGCGTTATAGATGCCGATAAATTAAAAAAGACGTCTGTTAAAGTTATGTCAAAAAAGTGCAACCGACGGTTGGAATAGCCGGCATCTAAATCATGACGAACTGTAATTTTGAACAGCGAGATCTTATCTACGTTAGATGAACTGAATAAACTAAATTCTCGGAACTGCAATAAGCTGTGCTGAATTCAACAATCCGACCATCAATGTTTACGCTGCTGCGTTCGATCATTAATACGGGTGAGCCCTCGGGTAGATCTAGATGTTGGGCATAGTCTTTGGATATTTCTACGGCCCGCACCTCATCGCTGACTGACATAATGGTGATGCCATATTTTTCTTGATAGAGAATATAGAGCGCATTGGGTAGGTCGGTGTTTTTATCAATATCTGGAAAGACCGAGAGTGGCTGGATAACCTTTTCTATAATTGCGGGCTTGTTGTGAATAGATCTCACTCGGGTTAATTCAACTACGAGTTCATTGGCCTTCAAGTTCAATTTTTCTGTTTCGTATCCAGATGCCTTGCGGCGAGTTGAACCCAGAACTAGGGTGTCTGGAATCAGCATTTCTCCATTGGGCTCGCGAAGCCTAAAAAATCTAAACAGGTCACTCTCCTGAGTATGTTCAGCGACAAATGTCCCTTTACCCTGCTGTCGCTGAAGCATTTTTTCAGCAACCATCTGGTTGAGCGCTTTGCGAACAGTTCCCTGACTAACCCCAATCTCTTTTGCTAACAGCATCTCGCTTGGCAGAATTTGAGATGGTTTCCAGTAGCCTTCGATGAGCCGCGCAATGAGCAGTTCATAGACCTGTTTGTAAAGCGGTTGAAGCTCTGGACTTGGGGACATATATTCCTCTGCATAAATCTCTAAACGCCAATCATACCACCACGGTGGCCATTTTACCTTTCCCGTTAAACAGCTGGAGCATTTGCTTCGCGATCAAACAACTAGTTGACGTTATTGAAACTTATTATGGTTTGGTTAAGGCAGTAATTCTAGCTGTCTGTATTTTATTTGGGCATTAAAAAAGGGGCGATATTCGCCCCTTTTCTATACTTCTTAAGCCTTTAGAATGATGCTTTAAAAGCAACACCAAAGTAGCGGCTGGCATCGCGAGGTACCTGGTAACGAAAGCCATCACCACTGTAGGTGGTTGTATAGCTCTCATCGCCAAGGTTCTTGCCGATCAGAGAGATGCGGTAGCGATCTTCATCAAACGAGAAACCGATACTGGCATTGACCATATCGTACTCTGGCAGCAGCCCACGTGGATCTTGAGAACCGTCATTCCCCGGTAATCCTGAAACCTGTTCATCAGTGTGCACAAATGAACCATTGATGATGATATCCATGTTGTCACGTGAAATCACATATTTGGCCATCAGTGAGTACTTGAGTTCCGGCGCAAAAGGTACGGGTAAACCAGATCGAGCTGAACAGTTTGTCGCCGTAGGATCAGGACAGCTGAACTTGTCGATTTCCGCGTCGATTGCAGCAATGCCGCCAAATAGTGTCAGGTTTTCTATTGGAGCCCAGGTAAAATCAAGCTCTACCCCTTCAGTTGTCACATCCCCTGCGTTGGTCAAACGCGTAATACAGGCGCCATCTGAACAGTCGGCGTTGTTAGCTTGGAAGTTCTCAATATCCGTTTGGAAAATAGCCGCGTTTAGCATCAAGGTATCAGACGTATATTTATAACCCAGTTCTAGAGAAGTTGATGTTTCCTCTGAGAGAGGAGCAGCGTCGTCTCCATTGGCCTTGAAGTTATAGTAGATATTAAAACCTGGGCCTTTGTAACCCTGAGACGCAGTAGCATAAAACATCGAGTTATCAGTAAAGTCTGTTTGAATACCTAATTTACCAGACACATTCGACTCAGTAGTGCTACCACTGGCATCAGTATTCTCTGTTGCTGGACGAACACCAACACCACGACGACCATACTGGTCATTACTGACGCGTTTGTGGCTGTAGCTTACTTCGTCATCGGTGTAGCGCAGTCCAAATAACAGTCTTGTGCTATCGGTAAGATTGTATTTACCTTCACCGAACGCCGCCCAGTTATTAAACTCAGTGCTCATATAGGCGGTGGCAGAGATAATGTCATTGGCATTACAGGTAACACCTTCAGACGCGGCATAGGCATCCAAATCAGCCAGAGCAGCAGTTAAGTCGCTGCCTGTTAGCGTCTCATTAGCATACCAAGTCATGGACTGGTCAAGCTGACCAGCATTGTTTTGGCAGCTGGCATCGCGAGTAAAGTTGCGCTCAGAGTCGATATTCATATAGAAAGCGCCTACCTGATACTCTAGCGCTTCGCCCATTGGTGAGGCGATCCTCATTTCTTGCGAGAGTTGACGCCACTCTTGAGGGCCTAGATCATGGAGCTGAAAGGGCACAGCAAATACTGGTTGATTACTATCGCCAGCAATCGAGGTGAAATCGCCTTCGCGAATTTCAGTATTGTCCCACGAGCGGTAAGCGGTAATAGAGGTCAGTTCATGTTCGCCCAAGCTGGTATTAAACTGAACGGACAGTGCTGTATGTTTGTCCAGAGTAACCGTTGTAAGATCATGGTCGATTTTACGCTGATCCAAATCAAGATCGGCGACGCCATTGACTACACCCTGACTAGTTGGGGATGAGGTTGACGCGGGATTTCTGCCGCTGGGCAGCAGCTCCAAATCGGTACAACATTCGTCAGTTGCATTATATTTTTCGGCAATCACCAACATTGAGGTATCGTCAGAGATATCAAACTCAAGCATGCCGCGCATTCCAGACCGATCGTAGCCATTGGTCTGCTGATTATTGAAGACATTGCTTACATAGCCGTCAAACTGTTTGTCCAAAATAGTCAGGCTACCGCGGGCGCGATCGCTTAATGGCCCAGAAACAGAAGCTTTAAGGCTATATTCATTGTCTTGGAATAATTGTGCTTCTACCGAACCCTCGAACTCAGTACCAGGGCGTTTGGTGGTCATATTAACCACACCAGCAGAGGCATTTTTACCAAATAAAGTTCCCTGCGGGCCTCTCAGCACTTCTATGCGCTCAAGATCGTAGAGATCGCCAAAAGCCTGTCCAGAACGGCCTAGAACTACGCCATCAACTACAGTAGACACACTGGGTTCTGCGGCAATACTGAAAGAGATAGTGCCGATACCACGAACCGTTAGAGCAGAGTTACGCGTAGTGTTACCTTTGCGAAAACTCACTGATGGGACCATGGACTGTAGGTCCTCAATATTGTTGGCAAATGCAGCATCAATTTGCTCTGAAGTCAGAGCTGTCACAGCAACTGGAACATCGCTTAGCTTTTCTTCACGTTTTTGAGCTGTTACAACAACTTCTTCAAGTTGCCATCCGGCACTGTCTTGTGCGGTAGCTGAAGTTACGCCAGCTAGACCGGCAATAACTGCGGCCGCGCAGGCAACTGCGTTATGGATTGAATTGCTTTTGAGCATCATAAATTCTCCAGTTTTTTATACTTATATTTAAACCATTCGTCGATACAATTATCGTCGGCACCCTATTAAAATCCCTATGAGTTGGTTAAATATAGATTTTTAGCCAAACACTCATATTAGGAATATACTTACAAAGTCGAAAGTGACATAAAATGTGGCAAGTGTCAATACACATGTCTTATATATTATAGAATATATAACTTACCCGCGATAGTTGCTGGCTTTTGAGGATTTTGCCGAGGGGTCTGGTAGTGTTGCTTAGAGCCTACTTAGGGCGTCTAGGTTATTGCGCTGCGTCAAGGCATTGACTTAGTAGTTGCCCAAAGACTGGGCATATTTGTTATACCAATACTTAACACTGAGCCAACACAGCAGTGCATTTACCACCAACACGGCAGCTATAGCAGGCCAAAATACCGAGCTCAATCCATTGACTAGCCCTATGGGTGAAAATAGCAGGTAAATGATGACCGTGCAGCTGACCATAGTAATGGCGACTGGGAAGCCATAGCGCCAAGGTGTCATATCCACCTTGCTTTGATTGACGAACTTCCAGGGTTTGTCCATGGGTATCAGGTAACCAATTCCCAGCATGATCCCTAACTCAATAAAAAACAGAATCGCGTAGATATGAATGAAATTAATATCAACATCAATAACAAACTTTAGAATGGCATAGGCAATCACATGGAAAGTAATCGCGACTTTGGCAGCAACGCCGGGCACACGCTTGGTAAACAGCCCAACTAATACCACCGTGATTACAGGGATGTTATAGAACCCGGTAAAGACACGAATAACCTGAAATAAACCCTCGGGGGCATATTGCAAAAGAGGTGAAACAACAAAAGAGAACAGCGCGATAACAACACTTGCAATTTTGGCTACCTTAATCAGCTGCTGATCGCTCATAGTCGTTTTTTTATAAGGCTGATAAATATCCAGCACAAACAATGTGGCGGCACTGTTAAGCAACGAGTTAAAGGATGAAAATACTGCGCCGAGCAGCACGGCTAAAAAGAAACCGGACATATACACGGGAAGGACGTTTTTCACCAGATGCGGGTAGGCTAAATCGATAGATTGGAGTTCACCACCATAGAGATGAAAGGCGATAATACCTGGCACCATCATAAAAAACGGTACCAGCAGTTTGAAGTAGCCGGAGTAGAGTACGCCTTTTTGGCCTTCAGCCAGACTGACAGCACCCAGCGTGCGCTGAATAACATACTGATTAGTGCCCCAATAGAAAAGATTGGCAAAAATCATTCCTGTGAATAAGGTGCTAAAGGGGGTTGGGTCCGTAGGTCCACCAATGGCATTGAGTTTTTCGGTGTGGGTCGTTAAAACCTCATTTACACCTGCACTCAGGCTGCCATCACCGAGCGCCATAAAGCCGAACACCGGCACGGTGACACCAATGATTAAAAGGCCAACTCCATTGAGTGTATCAGACACTGCAACCGCTTTAAGCCCGCCAAAGACTGCATAGATAGCACCAATAATACCGACGCAGATAATAGTCATAGTAAGCCCAGAGCTATAACTGATTTTGAGCAGGTTGGGTATATCAAAGAGTTGTAGTACGGCAATGGAGCCGGAGTATAAAACTGAGGGAATAGTAATAAGCCCGTAGCCGACCATAAACAACACCACGGTCATGCGCCTAACATCGTCGCCGAAACGATTACTGAGGAATTGCGGTAGCGTAGTAAAGGCGCCGGATAAATATCGCGGTAAGAAAACTAATGCCATGACAATGGTTGCAATAGTGGCAGTGACCTCCCAAGCCATGCTGCTCATATTGTATCCGTAGGCAGAGCCGTTCAGTCCAATAAGGTGTTCGGCCGACAGGTTGGTCAGTACCATTGAACCGGCAATAAACACGCCGGTCAAACCTCGACCGGCAAGAAAATAGCCATCCTTGGTATCGGCAATACCTTTGGTTTTTTGATAGGAAACGAAGGCCACGATGCCCATAAAAAACACACAGGAGACCAGTGTGGAAATAATGTAGTTCAACTCCAAAATCTATTCCTCTCGCTTACTTATTGGGGCCAATAAAAGGCAACGGGTAAGTCTTTTCCATAATTGTCGACAAACGTCATATCCGGACCCATTGGAATCGACACTCCCTCGGGAACGAATGCCGCGATCTCATCCAGTGCTAACGTCAGTTTATGGCTGCGGCCTCCGGCAAAAACTTCCCCGCTTGGGAATCTTCTCCATTGCATATTTAGACTGGCAGGTAAGTATATTTCAATATCCCCTCCGGGTTTAAGGCAGGGCGCAACCAGTATACTGTCACCGAGCATAAATTGTTCCTCGAACCCCCAGGCTGACTTTTCGTCTGGGCAAGCCAGTACCATTGCTCGCTGAGCAGGAAGGCCTGATTGACTTGAGGCTTGCATGACCTGATTAAGGTAAGGCAATAGCTGGTAACGCAGTTTTAAAGCTTGGGTGGCGGCTCTGTCAGCCTCGGCACCATAGGACCAGGGCTCTCTTGCACCTATGCCATGTAATCTAATATGGGCAGAGAATATTGCTGCTTGAGTCCAGCGCACATAGAGCTCATCATCTCGTTGATCACCATAAAAGCCACCAATATCTGTGGCATAAAAGGGTGCACCGGATAGCCCCCAAGAGATACCGCCACGCATACTGGCGGCGAGCCCGCCCCAGTCAGCTTGTGGGTCACCACCCCATTGGGCTGGATATCTCTGAGAGCCAATCCATGAGGCTCGGCTAAATAGAAACGGCTCAGTTTTACTGTAAAGCTCAGCCGCTTCATAGACGCAGCGGTTGTACAAAAGGCTGTACACATTGTGCAAGATGTCGCCGCTATCACCGTTGTATGCCAGCATATCTGGCTCAATTTGCTCACCAAAATCAGCTTTGATCATATCCACGCCTAGATCAAAAAGTGGCTTATGGCTATCGCGCCAAAATTGGTAGGCCTCAGGGTGGGTAAAGTCAACAATGCCGGAATCAGGCAGTGGGGTTAGTACCTCACCAAAGCAACTAGTGTCCCATTGATAGCGATAGGTCTCTCCGGTCTCGCGGTGTTTAAGCAACCAGTCCTTGGCTGACATCTCGTCAAAAAGACTGCTATCTACAGAAACTAGGGGGTATTCCCAGATACACACCTTAAAGTTAAGCGCTTTTAATGCGTTCATCACTATCGCGGGGTCAGGGTAGCGAGTCGGGTCCCATTCGAAGGCGAAGCGGGTTTGCGTATCCTGCCAAGCTCGCCCATCCAATGTAATAACATCACAAGGCATCTGTTGCTCGCGCACTTTTCTGGCGGTTGCCAATAACTCTTCAGCATCCTTATAGTAGGCCTTAGATAAAATAACCCCGAGGGCCCAATGGGGCGGCATAGGTGCCCGCCCAGTTAATTCGGTATAGCTGCCGATCATCTGTGCAGGGGTATCAGCCGCGAGTAAAAATATATCCGCATAGCTATCTTCAACTAGTAGGCCATAGGCTCGCTGGGACCAAGGCGGGTGTCCCACCGCATGGGTCACAGGTGCAGGGGTATGAACAAACACACCCCATCCATTGGGACTCCAGGCAAAGGGTGTATTCTTATAAGAGATCTCAGCATTGACGCCCAGTGCGTCGTGGTTATAGGAGCGCAATAGCTGGCCGCGCTTATCCAGGCGACCCCATTTTTCACCCAACCCATAGACGGGTTCACTGGCATCCAGATCAAGTGCGATAAACCAGCCCTGAGCTACTTTTGCGATAGGTGGCAGGCGAAACTGACGCACAAAGTGCCCATCTTTAGGCGATCGCTGAATCAGGCAATCGCCGTTGAATAATTCGAATGAGAAGGGGTTATGGTGCATTTCCAGCCTATAGCCGGCACCAGTTATTACTGTCGTATCTGCGGCAGATTCTACATTCAGAGCCATAGCATCTGGCTCTTCTACTAACATGCCATAGTCGCCAAACTGGCGCACCCCAAGGCGCAAGCGTGCACCGAACGAATAAAGAGAAATCTGCAGAGGTCCGGCATCTGTCTGTACTAAGAGAGATTTTCCACCTTCAGTTAGATCACCAACAGCGGTTACCGACAGTGCCGGAATATTGTCCCAGGCCGGAGCCCGCCCTTCAAAACTAATCATTTAACAACCTTTTTTATTATTAACCTTATACGGTTTTTGTTTTTATACCTGAGAGGATATATTCGCTTAACTTTTCATCGGCCTCCTTCCCAAATAGAATACGACAGGCTTCTTTGAGCCCCGGCGCCTGAATGATGTCCTCTCGACTAATAACTTGCTCAATCTTAGAGCGTCGGCGCAGAAAATCATCAAGTCTAGTTACCATTTCTCCCTGAGCAGCCAGTTTTATCTCGCCTCGAATGTACTCAGCATTCTCAATCAGGATCTCGGCGTTATCCGGATTGGATTCAATCAACTGCAAAATATCAAATGCACGTTGACCATAGCGGCGCCATAGCCGCTGTGACAGGGGTTCCGAGGAGGGTGAGTCAGTAATACTATCCACGCCCATAGCGCTGGCCTGATTAAAATAGGCTTCTCTGGTGGCCTTATCAGGTTCGCCATACCACAGCTTTTTCAGGTGTGGGACTGTTATGCCCAGACCAGAAACAATATCGGCAATTTCATCGCCTACATTAATACAGTCTGTCAGTTTGCCACCAAATATACTGATATGTTGCTCTTTGTTATTGACGTCAATAGCATGCTGGCGAGACAGCTTAAGCCAATCAGCCACATTGTTGTCGCCTTTGACGGCCAATGGACGCACACCGCAGCGCTCGGCAACAATATCATTTCGGGTAAAGGGGCGTTCAAGCTCAAGTAAGCGGTTGACATTATCGAGCACAAACTCGCGATCTTCGTCGGTAATGCTTACCTGAGGGTCCTCGACCTGCGTATCTGTTGTGCCAATGCAGGTTTTTGGCCCCATTGGAATAACAAAAAACAATCTGCCATCAGAGGCAAAAAACGCCAGTACTTTCGGGGTGGTGGCAATTCGGTCTACAACAAGATGAATACCTTTGGAAAATAAATGTCTGTACGCTGTGGTTTGGCCAGTGGCCAAATTATGCTTATCAACATAGGGACCACAGGCATTGATTAATGCCTTTGAGCGAATTTCAAATTGCTCGCCAGTGATATGGTCTTTAACTGTGGTCACCCACAGGCCGTTTATTCGCTCGGAGCCAATCGATTCTAGGTAGTTTGATACAACACTGCCATTGTCCATGCTGGAGCGGATAAAGTTAAAAACAAATCTGGAGTCATTGTCATGCAGATAGCCATCGGAATACTCAAAGCCGCCGGCAATATTTTCTGTTCTGATGGCCGGTTCCATTATCTTCAGGTGCTTTGGTGACAAATAGCGAGGCGGTTTGGTAAAAAAACGTCCAATGCCCCAATAGAGGATAGTGCCAAGAAAAACAAAAAATGGCGGTAACCTAAATCCTTTTTGAATGGTCGTCAAAAACCGTATCTCTTTTACTACAGAGGGGTAGCTTCGCATCAGCTGATTTCTACTTTTACACAGTTTATTGACCAGTAAAAATTCATAATTCTCTAAATATTTTATGCCACCCCAGACTAGGTTAGAAGAGCTAGAACTGGTTGAGCCGGCAAAATCACCACGGTCAATCAGCGCGACCTGAACCCCTTTGGTCGCCAGCGAGGCGGCTGCGACAGCACCATTGATACCACCGCCTAAAATAAGCGTGTCGAAGGTGGTGGTACGCAATTTTTGCACATTAGTCTGGCGCAATATCATAGGAGTTTCACCGTTCCAGTAACATTACCTGTGGGTTTGGGGGGGTTAGTTTGCACTGCCTGAGTTACATGCAAGTTGATGCCCTTATCAATGTAGGTAATTGCATCATTAATAGTGGAAAACATGGTTTGTTTAGTCATGTAATCGCCCAGTGTTGAGGTTTTGATTGTATCTCTTACCGGCCCTATGGCATTGGTGATATAAAACTGAATGTCCTGTTTTTGTAAGTTTTCGATAACCTGCTGCAACATAACCACCGCAGTGCTATCGACTGTATTGATCGACTGCGCATCCAGCACGACAAATTTAAGGGCCTGCATATCACGCTGTTTCAGCCACAGGTACAGCACGGAAACAAAGTAGTCTTTGTTGGCAAAATAGAGGAGTGCATCAAACCTAAAAATCAACACGTCGTCACGAACACGGACATCAGCAAAGCAATTTATATTGCGATACAACTTGCCATTTTGGATCAAACCCAATTCAGTCATGTGGGGGGATGTGGTGTTATAGATCATCATAAGAATTGACAGGCTTACACCTATAAGCAGCCCCTCTTGAATACCAAGTATCAAGGTCGCCGAAAAAGTGATTAAGAGAATGTAGAATTCTCGTTTATTTTGGGCGTAGAGCGCCCTCATTTCGGCGTATTTAAACAGGCCTGACACAGAGACAATAATAATCGCTGACAGCAGTACTTTGGGTAGAGGGTAAGAGACAAATAATGGTGCTACAACCAACATAGCAACACCGACAAACAGTGATGAAAACAGCGCCGAAACCTGGGTTTTTGCGCCGGCTTCTCTGAACGCTGCACTTCTGGAAAAGCTGGCCGACACGGGAAAGGCTCTGCACAGAGCGCCTACTAGATTGGCAGCGCCGACCGCTATTAACTCCGAGTTGGGTTGAGCATTCTTTCTGTCGGCTGGGTTTTCTAAAGACTTGCAGATTGACATGCTGCCCACATAGCCCATCAATGCCACGGTGATCGCAACAGGCACCAAGGCTTCAAAATCAGACAGCGAAATATTGGGCAAGCTAAAAGAGGGTAATCCCTGGGGAATAGATGACACAACATCGACCCCCATACTTTGAATATCCCAGACGCCAGAGGCGATCATTCCGAAGACTAGCAGGACCAGGGGCAAGGGCAGGGATGGAAAATGCCGTTTGGGTACTGTCATAATCAGCATGCCCAGACCGCCAATTCCCAGAGTCAGCCATGACCAATTAGGCGCCTGTAAAATTAGCTGGTAAAGCAATGCAAAGATATTAGCGCGGCTGCCGACATCTACACCCAGCATACTTTCAAGCTGAGTGCCGATAATGATCAGTGCTGCTGCCGAGGTATAACCCAAAATAACCGGATAGGATAAAAAGTTGGCGATAAAACCAAACTTAAATAATCCTAGCCCCAATTGCAGCAGCCCCACCATCAATGTGAGTAGTATTGCCAATTCTAAATAACGTTCTGATCCGGGTTCAGCCAGCACACTCAAACCGGTGATAATCAGAATAGAGTCAAGTGCTACAGGGCCCATTGATATTTTGTTCGAAGTGCCTAAAAGCGCATAGACAATCGGTGGAAAAATACAGGCATAGAGTCCATACTCCGGCGGTAATCCGGCTACAAGCGCGTAGCCCATACCCTGAGGGATCAGCACAAACGCAATGACTAGCCCTGAGACAAGGTCGCTCTTAAAGGTGCCGCGACGATAGCCCTGCAGCCATACCGGGCCAGGGAATAGTTTACTCAGCATGATGTTTGCTAACACTCATAGATCGGCTGTACCACCGGGATTGGCGCCTAGGATTAATGTTGCTGTGCAGAATGTTAGGACTCTTATCATTTTTAGTCTTCAAACTACTTAAGTCATTGCTGGATGCAAAAATAACCAACTAAATCATTGATTATACTTGTGTCTTATATAATATACATTTAATATAATTCCGCAACAAACGAGAGTCAAAAATGTCGAAAAAAGATGAAGAAAATATTGGTCTTGGCCTGTGGAAGATACCCAATGATCAATGCGCTGAAACTGTTTATCGCGCCATCGAGGTGGGGTATCGGCATTTGGATAGCGCCTGCGACTATGGCAATGAAATCGAGGTAGGGCAGGGAATCTCCAGAGCACTGACGGACGGCCTCTGTGTTCGTGAGGAATTAACCGTAACCTCCAAGCTGTGGAACACCTATCACTGTCCAGAGCATGTAAAACCTGCGTTGGAAAAAATACTGTCCGACCTTAATCTGGATTATCTGGATTCTTTTCTTATTCATTTCCCTATAGCTCAGGCGTTTGTGCCCTTCGATGAGCGTTATCCGCCAGAATGGTTATATGACCCTGAAGCTGAAAATCCAGGCATGAAATTGTCTCAGGTTCCACTGTCAGATACCTGGGGTGCTATGGAAGAATTGGTGTATCAAGGATTGGTCAAGCGCATAGGTGTATGTAACTACAACTCAGGGCTGCTTCATGATCTGATGTCCTATGCCATTATAAAACCAGCGGAGCTCCAGATAGAAGCTCATCCTTACCTCAGTCAGGAACCACTCATTCGGTTGGCTAAAAACTATGGCATGGCAGTCACGGCGTTTTCACCCTTTGGTGCGCTTTCCTATGTTGAATTAGAGATGGCCGGCGCAGATGAATCTGTATTAACCCAGGAAATTATCACCCAGAGCGCTGATAAATATAACAAGACACCCGCTCAGATTGTGTTGCGTTGGGGTGTTCAGCGAGGTTGTTCGGTCATCACGAAGACCACTAAAACAGAGCGCTTGCAGGAAAATCTAGATGTCTTTGATTTCGTCCTGACAGATGGTGAAATGAAGGCAGTCTCTGCACTCAATAAAAATCGCCGATTCAATGACCCGGGCAAATTTTGTGAATCTGCCTTTAATACTTTTTACCCGATCTACGATTAGGAGTCCGCTTAGTGACCTACCAGAGCAATATGCTTGAAGATCTTGAATTCAACAATGATCACTTCCCGTCTATTATTTTAAACAATGGCTCGATAAAGACATTGGAGCAGGCTCAAGCCTGGATAAATCAAAATCAGGCGACTATAAAAAAAGAACTCGCCTGCACTGGCGCTGTTTTATTTAGAGGGTTTCCCGTGAGCGATGCAGTCAGCTATGACGCTTTCTTTTCGGCATTCGGTTACGACAACTTCACCTACAAAGAATCGCTTTCAAATGCGGTGCGGATCAACTATACCGACCTAGTGTTCAGCGCCAATGAAGCACCAAAAAATGTAGAAATCTATCTTCACAGTGAAATGGCGCAGACGCCTGTTTTCCCTAACATTATTTCCTTGTTTTGTGAAAAAACGGCAATTACTGGGGGTGCAACCATTTTATGCAGATCAGATGTTGTCTACCAAAAGGTCGCAGCCGCTGAACCTCAGCTAACGGAAAAACTGTCTAGTGTAGGTGTTAAATATACCAACAGAATTCCAGCGGCTGATAACGCTGACTCGGCACAGGGCCGCGGCTGGCAAAGTACATTGAGTGTTGAAACTCGAGACCAAGCGGAGCAGAAATTACGTAATCTGGGATACACATGGCAGTGGCATTCAGATGGATCCCTGTCGGCACAAACCAGAGCTCTTTCGGCTATCAAGTCTATCGAAAATGGTAGGCAGGTTTTCTTCAATCAGATTATTGCGGCCTATGAAGGGTGGGAGGGTGTTAAGGACGATCCTTCAGTAGGGTTGTGTTTTGGCGACGACTCACCAATTCCTAGCCACTTTTTGGATAGCATCTGTGACATCGCCTCTGAAACGGCCTACGACCTTGTATGGCAGGATGGTGATGTTGCCGTCGTTGATAATCATCTTTCAATGCATGGCCGTAGACCCTACTCTGGAGATCGTGTGCGCAGAGTATTGGTAACTCTGGGTCTGTGATTTAACCGTAACTGACCACCTCAGTCATGGTTCTGGATAGGGTATTCGTTAACCCTATTCTAATTAATCACTGAGGTATCACCATCAACCGGAATGATTTGGGCAGTGATAAAAGTATCTGCCTTAGATACCAACATGATGGCAACGCCAGCGCCACGGGGCTCTCTGGCGCTAACCCGGATAGAGTTAAGCAAGCCGGTGATTGCTGCGGTGGAGGGTGCGGCTGTTACCGGAGGTATGGAGCTTGCGATGTGGTGTGATATTCGGGTTATGGCTGAGAATGCGTATTTTGGTGTGTTTTGCCGCCGCTGGGGGATTCCTCTTTCGGATGGTTGGACTGTGCGCCTGCCCCAGATTGAAAAAACCCCGCACTGAGTTGTGGGGTTTTTTTTGCCTGAAAAATAGTCGGCGTGGCATCTGAGAATAGAATTATCTGATAGCTATTTTTATTAGATTTAATAGCGCAATTAATGCAATAAACCTTTTAATGACGCTATAATATGCCTACGACCTGTAAGGGTATTAATTTTTTGAGGATGCACCTATGACTATGGAATTTATTAATTTACTCACTCGCTGGGGCCATGTTTTATTTGGCATCACTTGGATTGGAATGCTTTACTACTTTAACTTTGTACAGGGCGGCTACTTCAAGCAGGCTTCAGCAGAAGGGTTAGCCGACGCTAAAGCGAAGCTAGCACCCAGTGCGCT
>TARA_B110000027_G_scaffold60438_2_pt1 | contig 19363 bp, 16 predicted proteins | sample TARA_B110000027 | Tara Oceans TARA_B110000027 (sample SAMEA4397101) | marine metagenome | biome: Polar Biome; feature: [SRF] surface water layer (ENVO:00010504); material: water (ENVO:00002006), including particulate matter (ENVO:01000060) such as... | depth 5 m
TTTATCATCAAAAAAATCAATTGTCTCATAATCATTTAATAGAGCAATTTCTCCTACAACTTTACCATGACCTCCAGCTCCTATTATAGCTATTTTTTTATTCATAGAATTTTTTAAAATCTTGGTATTGTTTTTTTTTAAATAACACTAATTCTACTGTTTTATAAATTATTTTTATATCTAAAATAAAACTAACTTTTGCAACATAATGGATATCTAATTTTATACTTTTTTTCCAAATTTTTTTGCCTGAAGGACCCGGATTTACTTGAGCTAACCCTGTAAGCCCTGGCTTGACCAAATGCCTTTTTTGTTCATACGTGGAATATTTTTTTAAATATTCTACCAACAAAGGTCTAGGGCCAACAAAACTCATATCATTTTTAAATATATTATATAATTGTGGCAACTCATCTAAGCCTGTTTTTCTTAAAAAATCACCCAATCTACTTTGTCTTTCATTTTCAGAAATATTTTTGGATAAATCAAATAAAGTTTTAAATTTATATAATGTAAAAATTTTTCCATTTAAACCAGGTCTTTTTTGACTAAAAATTGGGAAACCGATAGTAATCCATATCAAAAAAAATATTATAATCATTAATGGCAATACAATAAAAAATATAACTAAACTTAAAATTATATCCAATAATCTTTTAAAATAATTTTGATACATGAACTAAATATATTTGTTAAATATTCTTTTAATTAAAAGAATCTCTCTCTTCACTTTTGTTAATTTTCTATTTGCATCAATTGGAAACGTTATACTTGTTTCTCCAAGGAGTTTTGCATTTGTTAATCTTTTTTTAGGATATAATTTAAATTTTTTAAATACTTTTTCTCTATAAATCTCCGGACATGAGCCAACACCACAATCAATTTTTTTTTGATTGAATTGTTCTAATAATTTAAGCTGATTAACCTTATCTTTATTTATAAATAAATTTAAACGATAAAAGGCATGTGTACTTTTACTACTTAATTTTTTATATTTTTTATTTAATGAAAATTTATAATTAAAATTTGGTTTTTTTAAAATGTTATATTTCTCATAATAATCTCTTAGTTCATCTAAATATAAACTAGCAATTATATTTCTTTTTTTAATTTGACTATCAAGTATTTTTAATTGTGCTCTTCCTAGAATAGCTTGCATTTCAGTCATTCGATAGTTTGATCCAAAATTATCATGTAGCCATCTAAAACCTATTTTGTGTTTTTTAAAAAATACACTATTATAATTTTTACCATGATCTTTTAATGACCAGCATTTAAGCCATAACTTTTTATTATTAGTTGATATTAAACCACCTTCTCCACCAGTAGATATAATTTTATCTTGGCAAAAAGACCATGTGGATATATCTCCAAAAGTTCCAACTTTCTTACCTTTATAAATTGCACCATGAGCTTGTGAACAATCTTCAATTAAATAAATTTTATTTTTTTTAGCGAACTTTACAATAGGATCCAAGTCACATGGCAAACCATTTAAATGAACCAAAATTATTGCTTTTATATTTTTATTATAGATCTTTTTAATTCCTTCAATGTTTAAATTACCATTACTATCCACATCTGCAAAAATAGGTTTAAGTCCTAAATTTATTGTACAACTTGCAGAAATAATAAATGATCTTGGTGATACTATAATTTGATCTTTCTTTTTTAATTTTAAAGCTTGTAGGGCTACCTCAAGAGCAACACTTCCATTGCTTAATGCTATTGAATATTTATTTCCAAGGTAATTTGAAAATTCATTTTCAAATTTTTTACCTTCATTACCAGACCAATAATTAACTTTTCCACTTTTAAGCATTGGCCCAATTTTCTGAATAGATTCTTTCGAATAAAAAGGCATTTTATAAAATTTTTTTTTCCATATTCTATTATATATTCTTAATTTATCCTTGAATTAATAAATTCTAGAAATTTTTTAGCAATCAAATTTTCTTCAAATTTGTTTTCGACTCTTTTTCTAGCTTTTTGTCCATGTTTTTTAACTAATTTTTTATTTTCAATTGCAAAAATCATTTTATTTTTAATATCAGCTACATTACCAACTTTATGCAAAAAACCTGTTTGATTTTTCTCAATAGCATCAACAATCCCATAAATATTTGATCCAAGTGTTGGCAGGTTGCATGACCCTGCCTCAATAATTACTGAGCCAAATCCTTCTCTATAGCTAGGTAAACAAAGTATATCTGCTACAGAAAACCATTTTTCAGGTACCAAGGTTTCTCCAACATAAATAATTTGTTTATTTTTCTTAATAAAATTTTTAATGTTAGTGTCTTCAATGGGTCCAACCAATACGAGAAAAGTTCTGTAAAAGTTTTCTATTTTTTTAAAAGCATTAATTAGATCAATTATTCCTTTATCTTTATTAATTCTACCTAGGTATAAAAAAGTAAAATCATTTTTTGAAATTTTTAATTTTTTTCTTAATAAGTTTCTATTCGTTTTTTTAAATTTGAATTTTTTAATATTAACACCACCAACTGATCCATTTAATAGCACTGTAGATTTTTTATTTGTGATTATATTATTTGATATCAAAAATTTTTTTTGTGAATTGCTATCAACTAGAACATGATGAGAAAAATAAAAGATTATTTTATCTAAAATTTTGTAAAAAAAACGAAAAGGTCCCTTCTTTGTAACCCAAAGTTGTCCAGTAAACCAATGAATACGATATTGTACCCTCGCAACAAAAGAAGATAAAGAAGTAATGAACCCTGCTTTTGGAGATATGGAAATAGTTAAATTCGGTTTATTTTTTATAAGAAAATAAACTAATTTACAAAATGAAATAAAATCAGCAATTAAGTTAGGTTTTCTTTTGAAGTTTATATCGGTTAACAAAACTTTTCTTGGAACTAATTTTTTTAATGAAACTGCATTGTTGCAAAATATTACAAGATTATAGTGGCTGCTTAATTTCTTAATATTTCCCAGCATAAATGAAGATATGGTAGAGGCTGTAGTAGAAACTAATGCTATGGTATTTATTTTTTTCATCGATAGATTATTGGAACTTATTAATCTAATATTTTTTCTACTTTATAAGCTTCCGCAAATTCTACATATGCTTGACTTCCTCTAAATTTTGATAAATTAATTATTGCTTCTTTTGATCTTGGGTGAGGAAGTTTTCTAACCTGAGACTTATATTTTAAAAATGCATTTACTTTTCTTTTTATATCAGCTTTTTTTAGAGTAACAAAATAATTTGGATTAAATGACTTTCCATCTTCATTCCATTCAGTTTCAGACAATACTTCATAAGATAAAATTTTTTTTAAATTACTTTTTTTATTTGGTCTCATTGAAACCTTTGCCGCTTTAAAAATTATTTTATGATCATCATGAATATCATTAGCTGATGGCATCAAAATAACCTCAGGATTAATATCTTTAATATACTTATCTATAATATTTGTAATTTTATAAATTGGATAATTGTTTAAATTTATAGCAGGTAAATCTTCAAAGAATAATCTGTTTGTACCAATTAAATCATTAGCAATTACTGCTTCTTTTCTAAGTCTTTTTATTTCTTCAGGAGAATAAATTTCAGGGGCACCTTTATTAGCATTAGTTAAAATTAATACATTTATTTGATAATTTTTTTTGGCATACTTAGATATAAAACCTCCACATCCCAAAATTTCATCATCTGCATGCGGTGATAGTATTAAAACTTTTTTTTTCATTAATAAATTAATTCATTTAATTAAAGATCTTATTAATAGAGTTTTATTAAAAATTATAGATAAATTTTAACATAGTTTAAAATTTACTTTAGAATAGTAAAAATTATTTTTAATATTCTTGAATAATTACTCAATAATTGATGACTTATTTTTAAAGAACCTAATTATAAGTGCAATTGGTGTTTTGAGTAAAATTTTAAAATAATTATATGTATTATAATTTTCAATCAACTCAATATCTAATTTAATTTTGTCAATTAATTTTCTTTTTTTTCCAGTGTAATGGATCTGTGACATACCAGTAATACCTGGTAAGATTTTTCTTCTTTTAATTTTAAATGATTTTTTAATTTTTTTTTCAATATTTTCAGGTAAAGGCCTAGGTCCAACAATTGACATATCTTTTTTTAACACATTAATTAACTGGGGTAATTCATCTAAGCTTGTTTTTCTCAATAATTTACCAAAAGAATTTAACCTTAATTTTTCATCTTTAAAAATTAAGTTGCTCATTGTCCTAAATTTATAAATTGAGAATTTTTTTCCCCTATGGCCTATTCTTAATTGTTTATAAATTATAGGTCTACCATCAGTTATTAATACAAGCATTGAAATTACAACTATTAAAGGTGAAAAAAATATCAATATTAAAACAGCTATTAAAATATCAAAGAATCTCATCATCTAATTTAAAATTAATACAAATAAATTTTGTTTTTAATTATCTCCAATCGTCATAAAAATATCTGTATCACCTAAGAAAATTTCTTTATTAGAAAGAATTTTATTTTGGTATCTTAAATTATATTTTTTAATAAATCCAATTTTAAGATTTAGATAATTTAACAATCTAAATTTATTTGTCTGAATTTTTTTATTAGACAAAAAAATTAATTTATTTTGTTCATTCATTAAATAAGTCAGGTGTTTAGATTTTAATTTACTAGAACCGAAATGATCCAAAATAACATAATTTATACCTAATTTATTTTTGTTGCGTTTTAATATAAAAAAACTTGTAAAATTTCTAAACTTAAATTTATTAATTAAATAGTCATTTTTTTTATATGACAGATATCTATTTTTTAAATAAATAAAATTTTTGAAAAAAAAATTTTTTTTATTCTCAATTAATTTTTTATATTTTACTAGCTGATCAATATGATTGTTTTCCGTATTTTTGGATATTTTTGATTTAGCTTTCAAATTGGACTCATATAAATAATACTTTTTTTTAATTATATTTTCTTTATTGATGCCAAAGTTTGCATAATTATTTTTATTAGGCCACATAACTACAAATCGAACCTTTTTTGAAATTTTATTTTTAACTTTATTTAATAAATTTGAGTAAACACCATGACCTCTATATTTTTTTAATACCATACTCGAATGTCTAGAAAAAATTTTCTCATTTGTATTGTTATTTAATTTCATAGAAATCATTGCTACATTTGCAATTAACTTTGAAGATTCAAAAACACCATAACAAAAAGAAAGTTTATTATTAAAATATCTCCATTTAAAAAAATCATAACTTATCTTTTTTTTAAAACATAAATAAAATAATTTTCTAAATTCATCATAATCAGAAGTTTTTAATTTTCTATAAACTAAATTTGAATTTTTTAATTTTGTAATCACTGCTAATGATTAGAATGAGTTTTAATAATACTATAAATTTTTGTATTTATAATCTTATTTGAAAAACTTCTATTTATTGATTTAAATGAATATTTTCTCATTTTGTTAAAAATAGCATTTTCTAATTTTAGATAATATAATTTATTTGGAACATCTTTATATGACCTAACAAAATAACCATTAAAATTATCTTTTATTAAATCATTGTTCCCTCTTATATCATAACATATAACTGGCAAGCCAACTGATAGGGATTGCATAATAGAAACTGGTAGACCTTCCCGCTTACTTAAATGTAGCAAAATATCAAATTTTTTAATTTTTTTTTCTAAATTGAAATCAAACTTATTAAAAGAAATATTATTAATTTTTTTTTTAATTTTGATTGAATTAAATCTACTATAATTCCCATATCCATAACAATCTATATGCAAATTTTTGTTTTTTAATTCTTGTGCTAATTTTAATATCTCAAAATATCCTTTTTCTTTTTTGTAGGCAGCAATTACTAAAATCCTTTTTATTCCTTTTTTATTCAGAATTTTCTTTTTAAAATGTTTATTTGTTAAATTTAAACCAACTCCATTAATTTTGTAGCAAGGAGATTTTTTTAACAAATTAAATTGAGCATATTTATAATCTTCATTATTAATTGTGATATAAATATCAGTTTTAAGAGAAAAAAATTTTTCTATAGTTTTAAAAAAAAAATTTTTTACTGGATTTGTCGTTGATGTAAATCTGAAACCATGTACAAAATAAATTATTTTTAATTGATAGAAAAAAGTAAAAAATCTAAATAAATGAGAAGCAAGTGGAGTGTGCAAATAAAAAATTGATTCTGTATTTTCTCTTACAAGATATTTTATTTGTTTAAAAATTTTAATATAATTTATTAAATTAAATAAATGTGAAGTTTTTTGTGGAAAATTAATTTTATATTTAATGTTATTTTTTACATTTAATTTCTCACTATCTGAACAAGCTACCTTTATTTCAAAACCCTTTTTAATTAAATAATCTGCCTGGGATTTTAAAAATTTATTAAATGTAATTGATTTTGTGCAAATAAAAATTATTTTCACTTAAAAAACCCAGTTTTTTAAATAGGCATTCGCCATATTTGGAATTGAAAAATTTTTTTTAATTTGTAAACGAGAATTTTTTTTTAAAGATTTCCACTTATTTTTTTTGAATTTTAAAAAATATATTGTTTTCTTTAAATTTTTATAAATAGATTGATAATCATTATTTTTCATTACAAATCCAAAATTATTAATAATTTTTTTTGAACAACCAGCATCACTTGATAGCACAGGAGTAGAGCAAAGCATAGATTCTGCAACTACATTCGGAAATGACTCTGAGTGGGAAGCGAGTATTAAAAAGTCTATACCGTTGTAAAATTCTATTAAACTTTTTTGTTCTTCTAAAAAAAATATTTTTTTATTAATTTTTAAATTATTTATATAATTAGAAAGCTCTTTATTTTGATAATTCATATCTCTTCCTACCATGCATAAATACACGTTATTATTAACTTTTGAGATTTTTGAAAAAGCAAGCAACATTGAATTGATATTTTTTTGTTTAGCATATCTTCCTGCAAATCCGATAACAATATTAGAAGTATTTATTTCATTTTTTTTTCTAAATTTTAAACGTAACTTAGTTATTGGAAAGTACGCTTCATCATTATATCCATTATAGATAAGAGAAGTTTTATTTTTTGAGTAAAAATGAAATTTTTCATGAAAATTTATACTTTTTTCCGAACAATAAATGATTTTTTTTGGAACAATTTTTGAAATCAGACCACAAATAATTGACAAAAAAATTGTAATTTTTTTTGAAATTTGCGTATTTAATTCTGCATGTCTTATATTCCAAAATAATTTTTCATAAAATTTTTTTGGAAGAAATGCTGAAATAAAGTTTGAATGATACATCCAACTTTGAATAATATCTGGATTTTTTTTTGTAACCAAGTATCTTAACTTTATTATTTTTTTAAGTATTTCAAAAAAATTAATTTTTTGACTTAAATTTAAAGAATAAATTTTTACTCCCAATTTTTTAAGTTCTACTTCATAGTATCCATTATTAATCAATGTAATAATTATAATTTCAATATTATTTTCATATTTATTTTTATGAAATTTACATAAACGATAGAGATTTCCTTCAGCTCCTCCCTTTTTCAAACTATTTATAATGTGAATAATTTTCATAAAGTTAATTAGAAATATAATTCAAGTTATATTTTTTAAAGATAAACATATTAATCTCAATTTTATTTTAAATTTTAAGTCTTTTAGCTTTAATTTTATCTAATAAATTTTGATAATGATAATTAGATGTTTTTATAGTTTTATTTGTTCTAAAACCAAATATGTAAAATATACACGAAATAATAAAAATAAATACAATTATAGGAAAATGATAAAACAATTTATGATTTTTTATAAACTTTAATCTAGCCATGAATAATACATAAAGTTGATTTAGTTTATATCTAATTTTTTTTTTTTTTGGTTCATTAACAAAAACTAGAGGTTGCTTTAATAAAAAGTAATTAACAGAATTAAAAGACCTAAGTAGTAAATCTTGATCTATGGCCATAGATATATTTGGATTATATTTATAATTTACAAAAAAGTTTTTTCGAACCATCCAGGTAACATGGGGTAAACCAATAGGTCGTAAGAAAAAATTTATATCTTTTGGAGTATTTGTTTGAACATCAGATACTCCTGTCACTTTATTATCGGTAAAAAAAATAGTATTAGATGCCACTAGATCAATATTTGGGTTATTTATCAAATATTTTAGTTGTATTTCTAATCTTTCAGGAACAGAGATATCATCACCATCCATAACAGCAATGAAATTTCCATTAGCGTGCTTAATGGCCTTGTTTCGAGATTGTGAACGTCCAATATTACTATTATTTTCTAAATAAACTATTCGTCTATCTTCAAATGATTTTATTACCTTCTTAGTGTTGTCTTTTGAGCAATCATTAACAATTATCAATTCAAAATCTTCGTAACTCTGATTAAGAATAGATTTGATTGAATAAGAAATAGTTTGCTCATTATTATAAGTTGAAAGGATAATAGATATCATTATTACAACATAAAGATAAAATTATTAATTTAAAGTATGATTAATTAATATCTTATACATTTATCAAGACAACTAAATTAAAGCTCTTGAACCTTTACTTTAAGACGATTCAAACCAGCTAAAATTGAAAATTTATTTTCATAGTAATCTAAAGTAATTTTACCTAGGTCTGGGCTTATGTTTAAGCTGTGAGGTCCTTTGGCATTCTCCATAAATATAGATCCTTGATGTTTCTCGGCATAATTTGTTGGTGTTAATTCTTTTATTTCCAAAACTGATAAAGATTCTCCGTACTCCCCTTCATTATTTTGACCAAACCTAATTAATCTATTATTTATCAATTTGATTTTACCCCCCATACGAGCCTTGACTGGTGATAAGCATATAGGACTATTTGGATGAGGCTTAAAAGTATTACGTAGATCACTTGATATCCATAAGTTTAGTACATTGTGAGAGTTTTGTTTAAAACCAAAGAAAAGGTACCACCATCCATCTTTCTGATACAGAGTAGCATCTACTATCTTTTTATTTTCAAATCCTTTAATAAAAATAGGACTTTCTTTATTTGAATCCAATGAAACTACATATTGTGATGAATGACTTGAAACCTCTGGCATTATGAACTCCTTATCTTCATAAACAAACACAAAGGGATAGGAATAATGTTTGCCCTTATCAGTAATTATCACACGCTGTTTATTCGTATCCTTTAGGTTAACTTCTAAAATATCACCTAGGCAGCTTTTCTTACTTATAGCTTCAAGCCTTAATAATTTCCCATCTATTGAAAAGAATGGATCGGCATAATCCCTATAGCTACTTGCAACTGGCACCTCTTTTAGAGAAACTTGCGATATTACTTCGACCCCATTAAACTTCAATTTGTTTTCTAAAACAGCAACCCGCCAACGCTTTTCAAAGAACAAACCATAAATAGTTCTCTTAAAAAAATTATATATTATTTTATAGATAAACTTTAGGACAAGTGTATTTGAAGGAAGGCGATAATTTTTTCCATTTTTAGAAATTTCTATCTGGGAACCACTCTCCAGATTTTTAATTGCTTTTTTTAACAAGTGTTTAGATAAAGAATAAAAATTAAGTGCTGTGTTTGTGTAAGAGTAATTAACTATCTTTGACTCAGCAAAAGCGTAAATAGTTCCAGCATCTAACTCATTACTAAGTTTTTGCACAATAATACCTAACTTCTTTTCACCGTTCAATATTTCATAAAAACCAGAAGGACGTCCTCTATATTTTGACGGATCACCGTGATGAAATGACAGCACATTACATTGGCTTAATTTTTCATCAATTCTTAATAAACCCATTCCAAACTTAATTACTACTTCAATTTTTTCATCTAAAAGTTTTTGTGTAATATTGCTTGGTATAATTTGCCAGTTATTGATATAACCAGATTCAAAGTTTAAAATCTTAGCGTGGTTATCTGGTAAAAATTGCTTTTTCGTTAAATAGTTTTTTAGTGAAAAAAAATTCAATACATAATAAAAAAAGTTTTTTATCCAATTTCTTCTTGTTTTACTATTTACACAATTCAAAACATAAATAATTTCCAACTGGTCGCTTGCTTCGTTTAGTGCATCTATCATCCATTTAGAAGCCTTTGATTGGTCAACAATTATAGCAGCACGTAATTTCATCTTTTCATTTATAACAAAGATTGATGGTATTTGAACTGACAATAAATATAATTTGTTAACTTTTATCTAGCAAAAACATAACATAATTTATTCTCGGGAAATGCCATATAGATTAAAGTGTTTTATAAAAATTACGTATAATGAAATTAATATATTAAAAAATTTAGTAAATATTGAAGAAACAATTGAAAAACCTACTAATTAATAAGTATTTTGCTCAAATACATTTCATTTTTTAAAATTACTTGTGATTTTAACTTTTTTTGTAAGATTATTTGCACGTGGATAGTAAATAGAGTCGTAAATTTTAGAATTCTTAATATTGAATAAATCATTAAATGATTGATTTTTGAGAATTCTTTTAATTACCTCTTGAGTAAGTTCTCCTTCTTTACTTTGCCAGTGTGTTTGGTAAGTCTCGCTATATTTTTTAATTGCCTGTTGTCTCTTTGTATCATTATGTGTTTTTTTAGTTAAATTTTTTAATTCCTGAAAAGTGAAATTATTTTTTAATTTTTTTGTTATACCATTTTTAACATAATTATAATAATCTGGTTTAATAACATTATCACTCATTTCATAATAAAAGGTTGGTAGTCCTGCTAATGCTGCTTCAAGATGAATACTAGAGTTGCCAGCAATAAGTACATCTAAATTTTTAAGATAATTATTCACCGATTGCTTTTTAGAGTCTGAAAAAATTATCCAATTTTTATTCTTCATATATTTTTTAAGCTCTTTCACAAACGACAAATCTTGATTTGGATGAAGCCTGACTGAACATTTAACTTTAGCTAATGAAAGATTGTTGAGTAATAAGCTTAAATGAGAAAAATCATCCAGTTCATTAATTGCTAAACCTATAAATAAAGTTTTGAATCTAAAAGGTTTCAAATTTTTGTAAATAAATTTTTTTTGTCCAGTTAGTAATACTTTGCATTTTGTTGCATTTTTTTTTACACGACTATTATTTTTGTTATTTTTATAACAAGAGATATATGTTTTGTATGCAATTGAACCATCCAAAAGTGCGAAATCAAATTCCAGTGGTGGAAATATATTAGATACTGATGCATGTTGTAAATAAAGTGTTTTAATTCCAAGCATTTCTGCAGCTAACCGTAAACTTCGACAATTTAAGCTATGATCATTAGAAACTATTACTATTTTTGGCTTAGCTTTTGTGAGTAGATCTAGAAAATAAGGTACATATGAATACGCCTCACAAAACAAACTGGAGTACCATGATATTTTAACTATTCTATTTTTTTTTTTAAATTTTGATATAAGAGACAGATAACGAGTCAAAAACAATATAATTGTAACTAGAAATATTTTTAAACTGAATTTTAATTTTATTACTTTATAATCTAAATTTTTTTGCTCTATATTTTTATTGATTATATGATTAAATTTATATTTATTTTTTCTTAATGATTTAACAATACTTATTGAGCTATTAAATTGATTTAAACTTCCTGAGTATAAAAAAATTTCATTTTTGGTAACACTTTCGCTAAAAAAACTAAGATTAAATAGAACTTTACCAAAAAAAGCTAATATTTGAAAAAAAATACCTGAATACCAAGGTTTTTTTAAATTCAGAAATTCAATATCTTTTAAGTGTTCTCCAAAAAAATAAGCAAGCTCAATCTCACTTTCTTTTGTCAGAGCTAGTTTGGATTGATGTAACAGTTTGAAGATGTTCATGAGAAATATCTAATAATAAAATTTTTTTAAATTTATCACTTTAGAGTAAAATGAATATGACTATTTATTTTTATTTTAAGAGCCATGGCATTGGAAAATTTCTACGCTGGTATTCAAAAACAAGTATGGCACTAATAAAAAATGCTATTGCTGTTGCATAAGCTGCACCAATCGCTCCATAAATATTTACAAAAAAATAATTCAAAAATAAATTGGCTATAGCTGCCAAACTGGTACTAAGTGCTAAAAACATTGTCTTGTTAATATGCAAAAGATAGTGATAAAAAATTTTATAAATACCTTGAATAGCATAGCCTAATCCAATCCACCAAATATAATTTACAGCATCAGCATAACGGTTATCAATAATAATAGGTAATATATTTTTGCTTATGAAAAAAACTATATAAGCAACAATAAATACGCTAACTGCATATACATATGTTAATTTTACTATTAAGAATTTTTTTTTAATAGTTAAGTCTGTTAATTGTTTGTGAAACCATGGGCTCCATGCTTTTACGAACGAATCTGTAAATAATGATACTAACAAACCAAAACTGTATGCAACTGAATATATTGCTACCGCCTCAATTCCGACAATTTTCTCAATAAAAAATCTATCACTGACGACAATTACAAGCCCCCCCAAAACATGTGGGATTAATGGAATAGATAATTTTAATATTTTGACTACTTTAGTTTTATCAAATTTCAAACATAAATAATCTTGCTTAAGCAAGTAGATAATGCTTATAAAACAAATAAATAAATTAGAAGCAAATATTCCAATTACTTGTGAAACCCAACCAGTTTTAATATAAATCAAAAATATTAGTGTAATAATTGTAATTAAAAATGTATTCACCATTTCAAGCGCACCAAATATATAAGCTCGACCTTGAATTTGCAAAATTGCTAGATAAATCTGGTTAATCATTGTCAACAAAGCAATTATGGGTGCAATTAACAGGTAATGAGAGGGAATAGAAAAAAAATATTTAATTAATAATGTAATGATTAAAATAATAACAAAATAAAATATAGTTGTAGCTATTAAAATAAAAAAAATATTACCAATAATTAATGACAATTCATATTTACTTTTATTAAAAAAATTTTTTGTAATATTTGCTTGCATCGACATTCCAATTAATGCGACATATAATGAATTAACTACTAAAAAGATTGATAATTTCCCAAATTCCGTTGGCTCTAAATACGATGTTAAAAATGGCAATAATAGGTATGGAGCTGCTTTACTAATAAAAGAGAACGATAAATAAATTAGAGAATTTTCTATAATTTTCATGTTTCCAACATTTCCCAATTTAAAATACTATCCTCAGTAATATCTTCTTTAGCAATTTTGCCCAAAACTTCATCAATAAATTTTGGACTGATACCATTTGCAGGACGTTTAAAAGTTAAATGTTCTACTTTAACAATCTCACCTTTTTTAATAAGCTTTGATGCTACTAGACTTCTTCTTGCATTTTTTATAGCTAAAATTTCCTCATTTAGTGCGCCAACTTTAAAATTTCCTAATAAATTAAAAATTTCATTAAGGTTTTGACAAAAAATTTTTAAGTCATCTTTGTCCATAGCGTGATAATGATCATTTCCTGGCAATGATTTATCATGTGTAAAATGTTTTTCTAAAATAGTTGCACCCAATAAGGTCGCTATCTCCAATGTTTTCATTTTTTTTGGCAATGTATGATCGGAATAACCTATTATTTTTTTAGGAAATGCTTTCTTTAGACCTTTGATCATTCCAAGGTTAGCGTTTTCATCAAGTGTAGGGTAGTTAAGTATACAATGTAGCAAGGCTAACGGGTTACCATATTTTTCAATCCAATCAACTGCTTCTTGAATTTCAAGTAAATTAGCAGCACCAGTTGAAAGTATTATTGGCTTATTAAATCCACAAATATATTCTATAAATGGTTTGTTTGTTATATCTGATGATGAAATTTTATATACATCCATGAGATCATCTAAAAATTTTGCAGACTCCATATCAAATGGAGTGCTCATGAACTCAAGATCAACCTCATCACAATATTTTTTCAATTCCACCATTTCTTTTTTCCAGAATTTGTCATGTTTGGAAAATAATTCAAATTGAGATTTGGTTGGCTCTTCAGCTAGATCCCAATAAGCTGGTGAGTCTTTAGAGGCTAAGGTGCTAGCTTTATAAGTTTGAAATTTAATTGCATTCGCTCCAGCATCGGCTGCTTCATCTATAAGCCTTTTTGCAATCTCAATAGAACCTTCATGATTTACTCCTGCTTCCGCAATTATATAAGGTTTTGTAATTTCTTGATTATACAGTTTATAATTTTTGAATATTTCAATAATTTTCATGAATTTATAACTTTCTCAATTAAATTTATGACTCTTTGTTTTCCAGATTTTAAGTCTTTTTTAAGCATAAATTTAGACATTGATTTTCTTTTATTATAATTTTCTATAGTTTTTATAAAATTATCTCTTATTGATTGATTATTTACTAAAGTTCCTAATCCTAAATTAATAAATCCATTCTTGTAATTACAAAAAGAGTGTTCAAGTTCTCTATTATTTTGAACTAAGATTATTGAAGGCACACCCAAAGATGCAATCTCATATGTTGTCCTTCCAGCAGATGAAAAAATCAGATCTGCATTTGACATATGATCAGAAATATTTTGCACATTCTTTAATATTTCAATATTTTTAAAAGATTTTAGTGTGTGCAGACAATTATATCCAAAGCCTGTAATGACCTGAATGTTGATATTTCTTTTCTCACAATCTTCGTGAATTGCTGTTATTACTTTTTTAGTATAGTTTTTTGGATCAACACCTCCAAATGTTATTAATATATTTTTAACTTTTTTATTAATAGCTTTTGGTGCTTTTAAGATAAATTCATCTCTTAATAAAAAATATTTATGCCCAAAATAACTTTTTAGATAATCTTTTTTTTTTGAATAAATAGCATTAATGGTAATATCTGCAAATTTAGAACCTTTACCCAAATCCTCAAAATTTATAACTTTTTTACCTAATTGAATTAAAGTTTTTATATAGTTTTGTTTTGTGTCTAGAATATCATTTATAATTAAATCAGGATTTATTTTTCTTATATCAAAAATTATATTGGAATTTTTTTGTTTAAAAACTCTATAATTCTTTGATCTTATTTTATTAAAAGCCAACTCTGATTTTTTATCAACTAAAAATATAATTTCATGGTCAGTAAATTCATTTGCTATTTGCAAAACATTATGAACATGTCCAAGACCAATTTTCTTGAAGCCTGATACAACAAATAAAATTTTTTTTCTTTTTAAATAGTATTCACATAATTTAAAATCTTTATAATTATCGATATCAATACTTTCTTCAAAATTCTTTGATACATATAAATCAACATTTTTTCCTATTCGATTATTAATGTTTATAAATCTGGGTTTAGTAATTAAAAATGCACCTGTTTCACTAAAAACTTGTGGTAATTTTTGACGATTTTCTCTTTTACTATAATTTGGAAAATATTTTCCACTTTTTTTTATCCAAGTTAAGTGTGTAGTATTTAATGCTGAAATTATAGTGTCAATTTTTCTACTAGTTATCATTTTTTTTATCGCAGCGTCTAAAGATTGAACTTTAAGAAGTGGAGAAGTTGGCTGCATAGTAATAACTAAAAGGTATTTTTTCTGCTCTATTAGCTCTATTTTTTTGAATGCATTAAAAATAACAGGATCTAATGTAACACTATCATTTGAAAGTTTTGTATTTCGCTTTAACGTCTTTGCACCGAGTTGTTTTGAAATAGTCAGTATCTCAAAATTGTCACTTGTGACATAAACATCTGGTTTAAATTTAGAATTTAATGCATTTTTAATTGAATAATATATTAATGGTTTCTTGTTAAGACTTCGCAAATTTTTTTGGGGTATACCTTTTGACCCACCTCTAGCTGGAATTATAACTAAAATTTTGTGATAAATATTTTCTGACAATTTTATATTATTAAAATATTTTTTTAAATCTTATCTAACTTTATCAAAATTATGTTTAGTTTTCCTGATTTTTAATCTTTTTAAGCACAAATTTAGACATTTATTTTCTTTTATTTAAAATTATTCTTTTAAGTAGAGGAGCTGCTAATAGTATAAACATAACAACAAATTTTGACCTATGTCTTATTCCAGTTCCAAAGTTCCCAACACCAATTCCAAATACAAAAATATAAGATAACAATAATATTAAAATAATTTTCAAACAAGGATCTTTCCAAATTACTTTTATATTTAATAAAATTAAAATAGATAGATAGAAATATAAAAAAGCATCAAACAATCCAATTAAATGTGTAGTTTTTTTAACATCCCATGGAAAAGGTGAAAAGACGATGTAAATGGCTCTTATAGGTGCTTTGTAAAGCAATTCTATTGGTGATTTGGCTATTGTCCACTTGGGCCATGATGCGTCACCCGCAGTAGCAAGTTCTGTTTTTTGTAAAAGATATTGTAAATTAGTTCCGTTTTCAAAGGTACCTAAATATGGAACATGAATTTTATTTGAAATATATAATCCCGATATACTTAGAAATAATAAAATAAAAATAAAATATCTAAAATTAATACGAAATTTTAGAAGTAATTTAAGAAATCTATTTAAACTCTTTATTCCAAAAATAATCATAAAAACTATGAGGCCGACAAGCATTGCACCATGAAAGAAAGTTGCACCAATAAAACCCGAAATAGCAATTAAAATCCATTTAAATTTATCAGTTTTAACCCAATTAACTATTCCATACAAAGCTAATAATAAGAAAAAAACAACAAATACTTCTCGCATAACTAACACTGAGTATAGTATTAATGATGGAAATAAAGCTACTGTCCAAGCAACTTTATATGCAATTCGATTATTCCAAAGTTTTTTTGCAAGCAAGTAACTTAAAATAATTGATCCTATGCCAAAAATTAAACTTATAGATTGCGCCATTAATATACTTCGACCAAATAAAGAATATGGAATAGCAATAAACCATGAAATAAAATAAGGATCTGGTCCTTTAAAAGAACTACTTAAATTAAAAAAACCAATTTTTCCCAAATCCCATGCCTTACCTTCAAATGACTCTGCATCTGCAGTACTATCAGGTAAAGGAACAATATAGTGACCAATTAATAAAACTATTACTCTTACAATCAAAGCTATATAAATAATTTTGGAAATTTCTGGATAACGTAGTCCAACAAAATAAATCAAAAGACATACCAAAGAAATTGAGGTTAAACCAAGTAAATCAGCCATTAGATTTTTTAAATAAATATTTTAAATCTAAAATTATATGATCTTTTTTACATAAACTTTTAATAAATTTTATTCCCATTTCTTTAAATATTTTATGACCAACTGTTATTAAAATAGCATCGTAAGTATTGAGATTTAGTCTGGATGGTGGATATAGCTTATATAATTTTTTTATTTCTTTTTTACTTACCCAGGGGTCATATAAATCAAAATTACATTTATATTTTTTTAATTCAGGAATTATATTTTGAACTCCAGAATTACGAATATCCTTACAGTTTTCCTTAAATGTTAGACCCATAATCAAAATTTTAGCTCCTTTAATTTTAATATTTTTCTGTTTCATTTTGTTGATTAACTCCAAAGAATAATAGCTTCCCATATTATCATTAATCTTTCTGCCAGCTAAAATAATCTTTGGTTTGTAGTTAACAGTTTTTGCCTTGTAGGTGAGATAATAAGGGTCTACTCCAATACAATGACCCCCTACTAAACCTGGTTTAAATGGTAAAAAATTCCATTTAGTCTCTGCTGCATCTAATACAGCCATCGTATCAATGTTTAGTTTGTTGAAAAGTATGTACAGCTCATTTATATAAGCAATGTTTAAATCACGTTGAGTATTTTCAATTACTTTTGCAGCCTCTGCAATTTTAATATTTTTAGCTTTATGAGTGCCTGCAACCACTATTTCAAGGTACAGTTTATCAACTAAATCACTGATCTCTGATGTTGAGCCTGATGTAATTTTTTTAATTTTTGAGATAGTGTGAACTTTATCCCCTGGGTTAATCCTTTCAGGACTATATCCACAAAAAAAATCTTTATTAAATTCTAATCCTGAAAATTTTTCTAATAATGGTGCGCAATATTCTTCAGTGCAGCCAGGATAAACTGTAGACTCATAAATAATTAAATCACCTTTTTTAATAATCCCTCCTAACATTTTACTAGCCTTGTATAATAGTCCTAAATCTGGTTTTTTAAATTTATCTATGGGAGTTGGAACTGAAACAATAAAGCAATTTGCAAATTTTAGATCTTTTTCTCTAGATGTAAATTTTATTTTTTTTGACTTTTGTAATTCCTTTTTATCAAATTCTAGATTTTGATCATATCCAATTTTAAGTTCTTTAATTCTTTTTTTATTAATATCGTAGCCAATTACTTTTTTTTTTTTTGCAAATTCTAAAGCAAGTGGCAAACCAACATATCCTAGGCCAATGATAGCTAATTTTATATCTTTAATTTTATTCATCGTATTTGATAGTAATCTTTATACCATTTAATAAAGTTCGATACTCCATCTATAACTGATGTTGAGGGTTTAAAATTAAATTTTTCTTTTAAAATATTTACATTGGCATAAGTATCCGGAACATCTCCAGGCTGTAATGGTAAAAAATTTATTTTTGCTTTTTTTCCAAGTCCTTTCTCCAAAGCTTCAATATAACTCATTAGCTTAACAGGTTTATTATTTCCTATATTATAAATCCGCCACGGAGCCTTGCTACTAGCGGGATCGGGCATATCACTTATCCAATCATTATTAACAGTTGCTGGGCTTTCAAGTGTTTTTATTACGCCATCAACGATATCATCAATATAAGTAAAATCTCGAGTATGATTCCCATAATTAAATACATCAATAGGTTTTTCCTCTAAAATAGCTCTTGTAAATTTAAATAATGCCATGTCTGGTCTTCCCCAAGGTCCATAAACTGTAAAAAACCTTAGTCCTGTGGTTGGTAACTGATAAAGATAACTATATGCATGTGCCATTAATTCATTAGATTTTTTAGATGCAGCATAAAGAGAAAGTGGGTGATTGGCACTATCCTGTTCTGAAAAAGGCATTTTGGTATTAGCACCATACACACTTGAAGTGCTTGCATATACTAAATGTGATATTTTATGATGACGACAATTTTCTAAAATATGAGCAAATCCCACTATATTACTATTTATATATGCAAGAGGGTTTTCCATAGAATACCTTACACCCGCTTGTGCGGCTAGATTAACAACTTTTTGAGGTTTATAAACTTTAAACACATCTTCCAAATTTTTTTGATCACTAAGATCTATTTTAAAATGTTTATAATTTGGGTATTTTTTTAATTTTTCAAGTCGTGCTTCTTTAATTTTAGGATCATAATAATCATTATGATT
>TARA_B110000027_G_scaffold31387_1_pt1 | contig 18940 bp, 18 predicted proteins | sample TARA_B110000027 | Tara Oceans TARA_B110000027 (sample SAMEA4397101) | marine metagenome | biome: Polar Biome; feature: [SRF] surface water layer (ENVO:00010504); material: water (ENVO:00002006), including particulate matter (ENVO:01000060) such as... | depth 5 m
AAGAAAATATTTCAAATTGGTATAGAAAAAGTTGTTATTAATTCGATAGCTTTTAGCAAACCGGCTTTTATAACAGAACTAGCAGAGCATTTTGGAAATCAGGCAATAGTAGCATCTATAGATGTTAAAAAAAATATGTTAGGAAAATACCAAGTGTATTCTAATTCTGGAACAAAAAAACAAAAAGTAGATCCTGTGGCTTGGGCACAAGAATTAGAACAATTAGGTGCCGGGGAAATACTATTAACAGCGATTCATCAAGAAGGGACTTGGATGGGTTTTGATATAAATATTATAGAGAAAATCTCCAATGCTGTAAATATTCCGGTCATTGCAAATGGAGGAGCATCTTCAATTGAAGATATTGGAAAAGCAGTAAAACAAGGTAATGCATCCGCTGTTAGCGTAGGTAGCATGGTAGTTTATCAAAATAAAGGAATGGGGGTTTTGGTGAACTTCCCAGACGCTGAAAAACTTAACAGAGTATTAAAATAATGGAGAAATATAGTTTTACTTGGAACAATTTAGAAAATGAATTTAGTGCAATAATTGATAAAGGATATCAAATAATAACGTGTGAAGAATATGCTAGAATAAAAGAAAATCTTCCAGCTAAACTTGTTGTAAATAGAATAGATATTGACTTTTCAGTAAAAAAAGTGATTAACATCTTAAATATTTTTGATAAGTTAAACATTAAAGGAACCTTTTTTTTAAGGTTACATGCACCTGAATATAATCCTTTTTCGTTTGAAAACTATCGTGTATTAAAACGGTTACTTAATTCTGGGCATGAATTAGGGTATCACTCTGAAATTATAGATCAATCTATCATTTGGAATGAAGAAGCTGAAGATTGCTTACGTAGGGATTTGAAAGTTTTAGGAAGCATGTTTGATTATGAAGTTAAAAGTGTGGCTTCGCATGGAGGTAATACGGGGTTTAATAATTTAGATTTTTGGCAAGATAAAAAACCTAAAGATTATAATTTACTTTATGAAGGTTATGATAAAGAACCAGAATATAATTTATTTCAAGAAGCTTTCTATATTTCGGATTCTGAATGGACCCAATGGAAATGTTATAATAAAGGAGCATTACTAGAAAATGATAGAAGAAGTCCAAGTGAGCATCTAAAAGATGAACATCAATTAATTCATTTATTGATTCATCCTGATACCTATTACAAAAGGCATATATATGAATAAAAAGTACACATATAAAAACTTAGTAGAAATTTTGAATGAAACTTACTACCTTAAAGGTAATGAGGAATCTATTGGTATTGATGGAATTCATATGACTGGAATCGCAAGTAAAACTCAAATGACTTTTATAGATGAAAACAGAAAAGATAAGGCAGAACTCCTTTCGAATTGCTCTGCTGGGTTAATTATTGGAGATGAAGAGCTTTTAAAGTATAGAAAGCAAGAGCAAAATATTTTAGTTGTTCAAAACCCTAAAGTATGTTTTAGTCTCATTTCAAATCAGTTTTTTGTAACGAAAACTGTACCATCAATATCTGATAAAGCAAATATTCATGAAGCTGCTAAAATAGGAAACGGTGTATACATAGGGCCAAATAGCACTATAGGTAAAGTTGTTGTAGGTGCTAACACTAGAATTATGGGAAATGTTTGGATTGGAGACGGTGTTGAAATTGGGAGAAATGTCATTATTCAGGCAGGTTGTGTCTTAGGGGCTGACGGTTATGGGTATAATAGAGATATTAATAAAAAAGCGATACAGTTTCCACACATTGGAGGGATTATTATTGAGGATAATGCAGAGTTAGGGGCAAATACTTGTGTAGATAATGGAGCACTTGGACCAACCATTATTAAGAAAGGTGCTAAAATTGATAACCTAGTTCATATTGGACATAATGTAATAGTTGGACAAGGAGTTTATATTGCCGCACAGACTTCAATAGCAGGTAGCGTTATAATTGGTGATTACACAGAAATTTGGACAGGAGTAAATATTGCAGATGGATTGATTATTGGGGAGAATTGTTTCGTAGGAATGGGGTCAGTAGTTATAAAAAATATTGAGTCAAATAAAAAATGTTTTGGGAATCCTGCTAAAATATTTGGAAACAATTAATTATGGATGTAAAAAAGAAACCAGTGCGCTTTTTATACTTTATTGAAGGGGTGAATTTTGGCGGACAACAGTCTTTCTTTTACAATGTTTTTAAGAATCTTGAAAATGAAAAAATAGAGCTGCATACAGTTTATATTAATGATAAAATTGAAATGTATGATAACTATAATGAAATTTCTAAAAGTATTGAAAGAATTGATAAAAGGCCGATTGGGTTCAATAAAAATTTTACGAGTCTTATTAAACTGATTAGTCTTGTGAGAAAATTAGCTTCGGTAGCTAAAAGAGAAAAGATAGACGTAATTGGCTGTAATGGGTTTTATACATTTATAATTTCTGTTTTCGTTTCTCGTTTTTATGGAATTAAAGTAGTTCGTTTTATTGGGGGAGATTTGAGAAAGAATGAGGGGGCGTATTTTAATTCAAGAATCTTTGATTTTTTGTATAGAATACCCAAGAAATATTTCGGATACTTTTTTATAAATAAATTATTAGCAAAAAAAATAGGCTCAGAAAAGTCAATTTCTAAGGAGTTTTCTTTAATGAAAGCTGTTGATCATGAGCTTTTTAGCCCAAAGAAGTGTGATGTTTTACGAAAAAAAATTGGCATAGCTGATGATGAATTTGTAATCGGATGGGTTGGAAGACTAACAGCACAAATGGAGATTGAAGAAACTTTTGACGTTTTTGAAACACTATTAAAAAAAAATCAAAAAAAAATACAAATGTTAATTCTTGGAGATGGTCCATTGAAGCAAAAACTTCAAAGTAGAGCTTCAAGAGGAAACTATACGCACTTGGTTCATTTTGTTGGAGTTGTTCCTTATGAAAAAGTATCAAATTATATTTCGGTAATGGATGTTGTACCCTTAATTCATTACGACCCACATGGGGGAAGTATTGTAAGAGAGGCAATGAGTTGTGGGAAAGTTGCACTTACAGTTGATGGAGAGAGCCATACACAATCTGAATTTATAGAGCATATGATTGATGGTATATTGGTACCTGCGGAAAATAGAATCAAAGAGGCGGCCAAACAAATTATTTGGCTAAAAGAAAATAAGGAGCAAAGGCTCATAATTGGTAATAACGCTAGAAAAAAAGTAGAAGAAGAATTTAGCTTTATGAACTTATCAAGGATTGTAGAACGCGAATTAACTCAGATATAATTGTGTTTAAAAAATTACAATTTCATCACATTGGAATAGCAACAGATGATATTGAAAAGTCCATCTCTTTATATGAGGTTTTGGGCTATGTTAGCCAAGGTCTAAGAACTGTTATTGACCCAATCCAAAAAGTAGAATTGGCATTTATGTTCAGGGAAAATCACCCGCTTATTGAACTCGTCTCTCCTTTGGATGATAATTCTCCCGTTAGATCAATCCTGAATAAAATGAGGACAACGCCTTACCATACATGTTATGAAATTCCAGTAATAGAGGAATCGATTAAGGACTTGAAAAAGGAACGTTTCGTTTTAGTGCAAAAACCAACACCGGCAATTGCCTTCAATAATAGAAAAATTGCATTTCTTTTTCATAAAAGTTTTGGTTTAATAGAATTACTTGAAAAACAGGTGCATGAATAAATTTTATATATATAGAAATCATACCGTTGAGCATCTATTTAAAGGATTTAATGTTAGCTTCAGTGGCTATGACGATATTCTTTCTGTTTCTGAAAGTGCAGATTGGCTATTATGGTTCTATATGCCTAAGGTTGTTGCAAGCAATGAAGACTTAGCAGAAGAAGTGAATTCTTATTATAACCGACTCCAATTGGTAATTCATAACAACCCGAATAAAAGAGTTGTAGTGATTTTACTTTCTTCTCGATTTATTAAATATTTTGCACATACAAATCTTTGCCTGAAAGAAGCAATCGATAAGTTTAACGAGCAGGTAATTCAACTTTCGTATTCCAACTTATCGGTACAGTTTGTTGATATAGATCAGTTCTTTACAAACTATGCTTTTTCCACTTTAATTGATTGGAAATTCTACTATATTTCGCAAATACTAATAAGTCCTAAATTGTCTAAGGACTTTAATGCCTGGTTTACAAAACGGTTATCCGGTTTAGTTAATAAACGAAAAAAGTGCTTAGTTCTAGATTTAGACAATACTTTGTGGGGCGGTGTAGTTGGTGAAGATGGCATAAGTGGAATTTCAATTGGTGATACGTATCCGGGTAATGCCTTTATGCACTTTCAAGAAAATTTAATTGAAGCGGGTAAAAACGGAATTATTTTGACTGTTTGTAGCAAAAACAACATAGCTGATATTGAGGAAGTTTGGCAAAACAATCCTTTTGTTAAGATTAACAAAAAGCATCTTAGCGCTTATAGAATTAATTGGCAAAACAAAGCGGCTAACATTATAGAAATTGCTGCAGAATTGAATATAGGACTAGATAGCGTTGTATTCATAGATGATAACCCTGCAGAACGATTGATGGTCAAACAAACCTTACCTGAAGTTGTCGTTCCGGATTTCCCAGCTGAACCATATAAGATAGAAGCCTTTTTTAGAAAAACTTTGGAAAATCACTTTCAAATTTACAGTCTAACTGACGAAGACAAGGCCAAAACTAATCAATATAAAGAAAATGCTTATCGAGCTCTCGCAGCTTCAACTGCGGTTGATATGCATAGTTTTTTGGCTGAATTAGCTATGGAGTTGAATGTCTTAAAAGTCGATGAATTTACTGTGGACAGAATAGCTTCAATGACCCAAAAAACAAATCAGTTCAATCTCACTACTCGTAGATATACATCGATAGATGTTAGAAGGTTTATAGACAATGGTTCGTTTGTGTATTGCTTAAATGTTAAGGATAAATTTGGGGATAATGGAATTACGGTGGCAACAATTATACACAAGGATGGCGTTCAAGCTAATTTTGATAGTTATCTCTTGAGTTGTCGAATCCTCGGGCGGGGTATTGAAATAGCCTTCATGCAGCACTTACTTAATCATCTTTATGCTGAAGGTATTACCGATGTTTCCGCTGAATTTATTCCTACCAATAAAAATGAGCAAACCGTTGGTTTTTATGATAAAGTTGGTTTTAAGTTGATTGAAGAAATGGATGATGGAGTGAAAAAATACAGTTTGAAATTACGGCAGAAACTAATTATAAAAGAATACTATAAATTCACTTAATGAGAAAAAAATTACATGGCATTTTAGCTGAAATACTGGACATGAATCTTTCAGAAATAAATGATGTTACTGGAGTTGACAATTGTGAAAATTGGGATTCTATATCTCTTTTAATGATTGTTTCTGGAGTAGAGGAAGCCTTTGAAATATCGTTCGAACCAGAGGAAATTGAATCGATTACAAATGTGCATATCATTGCAACCCTTATCAATAAGAAATCAGCTTCTCTTCCTGGTTAATTATAGGTAATAATTTTTTTACTTTGCAGTTGAAATTTATAAAGGATGTAGGACTCAGTGTAGTTATAAGGTATACAGGAATGGTTTTGAATATCGTAACTGGTATTCTAGTCGCCCGTTCTTTGGGGCCAGAAGGCAAGGGCGATATAGCGCTTTTCTTGGTCAATCTCGCAATTCTTTCCCAAGTATATAACTTTGGGATACCGGAGTTTAGCATTCTGAGTTACGGTAAGAAAAGTTATATTACTGAGGTTATAATCTGGGGTGGTCTAGTTTATTCGCTATTCATCTTTTTGATAGTAAGTACCGTCACCATAGGAGTATCTATGTTATTTGAGTATCAATTATTCAAATTTGCTTTCTTACTTATTGGAGGAGCTTTTATAGAGACTATTGCCACTCATTTTAGACATGTATTGCTGGGTTTTAAAGAAATCAAGAAGTATAACGTCAATGTGCTTATTCAAACATTAACTTACTTCGGGGCATTAATTCTTTTGTTTTTATTTAACATGTTTGCTCTGAAGTATATCTTGTTCTCGTTAATTCTATCTCGCTTAACGTCCATTATGGCCTCAGTTAAATTTGTTAACAAGTATAAATTCAGAAGAGTCATTGAGCAAAGAGCAGCCCTCTGGGGCTATATTAAAGAGATTAACAAGAACGGCTATAAGTTTTTTTTCATGGGCTTAGGAGCTACCTTAAATCAAAGAATGGTATATTTTTTCCTGAATAATGCTTATTCTTCGACGCAAGTTGGAATCTATTCTGTATCGGAAACGTTTCCAGGGCTTATTAACGTTGCAGCATCGCAGATCTCATTTGTTTTGTATCCATACATTGCTAACGAAAAAAGAGAAGGTAAAAGATTAACTCTTATTGCAATGTCATTGTCCCTCGTAATTGGATTTATTGCGTTACTGTTTTTTTGGTCTTTTGGTACGGTTATCATAGATTATGTCTATGGAGAGGCTTTCGCTGAAGCATATTTTTCAATGCTTGTGCTTATAGTTGCGTTAACGGTTTATTCGATTAATAATTCGTTAACGAATTATTTAATAACTATTGGTGAAGTTAATACTACTATGACTGCCGTCATTTGTTCCTTATTAATTGTAATTGTTTTATTGTATTGTGTTATTGACATCGGATTTATTTTTGCCTCATTGTCAGTACTTATAGTTAATGTGCTGATGTTTAGTTATTATTTCACTCTATTTGGAAAGAAATCAAATCTTGGTTTCAGAGACATAAACGAGTTAAAATCGACCTTACTGCATGCTTTTAAAAAAATAAATAATTCAAGGAATGAGTAATCATACGAAAGGGAATAATTTATTAATGGCGGTATTCGGTCAAGTGAATACTGATGGTAGAGTGCTAAGATCTATTAGGTCATTACAAGACGATTTTGATCTTAGTATATATGGAGGTGTAAGTGATGATAGTTTTGCTTTACCTAAAGTTACCTTGGTTTTATCCACGTATAAATTACCATACTATTCTCGATTCCTTGCTCATTTAATTTTCCACATACAGTTTCTTAGACTGGCACTTAAAACCCGCCCAGCAGTAATATATGTTCATGATTATTATCTTTCGGCTTTGGGGTTTGTAGCCGGGCGTTTGTGTGGTTCTAAAATTATATATGATGCACATGAATTAATTATTGACAGTAAGTTTCGGGAGTCAAAAAGAAATTGGTTTTATGCTCAGTTAGAGAAAGTAACCATTGATAAGTATGATTTAGTTATCTCCGCAAATGACGAAAGAGCTCTGCAACTAATAAAGTTTTACGGCCTTAAAAGGGAGCGGGTGGTTAGTGTGAGAAATATCCCAGGAGAATCGGTTCATCAAGGTATTAAGGGCCATACGGAATTAAGTCAGTCGTATCCCTTTATATGCGAAGGTAAAAAGTATATTATTTACCAGGGAGTAGTTACGCCTACTAGAGACCTGGATAAAATCTTAGCGCCACTATCGCGATACGAGGAATTTGATATTTTAATTGTCGGTGAAGGGCCTAAAAAGTATTTTGATACTTTAGTGTTAAAATATGCGGATCATACTAATATTCATTTTGTTGGTAAAGTGGATTTGAATACGCTTTATAGCTTCGTGAAAATTTCATTTTGTGGTATCATATCCTACTCCATGCAAAATTTAAACAATAAATATTGTGCTCCAAACAAACTATATGAATATGCCCAATTCGACTTGAAGATGTTAACTACGAGTCAAATATTGTTTCAGAAAACATTCGAAGAGTTTCCGTTCGGCATGATTCTATCATCGAGCACCAGTAAAAGCGAGTTAGATTTATTTTTATCGAAAAAAATTAGTCATAACATGTTTGAAGAATTTAGGAAGAAAAATTCAAATGTCGTCGAGCAGAAAAAGCTATTATCCAATGTGCAGTCCCTGTTGAATAGGAAAGAAATGAAGATTTAAAAATGGGAAAAATAGCATCTATCCTATTTCATATTAATTTGACTGTTATTATATCCTTCAATCTAATAATATACAGCTTAAGTCAGATTGGTTTGCGTTTTTCGGTTGCATATGCAGTAATATTTTTTGTTTGTTCGTTTCTTTATATGCTAATTACGGCAGGCGTAAATGTATTTAAATATAATAGAATATCGCTGCTAATGATTTTCATAGGTCTATTATTATTGAATATGCTATTTTTTCAAGTTGAATACGGCATAATTAAGTTTCAACTCTTCATCGCTCGTATGTTTTTAGGAGTTTTAATTTTGCAATGTTTTTTTAATTTGGGATATCGAATAAATACACACTTTTTGATGGCATTAGGAGTGGTGATTTCTTCTATTCTCCTGTTTCAAGCGAGTCAAACTAATTTCCTGCTTAGAACAAGTATGCTTATTGAGGTAAGCGAGAAATCTAGAGTTGTTTTGGGTGCAATTGAAGATTCTAGATCACTGCTTTTTATATTGATCTGCATCATACTCAGATTTAAGCATTCATTAATATATTACTTAGCAATTGTATTTATACTTGCTGGAATATTTGTCACTCAAACTAGACAAACTGTATTAATTTTGGCGATTGTGATAGTACCGTACATAATTTACAACTCTTGGCGAAACATAGAAATTAGAAAACTTAGGAATAGAGGTATATTAACCTTTACCGCGCTGTTTATTTATCTCTATAGTAAAATAGAAAGTTTAGACCTAGGAAGATTCGCCCAGATTAATGAACATTTAGCAAATTATAATGATAAAGATAGTCGCGGTGGTCTTATCGAGTGGGCTTTTGGTTTGTTTCTTGATAAGCCATTTTTTGGTTGGGGATTTGGTTACACAGAGCAGACTTATACCTACCCCCACAATATTATAGTTGAACTTCTGGCCGAATTAGGTTTTGTTGGGTTTGTAGTATTTGCTGTTTACTTTTTGTTTAATTATTTTTCGATCATTGATAAAAGATTAAAAATATTAGTCATGACATTCTTCATTTTGAGTTTATTTAGTGGTAATATCATGCAAAATTATTTTTTATTTATAGCTCTTTCATGTGATTATAGGTTTTTAGAGACGTTAAAAGACAAACAAAGTAAATTAGTATAATAATAGGTTGAATAAAAGATGAAAAAATTAAAAATTATAATTGTTGGATGTGGTCGAATTGGTAATCGTCATGCAAAACATATTAAAACTTATTGTGAATTAGTAGCAGTATGTGACGTTATAAAAGAAAAGGCAGATAGTTTAGGAAAAGATTATAATACAGCCGTATTTTATTCATTAGAAAAGTTATTAAATTCTAGCATTGAATGTGATGTTATTGCAGTTTGTACTCCAAATGGATTACATGCTAAACATTCTATTATGTCATTAGATAAAGGATTTAATGTGTTATGTGAAAAGCCACTTGGAATAAATGTCTCTGAGTGCGGTGAAATGTTGAAAGCAGCTGAAAGCAATAATAGAAGACTCTTCGCAATTAAACAAAATAGATTTAATCCACCCGTCGAAGCCGTTAAATCAGCAATTGATTCTGGAAAATTAGGAAAAGTTTTAAGTATTCAATTGTCTTGCTTTTGGAATAGAAATGAAGATTATTACAAGAATAGTTGGAAAGGCACCAAAGACTTGGATGGAGGAACACTATATACTCAATTTAGTCATTTCATAGATCTTCTTTATTGGATGATTGGCGATGTTAAAAACGCCAATGGATTTAGCCGAAATTCAATGCATCAAGATATTATTGAATTTGAAGATAGTGGTGTTGTTGCTCTTGAGTTTTACAATGGTGCTATAGGAACCATAAACTACACCGTGAATAGTCATGGAAAAAATATGGAAGGCTCACTCACAATATTTGGAGAAAAAGGAACTGTTAAAATTGGTGGTCAATACCTTAACGAACTTGAATATCAAAATATTGATGGATTTGAAATTAAAGATCTTCCAAAGGGAAATTCATCAAATAACTACGGGAATTATCAAGGTTCAATGAGTAACCATGACAAGGTTTATGAAAATTTAGTAAATGTGATGCAAAGTGGCGGTTCTATTTCTGCAAATGCTTTTGAGGGGCTTAAAACAGTGGAAATAATTGATAAGATTTATTCATCTATAAGATAACATTGAACAAAGATTTAGTATACACAAAATTCTGGGACGCTTGCATTCATGACGACGTTATTTTATTGTTAGATGTTATTGAACATGTACAAGAAATTGATAAAAAGAATCATCTAGGTTGGAGTGGTATCATTATGGCTGCTTTTAATCACAGTTTCTCTGTTATTCCTATTCTTTTGAAATATAAATCAAACGTTAATGATACAAATGCTAATGGTACTAGTGTATTTATGTACGCTAAGACAAAATGTGTTGATAATAATCTCAAAATATTGAGCTACTTACTAAAAAACGGCGCAGATATTAATTTAAGAGATAATAAGAAAGGTTGGACAGTATTAGATTATGTTTATGAATCAGGAAATATTTCTTTAATGTTGTTTATAAGAAAGAATGGCGGAAAATCTAGTTATGAATAAAATACTTTTTTTAGGGTCAAAGCCCATTGGATATAATTGTTTAAAATATTTGATTGACAATCAAGTAAAACTAAAATTAGAAATAATAGGAGTATTATCAAATGATAATCCTGTATTTGGATCTGAATTTAGTGTGCATAAACTTGCAAATAAGTTTGGAATTCCTTTCGTTAAAAATTTAGACGATATTTTAGAAGTTATAGATATAGATTTTATTATATCAATACAATATCATAAAATATTGAAAACCAAACATATACAGGTGGCGAATAAACTCGCAATTAATCTGCATATGGCTCCATTGCCTGATTACAGGGGATGTAATCAATTTTCTTTTGCTATTTATAATAATGCAAAGATATTTGGAACAACGATACATAGACTAGAAAGTGGTATTGATAATGGTGATATTATAGTAGAGAGAAGATTTGAAATAGAGGTCAATGAAGATGTAAAATCACTATATGACAAAACATATCTTGCATCTATTAGACTCTTTAAAGAAAATATTTCTGATATTCTATCGCTTAATTTTAGTGTGCTAAAGCAAGCTAGTCTTTTAGATACTAGAGAGAGTCATTATTATACTAGAAATGATATAAATAAACTAAAGCAAATAGATTTAAATCAGTCTGAAGAGGAAATTATATCAAGAATTAAAGCAACGGCAATGCCAGGTTTTGAGCAACCGTTCACTATAGTAGACGGACAAAAATATTATATAATTCCAGAAAAATATTTAAAGAAATGAAAATACCTTATGTAGATCTCAAAGCACAATATTTGAGTTTAAAAACAGAAATGGATCTTAAGATTAAAACAATAATTGAAAATACTGCTTTTATTGGAGGCGATGAATTAAAAATTTTATCAATTAATTTCGCAAAACTTTATGGAGCAGATTACTTCGTTCCACTTGCCAATGGAACAGATGCATTATATATTGCTATGAAAATGATGGGCATTGGCCAGGGGGATGAGGTGATAACCACTGCATCATCTTGGATATCTACATCTGAAACTATTTCACAAACTGGAGCTAAACCTGTTTTTGTAGATATTGATGATTTCTTTACAATTGACTCAAATCTTATTAAAGATAAAATAACTAAAAATACCAAAGCCATTATTCCTGTTCATCTTTATGGACAGATGGCTGATATGTCTTCTATAATGGTTATTGCCAATAAGTATAAACTTAGAGTAATCGAAGATTGTGCACAAAGCCACTTCTCGGAACTTGACGGTAAAAGAGCAGGCTTAGTAGGAGATGTTGGTACATTTAGTTTTTATCCAGGTAAGAACCTTGGTGCCTATGGCGACGCAGGTGGGTTAGTAACAAATAATTCTGACTTAGCCATGAAAATTAAAAGATTTGCTAATCATGGTTCTTTAGTAAAACACCATCATGAGGTTGAAGGAATGAACAGTAGAATGGATTCATTACAAGCTGGTGTTTTAAATGTTAAATTACCTCATATTTTAAAGTGGACAGATGACCGAATCAGGGTGGCAAATAGATACTTTAAAGGTCTTAAAGGAGTTGATTATATAGAACTACCTAAAGTTAGACCCAATTCAAAGCACTCGTTTCATGTGTTTGGAATTAAAGTTAAGAATAGAGATGGTTTGAAATCCTATTTAGAAGAAAATGGAATATCATGCCAGATCCATTATCCTAAGGCTATGCCATTTATGTTTGCATATAAATACCTAGGTGCTTTACAAAGTGATTATCCAAACGCGTACAGTCTTCAGAATCAAGAGCTGTCTTTGCCTATATACCCTGAAATGAAAGATAATCAAATCGATTATATAGTTGAAAAAATTAAAAATTTTAAATAATGAAAGTACTTTATGTACATCACAGTCCAGGCACAGGTGGGGCTTCAAATAGTCTTAAATTTTTAATTTCAGGTTTGAAATCCAAAAATATAGATATTCACATAATTTGTCCACCAGGAAAAGTATTTGAAAATTTCTTAGAATTAACTCCGAATGTATATGAAATTGAAGGTTTGCCCCTATTAATGGCAACTTCAGGTACAAACTTTGCACTAATTCGAGCTTTGCAGTCCTATAGATATATAGGTCAGCTCAAAAAAGTATATGATCTAGCTAGAAAAATAAAACCAGATATAATTCATCTAAATGATGTTGGACAATTAATTCTTGCTAAAAAACTGAAAAAATTAGGTTTTAAAGTAGTAATGCATGCAAGAGTAGCAATAAATACAAATTATAGAGTTCTAACGAAATATTCAGTTTATATCATAAATAAGTACATAGATCATGTTTTTGCAATTGATGGAAGTGTCATAAATAAATTGAAAGGAGTTAAACGAATTTCACTTGTTTATAATCCATTGCAATCAAATGCTCAAACATTGAAAAAATCAAATTTAGGCCCTGTAATTAACTGTCTTTTTCTAGCGAATTTTTTAAAGCATAAAGGGATTTCTGTGTTGATTAAAACTATTATTCAACTAAAAGAGAATAAAAATATTTTATTCTACGTAGCAGGCTCAAATGTTAGACCCAAATCTTTTTATAAATCTTTATTTGGAAAACTTCTTCACTACTTTAACATATATCCTAACTATGAAAAGATCTTAAAAAAAATTAAGCTAAAATATAATCTTAATAACCTTGTATTACTTGGTCAAGTTTCAGATATCAATACAGTTTTATCTAAAACTGATATAATTTTATTACCAACATTTATGAATGAGCCTTCTAGAAGTATATTTGAAGCTGGTAGTCTTGGTATTCCATCTATCATTGCTTTAAAAGATAAGGTTGAAGATGTAGTAGAGGATAATTATAACGGAATTATAATTGATGAGAATAGTCACAACCAATTAACTAATGCCATTTTGAAATTATCTTCTGACAAAGATTTAAGATTTAAAATGGGCGTAAATTGTTTCAAAAGATTTAATAATTTAAATAATCTAGAAACTTCTGCAACATCAGTCTTTGGTACATATAGTAACATAATGAATAATCTGTAAGAAAAAAATATGAAAAATAAAACTCTTTTAATAACTGGAGGCACTGGTTCTTTTGGAAATGCTGTATTAAACCGTTTCATAGATACGGATCATTTTAAGGAAATTAGAATTTTCTCAAGAGATGAAAAGAAACAAGATGATATGCGTATTCGATTAAACAATGCAAAATTAAAATTTTACATTGGCGATGTACGAGATTATAAGAGCATCGAAAAGGCCATGCGAGGCGTAGATTATGTTTTTCATGCTGCAGCTTTAAAACAAGTGCCATCTTGTGAGTTTTTCCCTATTGAAGCAACTAAAACAAATGTTTTCGGAACGCAAAATGTAATAGATGCTGCGGACACTAATAAGGTTTCTAAAGTGATTTGTTTAAGTACTGATAAAGCGGCTTACCCCATTAATGCCATGGGTATTTCTAAAGCATTGATGGAAAAAGTAGCTGTTGCCGCCGCTCGAAATTGTAACAATACCACGGTATGTTTAACTCGTTACGGTAACGTTATGGCGTCTCGTGGTTCTGTAATTCCTTTGTTTGTAGATCAAATTAAAAATAAAGAAAGTATTACGATTACTGATCCAAAAATGACACGTTTTTTAATGTCGCTTGATGAAGCTGTAGATTTGGTATTGTTTGCATTCGAAAATGGGAATTCTGGAGATTTATTTGTCAATAAAGCACCAGCAGGAACTATCGGTGATTTAGCAAAAGCTTTAAAAGAAATATTTTCTGCTAATAATGAAATAAAAATTATTGGGACTCGACACGGTGAAAAGTTGTATGAAACTCTTTGTACAAAGGAAGAAATGATAAAAGCAGAAGATATGGGGGAATTTTATAGAATACCTTCTGATAATCGAGATCTTAATTATAATAAATATTTTTCTGAAGGAGAGAAAGATATTTCTATTATGGAAGATTATAATTCTCATAATACAGATCAATGTGATATTGAGAAGGTTAAACATCTTTTAATGGGTTTATCGATAATCAAAGATGAAGTAATAAAATACAAGAAATAAATAATTAGGGAAACACTAATTTTTGGTGAAAATCATAAAGATTATAGAGGTGTCCTTAAGTATAATAATAAGTTGAATGTTTCTCCTGTAAAACGGTGGAATTGAATGAAAATATTGGTGAAAAATTATTAGATTGTGGCAAGGATATATATAACGACAAAGATGGTTTTCAGCTGTTTGAGGAAATTTAAAATCGATTTGGTCATAATTGATGATTGGAAAAAACCAACGAAAAAATTAAAGTAAGTCACTTCGGAATTTCTGATAAAAAGTTCGATATTTCACATGTTCTTAAAGGCTACGTTAGTAGTGTTCAATCGTTGGTTAAGTCTTCAAGATTACTAGTAATAGCTCACTATACAATTAATGAAATTCAAGATGAATTCAAATTTACTCCCGATTAGTTTAATTATCTTAATACTCAAATATGAATAAAATAAAAGTAGTGACTATTGTAGGTACAAGACCTGAAATAATCAAATTAAGTGAAGTTATGAAAGAACTTGACAAGCACACCAATCATATTATAGTTCATACAGGTCAAAATTATGACTATGAATTAAATGAGTTATTTTTTGAACAGTTAAACGTAAGAACACCTGATTATTTTTTGGAAGCTGTGAAAGGAACAGCTTCTGAAACAATTGGTGATATAATAGCTAAAGCAGATAAAATTTTAGGTAAAATCAAACCTGACGCTTTATTAGTGTATGGTGATACAAATAGTTGTTTAAGTGTAATACCTGCAAAAAAGAGAAAAATTCCAATTTTTCATATGGAAGCTGGGAATAGGTGCTTTGATCAACGAGTTCCAGAAGAAGTAAATAGAAAGATTGTTGACCATTTAAGTGATATTAATTTACCATTATCAGAACAAGCCAGAGACTATTTAATTGCCGAAGGTATAAAACCGGAAACGGTTATTAAAACTGGCTCCCCAATGACGGAAGTTCTAAATGCCAACATGGAGAAGATACTTTCAAGTGATATTTTAATTAAAGAAAAATTAGATGTCAAGGGGTATATTGTCATGAGTATTCACAGGGAAGAAAATGTTGATTCGCCCAAAAATTTTAAAGACCTGTTGGACTCTATAGAAGCATTGACAATAAAGTTTAAGATGCCAATTATTATATCTACCCATCCAAGAACAAGAAATAAACTAGAAGAGATTGGATATAATAGTAAAAACCCGTTAATACGCTTTTCTAAGCCTTATGGTTTTCATGAGTATAATAATTTGCAAATGAATGCTTTTTGTGTTATATCAGATAGTGGCACTATAGCTGAAGAAGGTTCTATATTGAATTTACCAGCTGTAACTATTAGACAAGCCCATGAAAGACCAGAGGGTATGGATGAAACTACAGTTATTATGTCTGGTTTAAATAAAAATAGAGTTCTTGAAGCTGTTGCAGTTGCAGTATCACATAATAATGAAAAGAAAAGAGTAATTAATGAAGTTATAGATTATACTGCTACAAATGTTTCGAAAAAAATATTAAGAATTATTTTATCCTACACAGACTATATTAATAGAACAGTTTGGCATAAAGAAATATAAATGAAATTAAAGGTATTAGTTTTAGGGTCAACGGGTTTAATAGGACATCAAGTGTATAATTATTTAGATGATAATAATAAATATCAATTATTTAATATTTCATACAGGAAAAAGTTAAATGATCAAACCATTGTATGTGATGTAAGAAATCATGAGGAATTTGTAGAAAAAATTAAATCAATATCTCCGGATGTAATTATAAATTGTATTGGAATCTTAATCAAAGGATCTAATTTAGATCCAGAAAATGCAGTATATATAAATGCATATATGCCTCATATGCTTATGAAATTATCAGATGAAACAAATTGTAAATTAATCCATATATCAACAGATTGTGTTTTTTCAGGAGAGAAAACTACTCCATACAGAGAGTTAGATTTCAAAGATGGAAAAGATACTTATTCTAAAACTAAGGGCCTAGGGGAAATAATAAACAATAAACATCTAACACTAAGAACTTCAGTCATTGGTCCCGAACTAAAAGTTGATGGCGAAGAATTGTTTCATTGGTTTGTAAATCAAAACAAGGAGATTAATGGTTATACTAAAGCTATCTGGTCTGGAGTAACGTCATTGGTATTGGCAAAAGCTGTTAATTGGGCAATTGAGAATAAAACTACGGGGCTTTATCATGTGACTAATAACAAAACAATAGATAAATTTACTCTATTAAATTTAATAAAAAAATATACAAAAAAAAATATTTTAATTAATTCTTTTGATGCCAAAATGTTGAACAAAAGTTTTATAGATACTCGAAAAGAATTAGATTTTGTAATTCCAGATTATGAAATAATGATAAAAGAAATGATTGGGTCTATAAATAAGAATAAAATATTGTATCACCAATATATGAGAAAAATGAATTTTTAATGAATATATTACTAGTATCGCAATATTTTTGGCCCGAAAACTTCAAAATAAATGATGTTGCCCAAGGACTAGTGGACAAAGGTCATAATGTCTCAGTACTTACAGGATTGCCGAACTATCCCAAAGGTAAGTTCTATAAAGGCTACTCATTTCCTAGAGTGAATAAAGAAATTCATGAAGGGGTTACTATATACAGGGCTCCTGTCATTCCAAGAGGAAAGGGATCTTCAATTAGATTGTTTTTAAATTATTTATCGTTAGCTCTATCAGCCTCATTAAGAGTTATGTTTATTAAAGATAAATTTGATAAAATATTAGTTTATGAGGCTTCGCCTGTTACTATTGGTATTCCTGCGATTATTGCTAAATTTCGATTTAATGCTCCAATTTATTTTTGGGTCCAAGATTTATGGCCTGAAAGTATTACCGCAGCAGGTGGTGTAAAAAATAAATATGTTATAAATCTAGTAGATAACTTGACAAGATTCATTTACTGGCAAAGTAAAAAAATCCTTGTTCAGTCAATGGCATTCATCCCATATATCTTAAATCAAAAAGTAAATAAGGATAAAATTATTTATTTACCAAACTCAACGGAAAAATTTTATAGGAAAGTAGATTTCAATAATAAATATAAAAAAACTATGCCTAAAGATGGGCCTATTTTAATGTTTGCCGGAAATATTGGTGAAGCTCAAGGTTTTGATACAATCATTAAATCTGCTTCATATCTAAATGAGTCCGGAGTAAAGGTTAATTGGGTTATTCTTGGTGACGGACGTCAAAGAGAATTAATTGAAAAAAAAATTACTGATTTAGGCTTGCAGAAAAACTTTTTATTTTTAGGTTCATATCCAAGTGAAGAAATGCCTTATTTTTTTGTTCATGCAGACGCCATGTTGGTAACGCTTAAGAAAAATTTAATTTTTTCGATGACCATTCCTAACAAGATTCAATCTTATATGGCTTGTTCAAAACCAATTATAGCTAATTTAGATGGTGAAGGCGGTAGAGTTATTCTAGAGGCAGAATGCGGCTTAGTTTCACCAGCTGAGGATTTCATGTCATTTTCAAAGTCAATAGTTACTTTTTTAAAACTAAGTTCTGATAAAAGGGAGTTAATGGGGAAGAACGCAAGATTATATTTTGAAACTGAATTTGAAAGAGAAAAACAATTAGATAATATTATAAATATATTTAAAGAAAAATAAACCTTTTATGAAAACCAAAACAATTTTATTGGGTTTAAATGAGCTTAACTTTGATTATATAAAGTTTTATATAGATTTGGGTCTCTTACCTAATTTTAAAAGAATATTTGAAATACAACCCCCAATAGAAACAGTTTCAGAAAATGAATATAAACTTCTAGAGCCATGGGTGCAATGGGTTACCATTCATACTGGTAAAACTTTTGAAGAACACAAGGTGTTTCGTCTAGGCGATATCGTGAATAATAGAGAGCTATCTCAGTTGTTTGAGGAATTAGAAACTGAAGGACTTTCTGTTGGTGCGGTATCTCCTTTTAATGCTGAGAACCGTTTAAATAATCCGGCCTTTTTTGTTCCAGATCCTTGGACTAAAACCAATCCTACTGGGAACTGGATTGTAAAAGCACTGTATCAAGCTGTTCATCAATCTGTAAATGATAATGCTAAATCAAAATTGAATTTAAAAACAATCTTTTCATTAAGTTTAGGGTTGTTATTATATGTGCCTTTGGCAAGATGGTCTCATTATATGAAAACAGTTTTTAATGTTAAGATACCTGGAGCTAAAGCTTTAATTCTTGATAGTTTACTAGCTGATGTTCATTTAGCACTTTGGAAACAGAATAAACCTGATTTTTCAAATTTATTTTTAAATTCAGGAGCACACATTCAACATCATTATTTATTTAACTCAAAAGCATA
>TARA_B110000027_G_scaffold121498_1_pt1 | contig 18903 bp, 17 predicted proteins | sample TARA_B110000027 | Tara Oceans TARA_B110000027 (sample SAMEA4397101) | marine metagenome | biome: Polar Biome; feature: [SRF] surface water layer (ENVO:00010504); material: water (ENVO:00002006), including particulate matter (ENVO:01000060) such as... | depth 5 m
ATCGATTTTCAAATTAAGGGAAAAATATCTTTTTAAAAAAATATTTTACTTTCTAAAATTTAATTTTTTGGTTTTTAAAAACTGATAGTGCATTCTCAGTAGTTATTTTTGCGATGATATCATCTGAAACTGCATAACATTCAGCTACTTTTTTCATAATTAAATGAATATAACTGCTTTCATTTCGATTTCCACGGTGAGGGGTTGGTGAAAGATAAGGAGCATCGGTTTCAAGTACAATAGATTCCATTGGAATTTTGTTTAGAAACTGATCAATTCTTCCATTTTTAAATGTTACCACTCCACCTATTCCAAGTTTAAAATTTAAATCAATAGCACGTTTAGCTTCCGATAACGCACCTGTGAAACAATGAAAAATACCGTATAAATCATCTCCACTATGCTGTTCCAAAACTTCAAAAACTTCATCAAAAGCCTCTCTACAATGAATTACTATTGGCAATTTATGCTCTTTTGCCAATTTTATCTGTTGCGAAAAAGCGAGTTGTTGCTCTTTGAGAAATTTTTTGTCCCAATAAAGATCCATCCCTATCTCTCCAATCGCACAAAATTTACGCTTTTTTAATTGTGTATCTATTAAGGTCAATTCTTCTTTATAATTCTTCTTTACATGTGTTGGATGCAATCCTGCCATTAGATGGATCTGATTGGGATAAGTATTTTCCAGAGCATACATTCTATCTATGTATGAACTGTCAATAGCTGGAATAAAAAAGTGCTGTACGCCAACCTTTAGAGCGCGTTCAATAACTAAACTCTGATCTTCATCAAAGGCTTCAACGTATAAGTGAGTATGGGTGTCAATCAATTGCATATTTAAATCATTATATATACACAAAGGTACTTAACTGTAAAAATACTCTTTCGTTTAAATGGAACAATTACTTTTGTATTAACCAAAATAATATAACAATTAAGGTAAAATGAAAATGCGCCCTTCTGTTTCTCTCCAAATCACGAAAACCCAACATATTATATGTAAAGCTCATATAAACGGTGTTGCATGTCAATTACTAGTTGATACTGGAGCCTCTAGTAGTTGCATCCACTCAAAACTTCAAGAACAATTTAAATTACGCAGCAAAGGTGATCCTTTTGACGCTGCAGGGGCAATTAAAGGTAAAATGGAAGTAATAATGACGGGGAAGAGTAAAATAAAATTGGGCAGATACGAAGCGGGGAAGTTAAGTTTTGTTTTACTTGATCTAACTCATATTAACCAAACCTTATCCTCTCAAGGGTCTTTACAAATAGAGGGGATTATTGGTGCTGATTTTTTAAAAAAGAATAAAGTAATTATTGATTATCGAAGTCGAAAGCTATGGTTATAGATCAAATGTATTTTTTATATCTTCTTCCATAAGGTGAGTCATTGGATCTTCTAAAGCTTCTTTAATCGAAACTAAAAAACCAACAGATTCTTTTCCATCAATAATTCGGTGATCATAAGACAGGGCCAGATACATCATCGGACGAATCTCGACTTTACCATTAATCGCGACAGGACGTTCAATTATATTGTGCATTCCCAAAATCCCGGATTGAGGAGGGTTAATAATTGGAGTAGACAACATAGATCCGAAAACACCTCCATTTGAAATGGTAAAAGTACCCCCAGTCATGTCATCTACAGTTATTTTTCCATCACGAGCACGAACGGCTAAACGTCCTATTTCTTTTTCAATACCACTAAAGGTTAATTTCTCTGCATTACGAACTACAGGAACCATTAATCCTTTTGGTCCTGATACTGCAACACTAATATCACAATAATCATAAGCGATTTTATAATCTCCATCCATCATGGAATTCACGTCTGGGAAAAGGGCTAATGCACGAACTACAGCTTTTGTAAAAAAACTCATGAATCCAAGTTTAACCCCATGCTTTTTAAAAAATTCGTCTTTATGTGCATTCCGAATCGAAAAAATAGAAGACATATCGGCCTCATTAAAGGTAGTCAACATGGCAGTCTCATTTTTAGCAGAGACTAATCTTTCTGCTACTTTACGCCGCAACATGGAAAGTTTTGTTCTGTTTTGTGAACGATCTCCCCATTCAGGTTGGCTCCCCATTGAAGGAAGTGCTTTTACCGCGTCTTCTTTAGTGATTCTTCCTGCTCTTCCTGAACCTTGAATTGACTTTGGATCCATCCCTTTTTCGGCAATAATTTTTCTCGCAGCAGGAGAAGGAATTTGTGAAGCATAAGAAGCCTCTTGAACCGGATTGTGTTTGGGAACTTCAGGAGTTACTGACACAGGCTCGGCTTCAACGGAAGGCACTTTCCCTTCAACTGCCTGTCCTTCGGTATCAATTAAACAAACAATTGCTCCTACTGTTACCGCATCTCCTTCTTCAGCTTTGAATGTAATCGTTCCACTAACCTCAGCAGGAAGTTCTAATGTTGCTTTATCAGAATCCACTTCTGCAATTGCTTGATCTTTTTCTACATAGTCTCCATCAGCTACAAGCCATTGTGCAATTTCTACTTCAGTGATTGATTCTCCAGGAGATGGAACTTTCATTTCTAAAATCATGATCTATTTCTTAGGTGTTCTTTTAAAATTATCTAATGTTGGATCAAAAACATAATCTATGACTTGTTGATGACGTCTTTGAAATCGAATTGCACTTCCTGCTGCAGGAGCTCCATAATAGCGTCTTGTCGCAGGTCTAAAACGTAGTACGTTCGGCAGCTGTAAAAGTAAAAAGCTCCAGGCTCCCATATTTCTGGGTTCTTCTTGTGCCCAAACAATATCTTTTACATTTTCATATTTTGCTATAGTTGCTTCTATTTCACTAACTGGCAGGGGAAAAAGTTGTTCCAAACGAATCAATGCGACATCTTTACTTCCTTTTTCTTCTCTAGCTTTATATAAATCGTAGTAAAATTTACCTGAACAAAAAACAACTGACTTTATTTCTTTAGTTTTTACTATATCATCAGAAATTAGAGACTGGAAAGATCCATCAATAAATTCTTTTTTTGAAGAAACTGCTTGGGGATGACGCAGTAAACTCTTGGGGGTAAACACTACCAGGGGTTTTCGATACTTAGTCTTCATTTGTCGCCTTAAAACATGAAACATATTGGCAGGTGTTGTGCAATTGGCAACAAACATGTTGTCTTTAGCGCAAAGTTGGAGGTATCGCTCCATTCGTGCCGATGAGTGCTCTGCTCCCTGACCTTCGTAACCATGTGGCAATAAAAGGACGAGTCCGTTTTGAAGTTTCCATTTATCTTCCGCAGAAGACAAATATTGATCAAGCATAATTTGAGCTCCATTTGAGAAATCTCCAAACTGAGCTTCCCAAAGGGTAAGCGTATTTGGACTTGCCATGGCATAACCATAATCAAACCCCATTACTCCATACTCAGACAAAAGAGAATTATAGGCACTAAAATGTCCTTGTTTTCCTGGCTTTATTCTATTTAATAAAATAATTTCATTTTCAGAGTTTTCTGATTTTATTACGGCATGACGATGTGAAAATGTCCCTCGTTCAACATCTTGCCCAGACAGTCTAACATTATAGCCCTCATGGAGTAATGATCCATAAGCGAGCAATTCTCCCATTGCCCAGTCCAATTTATCTTTTTCGAAGTACATAGCTTTACGATCAGCAATTAGGCGTTCTGTTTTTCGTAAATAATTATACTCTTCTGGTAAAGAGGTAATAGTTTCTGCAGCGGCATCCAAAAGGTCTTTTGAAACTCTTGTTGAAACTGTTTTACTCATTTCTATCTCATCAACACGATCAAAAGTTTTCCATTCATCTGCCATAAACGGAGTGATAACTGTAGTTTTTACTTTACGCGAATCTTCAAGATCATGCTCTAAAGAGTCTTTATATTCCTTTTCTAAAGTTCTAACATATTGATCGTCTATGACACCTATGGCTTTAAGTCCCGCTGCATAAATATCTCTTGGATTTTGATGCTTTGCAATGGCTTTATACAATTTTGGTTGAGTAAATCGAGGTTCATCTCCTTCATTATGACCATATTTTCTGTATCCCAAAAGATCAATAAAAACATCACCTCCAAAACGCATTCTGTAATCCAATGCAAATAAAGTAGCATGAACTACAGCTTCTGCGTCATCAGAATTTATATGCATAACGGGTGAAAGGGTAACTTTAGCCACATCTGTACAATATGTACTTGTTCGTGCGTCTAAATAGTTCGTAGTAAATCCAATTTGATTATTCACCACAATATGCACCGTCCCACCGGTACCATAACCCCTTAATCCAGCCATCTGAACAATCTCATAGGGTAAACCTTGTCCAGCTATTGCTGCATCTCCATGTACAATAATTGGCAATACTTTATTGGTATTACCATTAAATTTATTTTCTAATTTCGCGCGCGTAATTCCTTCTACTATGGCTCCAACTGTCTCAAGGTGTGAGGGATTAGGAGCAATATTCATGTTAATTTGTTTGCCCGTATCTGTGACACGCTGCGAGGTCCATCCCAAATGGTATTTTACATCCCCATCAAAAACGACCTCTTCATAATCTTTTCCATCGAACTCGTTAAATATATCTTTACTTGATTTTCCGAAAATATTAGTTAAGGTATTTAATCGTCCTCTATGTGCCATCCCCATTACAAACTCTTCTACTCCTTGATTGGCAGCACTCTCTACAATTGCATCTAAAGCTGGAATTAACGACTCTCCTCCTTCAAGAGAAAAACGTTTTTGTCCAACATATTTAGTGTGTAAAAAATTCTCGAAACTAACGGCTTGATTTAATTTTTTAAGAATGTGTTTCTTTTGCTCTACTGAAAATTTTGGGTGATTATCGTTTACGTTTAAACGTTGTTGAATCCAATTTACTTTTTCTGGACTACGGATATACATATATTCAATTCCAATGGAATCACAGTAAATGTTTTGTAAATGCTGAATAATTATTTTTAGAGAGCTTGGACCAATACCCATAATTTCTCCTGCATTAAATACAGTTGGTAGATCTGCTTGTGAGAGTCCAAAATTTTCAATGTCCAGTGTGGGGTTATATTTTCTTCGGTCACGAACCGGATTTGTTTTGGTAAACAAATGTCCTCGGGTACGGTACGCGTCAATTAATTTTACTGCACGAAATTCCTTTTGCACGTGCTCTGGTACCTCAATTTGTCTGTCAATAGTTCCAAAGTCATTGTTTTTCATTCCAAAGTCAAATCCCTGAAAAAAAGCTCTCCAACTAGGCTCTATGCTATCTGGCTGCTGTAAATATTGATCATATAGTTCTGCAAAATATGCAGTATGCGCAGCGTTTAAAAATGAATAATTATCCATGCAATGTTTTGATCCAAAAATCTTGTTGTTAAAATTACAACTTTTGCCTAAAGTGGATCTTTATTTATTAAAAAATACGTGTTTTAACTTCAACTTTTTCTTTCTAAAAAAAGAAACTTAAAAAGCAGAAAAAAAACTAATCCCTCTATTTATTAATAAAGATTTTAATACCTTTTTAGCCATGTTTGTACTCGTTGATTGTAATAATTTTTACGCCTCCTGTGAGCGGGTATTTCAACCGCAATTGGAACACAAGCCCCTTGTCATCCTTTCAAATAATGATGGCTGTGTGATTGCACGAAGCAATGAAGCTAAGGCCTTAGGGATTCCTATGGGGGCTCCTGCTTTTCAATACAAACAACAATTCAAACAACAGGGGATTAAAGTCTTTTCTTCTAACTATCCGCTCTATGGCGATATGAGTAGTAGGGTGATGAATATCCTTGGAAAGTACACTCCCAATCTAGAAGTTTATAGTATAGACGAAGCCTTTTTACAGTTTAAGGGGTTTGATTTGTTTAATCTAGAAAGTGAGGCGTATAGGATGCGTAAACAAGTACGTCAATGGACTGGTATTCCTGTTTCTGTAGGAATGGCCCCTACAAAGGCCTTAGCTAAAATAGCTAATAAAATTGCTAAAAAATTTTCGTGCCGTACTCGAGGGATTTATTCTATTGATACAGAAAAAAGAAGAATAAAAGCCTTACAGTGGACTGAAATAGGTGATGTATGGGGTATTGGGAGGCAACATCGGAAACGTTTGGAGGCTATGGGAATCACAAATGCTTTGGGATTTACTAGACTCCCCGACAGCTGGGTTCAAAAACACATGAGTATCTTGGGATTACGGTTAAAAAAAGACTTACAGGGAATTCCCTCTATACAACTGGAAGAAATGACCCCTCCTAAAAAGGGAATTGCAACTACGCGAAGTTTTAAAGGTACATTGACTAATCTTTCAGATTTGGAGGAGCGCATTTCAACCTTTTCAACAAGCTGTGCAGAAAAAATGCGAAAACAACATAGCAGTTGTAATGCGCTCTTAGTTTTTATAAAAAGCGATCCCAATAAAAAAGGAAGTATTCCTTATTACAACAGCTGTGTATTACCCCTACCATTCTCTACTAATTCAAGCATCACCTTAAGCAAATATGCTATCATGGGACTGAAAAGAATATTTAAAGAGGGGATCCATTATAAAAAAGCAGGAGTTATGATTATGGGACTAATACCAACAGAAGAACGTCAGTTAAGTCTCTTTCAAAACAACAACACTAAACATTTAGCAGTCATGCAAAGTATAGATCATATTCACAAACGATTTGGCCCTAATCGCGTAAAACTGGCAAATCAAGATTTAAAGCATACTTGGAAAATGAAGCAAGAACATTTATCGTCTCGTTTTTCTACAGAACTGAATGAAATCATTATTGTAAAATAAACATATGGAATCGCAAAAATTAGTTTTCTTTCATCCCGATCAAGAACACCAAAAAAAAATACACTGGGCTCAAGAAGGAATTTCTGCCGGCTTTCCTTCTCCTGCAGATGATTTTAAAGAATTACGAATCAGTATTGACCAAGAAGTAGTGCGCAATGAAGAAGCTACTTTTTATGCTCGTGTATCTGGAGAATCTATGCAGGGAGCAGGATTAGACAATGGAGACTTATTAGTCATTGACCGCAGTATTGAACCTAAAAACAATAAAATTGCAATCTGTTTTATTGATGGAGAGTTTACAGTAAAACGTCTTAAAGTAACAAAAGACGAAATCATTCTGATACCTGAAAACCCGAAATACCAACCAATAAAAATTACCGAAGAAAATGAGTTAATTATCTGGGGAGTAGTTACCTATGTAGTGAAGAAATTATGATTTAAAAGTAAACCCTAATCCATCAATACTTTATGAAAAACCTTAGCTAAAAAATTAGCCAATTGATCACTACTCAAATTAATATCTGAAGTATGAGTGATTAAAAAAAGTTCAGGAGGAGAACCCACTAACATAAAGCTCAAAAGGAGAAATTCATATTTCTTATTAAAATCTTTAATGCGTTTTGAAGATTTTAAATCTCGTATTAAATCTTTTACTATATTTTTAATAATTTCACTCTGATAAGTGCTTTGACGAATATGAGCTTGGTTAATTACGTGAAAATTGATCATTTGTGGAGAGCCTATAAAATCAAAATAACATTTAAAAGTTGCGTGTAAGTAATCATAAACCGACTGTGATTTCCCTCTATTGGCTTTTATTTCAATCTGAATATTTTCATTCATTTTATAAATTATAGCATCAAATAAAGAATTAACATCCGAAAAATAATTGTAGAACGTCCCTCGAGCGATACCAGTTTGTTTAACGATATCCGCTACAGTGGTTTTCTCCAAACCTTGAACTGAAAATAACTTTAACGACTCTTCTAATAATCGTTCGCGAACCTGAATTTTCAAAGATTCGCGTTTTCCCAAAAGTTGTGTTTCAGCTTTCACGATATTATAAGCGTTCGAAAATACCAGCAATCCCTTGGCCACCACCTACGCAAGCAGTAACCATTCCATGGCGCTGGTTGCGTCGTTTCATTTCATCCAACAATTGAATGGTGAGTTTTGCTCCTGTACAACCCAGAGGATGTCCCAAAGCAATCGCACCTCCATTAACGTTTACAGATTCAGGATTCAACCCAGCTTCTTGAATAACCGCTAGGGCTTGAGCTCCAAAGGCTTCATTTAATTCAGTTTGTTCAATGTCACTTAGACTTAAGCCTGCTTGTTTCAGTGCTTTTGGAATTGCTATGCAAGGACCAATTCCCATAAACAGCGGATCAACTCCTCCAACGGCACAAGCTGCCAAACGAGCAATAGGTTGTAAATTTAATTGTTTAACCATTTCTTCACTTACCACTAAAGTGAATGCCGCACCATCAGATGTTTGTGAGGCATTTCCTGCAGTTACTACTCCTTTAACTTTAAACGCAGGGCGAAGTTTTGCCAAACCTTCCAAACTAGTTTCACGTCTAACACCCTCATCTGTTGATACTGTATGTGTTTTAGCAACTCTTTTTCCATCAGCTACAAAAATCTCTTCGACTTGAATTGGTACAATCTGATCATTAAATTTTCCTGCATCTATAGCATTAGCTGCTTTTTTGTGCGACTCCAATGAAAAAAGATCTGCCGCTTCTCTAGTAATACCATATTTGTCAGCAACTGCTTCAGCAGTAGCTCCCATTCCAACATGATAATTTAAGTTCTCTAAATTAGCTTTATAACTAGGTGCTAGTTTATAGCCCGTCATAGGGATCATACTCATACTTTCCGTACCTCCAGCAATATATATATGACCAAAACCTGCTTTAATTTTTGCTACAGCTTGAGAAATTGCTTCTAAACCAGAAGCGCAATATCGGTTGATAGTAATTCCAGGCACTTCTTTTCCTAGAGCTCTAGCCGAAATCAGTCGCCCTATCTGAAGTCCTTGCTCCCCTTCTGGATTAGCACAGCCAACAATTACATCATCTACTGACTTGGGATCCACCTCCGGAACAGATAACATTAAATGCTTGATAACTTCAACAGCTAAATCATCAGAGCGATAGTTTTTAAATCCACCCTTTTTGGCTTTTCCTATAGCTGATCTGTAGCCTTTTATAATGTATGCTTCCATAATTTAGTTTCTTAATGGTTTATTGTTCATGAGGAGATATTGGATACGATCTAAGGTTTTTTGGTTCCCCAAGAGGCTTAAGAAGCCTTCTCTTTCTATGTCCAACAAATATTGTTCACTTACATTTTGAGAGCTTGTTAAATCTCCTCCACAAATAACATAAGCGATTTTACGGGCAATTTCTACATCATAATCAGACATGTATTCTCCCAATCGAAATTCATTTATGGCAGAATACAATACGCTCAATCCACCTCTGCCCAGTACTTGAATATCCTCGCGAACTGAGGGAGGCATATAGTTTTCTGCTAACTGAAGAACTTTCTCTTTAGCCAACCCAATATTCATTGGGGTATTAACACTGACAAAGTCGCGACCTTCTTTTAAATAATTTAAATCATAAGCTTCGTATGCCGAAGTTGAAACCGTTGCAGTAGCAATCGTTTTAAAATAATTAATTAAAGTAGGGGACTGTACATCTCCGTCAAAAAAGTCATCACTCGCACGAACAGCAAACTCTTTAGTTCCTCCTCCACCGGGCAATAATCCTACTCCAACTTCTACCAATCCAATGTAAGATTCGGCAGCATAAATACCAGCATCACAATGCATTGCTATCTCACACCCTCCTCCAAAAACATATCCTTGAGTGGCAACCACTACTGGAATTTTAGAGGTTCGTATTCTCATGTTGATCTGTTGAAAATCATCAATCATTTTACCTAAAGGTTCAAATTGTTTCTGCATAGCTAGCATTCCAACATTCATCAAATTGGCTCCAACAGAAAATTGTTTTCCGTTATTTCCAATAACGATTCCCTTCCAATTGCCTTCTTCTGCAATTCTAACAACCTCATCCATTGCACGCCCAATCCCTTCACCAATAGAGTTACTTTTACTCGTAAATTCAAGACATAATACACCATCTCCAATATCATGCACAGTACACTCACTGTTCTTAATTATGGGGGCGTTTTCACGATAGGTGTCTAAAATAATAAAGGCTTCTGAACCAGGGACGGTTTCAAATTTTTTAGATTGAATATTAAAATATTTTTTCTGCCCCTTGTCGAATTTATAAAAAGTATTTTGCCCAGTTGCTTTTAAATCCAAAATCCATTGAGGTACTTTTTCTCCCAACGCTTCCACCAATTCAATTCCCTTTTCTAAACCAATTAAATCCCAATATTCAAAAGGTCCATAATCCCAAACGTAACCTGTGCGCATGGCGTCATCAACCGGGTAATAATGATCTGAAATTTCTGGAACACGTTGAGCTATATAAGCAAATAAAGATCCGAAATAGTCTCTGTAAAATTGTTGTTCTTTACTGTCACCATCAACTAAATATTGGAGTCTCTTACTAATCAACTCCATCCCTTTAGCCGTTTTTATTATATCCATCTTAGGTTTAATAGAAGGCTCATATTCTAAAGTTTCGAGATTCAAAACATTGATGATGGATTTTCCGTTTTCATCTCGTTGTTGTGTCTTTTCGTAAAATCCTTTTCCAGTTTTGTTTCCTAAAAATTTATTATCTAAAAGAAATCGCATAAACTTGGGTTCTGGGCGATCTTTAAGTTTATCGATATAAGTATCTCCTGTGACATTCTGAGTAACAAAACGACTCACATTGTCACTTGTGTCTAATCCTACTAAATCTTGCAATCTAAAAGTAGCGGTGCTGGGTCTTCCGATGAGTGTTCCGGTTAATGCATCCACTTCTTCAACTCTAAATTTATATTTCTCTGCAAGTAGAGTCATCTCGGTTCCAGACATTACTCCAATTCGATTTCCAATAAAAGCCGGGGTGTCTTTACACAAAACCGTCTGTTTTCCTAAAGCAACTTTTCCAAATTCCATAAAGAAATCCGTGACATCTTGAAGTGTATCAGGTGTTGGAATAACTTCCAATAAACGTAAATATCTTGGAGGATTAAAAAAGTGAGTCCCACAAAAATGGGCTTTAAAATCATTTGAGCATTTTTCAGCCAATAAATGAATTGGAATACTTGAAGTGTTGGAGGTTATCAAACTTTTCGGCTTTCGAAAAGAATCAACTTTTTGTAATACTTGATGTTTTATGTCCAAACGCTCTACAACTACTTCTATAATCCAGTCTGCATGACCAATTTTCTCAAAATCGTCATCAAAATTTCCAGTTAAAATTCTGGAGGCAAATGATTTTCTATAAAGAGGAGCAGGCTTTGATTTAAGGGCCTTCTGTAAAGCTCCATTTACAATACTATTTCTTAGGCTTGGGTCTTTAAGTTGATCTCCTTTAAGATTTGGAGGGACAATGTCCAACATTAAAACTTCCATTCCAATATTAGCCAAGTGACATGCAATCCCTGATCCCATTACTCCAGAACCTAAAACTGCAACTTTTTTAAGTCGATACTTCATGAATATATTATTTGAGTGTCTAAACTAATAAAAAAAATGACATCGTGTCATTATTTTTTTTAGTTTTGAAAAAACATTTGATATGAGTCTAGAAATTATGATTTCCCAATTTGAAAAAAGAGCAGCAACAGCAGCCCCAATTGGTGGAACTTTAAAATTTGAAGTTGATGGAATAGGAATTTTAATTGATGGTTCTGGAGACGCAAATACAGTCAAAGCATCTGAAGATGCTGCAGATTGTACTATTAGTCTTACTGCCGAAGTACTTCAAAAACTTCGTGATGGGGATATCAATCCAATGATGGCTGTAATGGGTGGTCAAATAAAAATTAGTGGTGACATGGGCTTAGCCATGAAAGTTCAATCATTAATGGGTTAATAATAGTATAGTTTTTCATCACAATATTATTTTGTGTATTAAACGAAAAGAGGTACACTAAACAACTCATATCGATAACACAACATTGTGGAGACTTTATTTTCCCTATGCAGTTTCAACTTATAGATATTTGTAGAAAGTTACCGTCATTTAAAATAAGTTGATCATTTTAGTTCAATTTGGATTATTGTATCAACAGGATCTTTTGAAAGATTGGAAGCGTCAATGACCAATCCAAATTTATCATTTCTGAAAGAAAGATTTTTTTGTGATTTTAAGTCTCTAATACTTTTGATTTTGACTGAAACATCATCAATATGAATAACGTTTAATCCCGGGTTTAAAAGATGTAAGTAAACCGTTTTACCTTTTTGCGTAGAAACAAAATCTTCATTGGGAGCAATAGGCCCTTTTTGGGTTCCATAAATTGTAACCCCATTTTCTTTAAGCCATCCTCCAACTTTAAGAAGTGATGCTTGATGCTCCGGCTGAATTTTTCCATTGGGCATGGGACCAACATTCAAGAGCATGTTACTTCCATAGCCTGCAGCCTTAATTAGATAATGAATTAGTTCTTTATCTGATTTATGTTTACGATCAGTAAGGTTAAAACCCCATGACCCATTAATAGTTTCACAAACTTCAAGAGGTACTGATCCAATTTGATCCTCAGCGGTTCCCCATCCTGTTGAATTTTTTCCAGGTAAGTCTTTTTCAAACATTTGAAAATCTTCTCCATCAATTACCCCAATATGATGGTTATTACCGATTAATGCTTGGGGTTGAATTTCATGAATCATTTTATAAATCTCGTCATAATGCCAATCTACTTTTAAGTCACCATATGTTTTTCCGTCCCATTCTTTTTGATCCCAATGTCCATCAAACCAAATTCCAGCAATTTCACCATAATTAGTTAATAATTCTTTCAGCTGTATTTTCATAAAAGCGATATAGTTTTCCCATTCACCTTGGCCTCTACCAGGAATGCCTTTTCCCGTTCTTCCTCTTGGAAAATAATCATCTCGATTCCAGTCCAGAAGGGAATAATAGAAAAATAGTTTAATTCCTTGTTTGTGGCATTCCTCTGCCAAAGCCTTTAATACATCTTTGCCATATGGCGTTGCATCCACAATATCATAATTGGTGGCCTTTGAGTCAAACATAGAAAAACCATCATGGTGTCGACTAGTAATGGTAATATATTTCATCCCCGCATCTTTTAACAGAGCAACCCATTCTTTGGGATCAAAATCAATAGGATTAAAAAAGTTAGGCAATTTTTCATATTCATTAATAGAAATATTTTGATTGTGCATTACCCACTCACCATCTCCCAAGAGACTGTAAACCCCCCAATGAACAAACATTCCGAATTTAGCATCTTGAAACGAAATTCGAGCTGCCAGATTTTCGGGACTTGGGGTGTAATTCTGAGCCATTAGGTTTGAGAAGGAAAAAGCATATATGAACACTAGGATGTTTATTGATTTTCTGATACAATTCATTAGTTTCTTATTTAAATTTTAGCGTGCTATTTTAAAAAGGGGAAATTAATTCACCTGTAGATGATTAAAAGTAGTAATTTTAGTGGAAATAAAATCTTATGAAACTAAGTAATTCTTTTATCCTTTTTATTTTTTTTAGCCTCCTAACAACTCCATCAGTAGCTCAAGATTGGCCTGATTTTAAAAAATTTAGAGAGGCCAATACTAAACTTAATCTTGTTGAAAAAGCAGAAAATAGAATTGTTTTTATGGGTAATTCTATAACCATTGGATGGCTAAATAGTCATCCTGAATTTTTCAAAAATAAACCTTTTATAAATAGAGGTATAAGTGGGCAAACTACACCCCAGATGTTAGTTCGATTTCGTGCTGATGTAATTGACATTTCTGCTGCAGCTGTTGTGATTTTAGCGGGGACAAATGATATCGCAGAAAATACGGGACCTTCTTCTTTAGAAATGATTTTAGATAATATTAAATCCATGACTGAAATAGCTCAAGCCAATAACGTAAAAGTAATTCTATGCTCTGTTCTACCAGCTTATGATTACTCTTGGAGACCAGGATTAGAACCTAATATTAAAATCCCAAAATTGAATTCAATGATTAAAGATTATGCTGAAAAAAATAAAATTTATTATTTAGACTACTTCAGTGCTCTTGATGACGGAAATAACGGAATGATACCTGCCTATACTACCGACGGAGTTCACTTGACTCTAGAAGGATATCAAGTAATGGAGCCCATGATTGAAAAAGCTATAAAAAGTGTTTTAAAGTAATATTGCGAACGCTTTTTTAGGAATTTTACTTTTTTTGTTTAGTTATTTATCAAAACTCAATCAAATAAAACAAGCTTGATTATATTTTGTTTCGATTAAGCTTTTGTGAATTTAACGTTAAAACGAGAGTTCCCCCATGCCATATGTAAGTGAACCCCATCATCAACTCCTTCAAACGCCATAGAAAAAGCCTCAATTGAATCTTTACTTTCAGTAATAGGAATACTTACTCTAACCACATCCATTTCTTCTTTGTAAGAATAAGCGCCCCAAACATGTATTGCTCTGTTTACAATAAGAGTCATTTGCTTTCCATTTGGGATTGCATATAGGGTGTATGATCCAGCTTCAATCATTGTGTCTCCTAATTTCATAGGCACATAAAGTGTTAACTCAGTAGATTCATTAGCTCCCATCCTCCATATTTTACCTTCAGAAACTAAACTATTAAAGTTCCGTCCTTTCAATTGAGGTCGGCTGTATAATACACGAGCTAATTTACTGACTTGTTTATTACTTGAAGGATACTCAATCATATCTAAAGGACTTTTATCAAGACCTTTGAATGCTTGTGCTTGAACGATTCCAAAAGAGAAAAGAAACGTTAGGGATAATACTACTAAATTTTTCATTGTGTTTTTTTTTATTTCAAAACGAAGATAAGAAAGAAGTAATTTAAATTCAATTAAATTTTAATTTTTAAAAGAAAAAGTCGCTTGGACGGGATGATGATCTGACGCCCATTCACCTTTAAGAGTCTTAAGCCATATGTGATCAGCTGTTTCAAGATGAAGCTTTTTGTTGAATATATAATCAATTCTTATAGTTCCTGTTTCGTCTTTGTTAAAACCTGTGAAAGTTCCGTAATTTTTTGCAGAGGATGGTAATTGATTAAGCACATCATTAAAAGACTTTTGAAAAATTTTTATGGGCTGTGTTTCAGGAGTTAAATTAAAATCACCCGTTATAATTACTGGAAGTTTCATCGAATTTAAGTATTTTATTTTCCTTAAAATTAACTTTGTTGACTCAACTCTAGCCAATTCGCCAATATGATCAAAGTGAGTATTGAAAGCCCAAAATTCTTTTCCTGTTTGAATATGTTCAAAACGAGCATAGGTGCAAATTCGTTCTAAGGCTGCATCCCAACCCACTGAAATTTTCTCTGGTGTTTCGGAAAGCCAAAAAGTATTTCTCTCCACTAATTTTAAATTTCTCGTATTATATAGTATAGGACTATATTCCCCTTTTGATTTTCCGTCCTCTCTTCCGACACCCACAAAAGAATATTCCTCCATTGCATCATTTAAAAAAAATAATTGGTGTTTTAACACTTCTTGCATTCCTATAATATCTGGAGCTGTTTCCTTAAGGTAACTTAATACTTTATGTTTTCTAAGGTCCCATTTATTTTGGCCATCATCAGGATTGTCATATCTTATGTTATATGATATTACTGTGATTTCCCTTGAAGTATCATTAAAGACCAAAAAACTTAAAAAGTACATTAAATAAGAGAATATTAGCATTTCGTAAATTAATTAAAAACAGTGGTATCATGGGAGAAACTTTGATTTAGCATCATGATTCTTTTTGATATTAAAAATTTAAATTAAGGTAGTAATTTAAATGACTCTTGACTCGTACTACAAATTATATATTAATTTAAATCCACTACCACTTTATTCAACTTTGTTTTTTTTGTAATTTCACAACAAACCAACTAAGTAATGAAAAACATATTCTGTATTTTAATATTCCTCATGTCATCCTCAAAAATAGTAGGGCAACATGGAAAAGTAATGGACAATCTAACCCTTGACAGTAAAATTTTGAAAGGGGAACGTAAATTTGCGGTGTACTTACCCCCTGATTATGATTCTTCAAGTAGAAGTTATCCTGTATTATATCTTTTACATGGCTACACCGACGATCATACAGGATGGGTTCAATTCGGTGAAGTACTTCACATAACCGATAAAGCAATACTTAGTGGAGAGGCAACTCCTATGATAATTGTTATGCCAGATGCTGATACTGGATTACCAGGATATACTAATGCAATCTCTGGAAAATGGAATTATGAAGATTTTTTCTTTAAAGAGTTAATGCCTCACGTTGAAGAACGTTTCCGAATCAAAAAAGACAAACGCTACAGGGCTATCTCAGGACTTTCGATGGGAGGTGGAGGAACATTTCTCTATGCACTTCATCGACCAGATTTATTTTCTTCAGCAGCACCTTTAAGCGCATGGATGGGACCTCAAACTCTTGAGGAAATGCAAGAATTTGCAGTACGTGAAAACATGAAATTCGATGAAGATAGTCTAGACGGATTCCTCAACATAAATAATCCCTTAAAATTAGTTGATCAAATAGATGCTAAAAAATTAAATTCTGTTCGATGGTATATCGATTGTGGAGATGATGACTTTTTATATAAGGGAAACAGTCTTATGCACATCAAAATGAGAGATAAAAAAGTTAATCATGAATTTAGGATCCGAGATGGAGGCCACACCTGGACTTATTGGAGAACTTCACTTCCTACTGTACTTTCATTTATTTCAGATCATTTTCATCAAAATTGATTTTATAAATGAATTTCAAATCCATTTTAATCGTTTTACTTTTAGTTAGTTGTTCAGGTATTGAAGAACTTTCAGATAAAGGGGAAGAGAGTTTTGTTGATGATTCTTCTATTAATCCACTCCCTTTTATTTCAATAAATACAGGCGGTAATTTAATAGTAGATGATCCTAAAGTAAGTGCAAACCTTAACATTAAACGGGCGGATTCGCTGATTGAAGCCCATCAAATAGGAATAGAAATAAGAGGTTCGTCCTCACAAATGTTTGATAAAAAATCTTACGGTTTTGAAACATGGGATGAAAATGATGATGATCTCGATGCACCACTAGGAGGATTTCCAGATGAAGAAGATTGGATTTTATACGGTCCTTACAGTGACAAATCTTTGATTCGTAATGTTTTGATTTATGGGTTATCAAATGACATCGGACAATACGCAACACGAACTAATCTATACGAGCTTGAAATAAACGAATCTTTTCTTGGGACTTATGTCTTGATGGAAAAAATAAAACGTGATAAAAATCGAGTCGATGTTAGTAAAAACAAAGAAGAGGATGTCAGTGGGGGCTATATTTTAAAGATTGATAAACCTACAGGTGATGGCCAGTGGTATGACGACTCTTTTTCCTTTAGCTCAAAGTTCATGCCTAATGGAAATATAGGACAAAATAAAAATACCTTTTTTCTCTACGAATATCCGAATGCTGACGATATTAACGATGATCAAAAAAACTATATTCAAAACTTTATCCATGATTTTGAAAATGCTCTTGCCTCAGAAAACTTTAGTTCTGAACAAAGTGGCTACCAAAACTATATTGACCTGGATAGTTTTATAGATTTTTTCATACTTAACGAGGTCTCCAAAAATCCTGATGGTTTTAGACTAAGCACCTTTATGCATAAAGACAAAGGTGAAAAATTAAAAATGGGTCCAATTTGGGATTTTAATTTAGCCTTTGGGAATGTAAATTATTGTAATGGTGCCTCAACGGAAGGTTGGACACATCGCTTTAATGAGGTTTGTCCGAATGATACATGGCTTGTTCCTTTTTGGTGGAACCGATTCATGGAGGATCCTGTTTTTGTTTCAACCCTCAAAGAACGATGGAACAATTTAAGGACAAACTTGTTTTCAACTAGTGAGGTACTTCAAAGAATCACTTTGATTGAAGAGGAATTAAAAAGCAGTAATGCTATTAAAAATAATTTTTCTAAATGGTCAATTTTGGGAGAATATGTTTGGCCTAACGATTATATTGGGAATAGCTATGATGATGAAATAAATTATTTGAAAGATTGGACTGTGAAACGCCTTGAATGGATGGATATTGAAATCAATAATCTTTAATCTATTAAATGTTAAAAGCAGTAATTTTTGATATGGATGGGGTAATTGTTGATAGCGAACCCCTTCATCACAAGGCCTATCAAAAGATGTTTTCTGACTTTGACCTAACAGTTTCAAAAGAACTCTATGAATCCTTTACTGGACAGGCAACTATGGCCATATGTGAAAGACTGTGCGGGACATTTAACCTCGACTATGAACCCCAGCTACTGGTCAATCAAAAACGAAAACACTTTAGCCTATTGTTCGATGAAGATCACGAATTTTGTCTTATTGAAGGTGTTCTGGATTTGATAAAGGATTATCATCAATCCGGATTAAATTTGGTTTTAGCATCTTCTGCATCAATGCAAAATATAAATCGCATTTTTAAAAGGTTCGATCTAGACCCTTATTTTAAAGCTAAATTAAGTGGTGCTGATTTAAAAGCTTCCAAACCACATCCAGAAATATTTGTTAAAGCTACAGAGGCTTCTGGCTTTCCAAAAGAAAATTGTTTTGTAATAGAGGATTCCACTAATGGTATCTGTGCTGCAAAATCTGCAGGACTTTTTTGCGTGGGATTTGAAAGCCCCCATTCTAAAAATCAAGATTATACTAAAGCTGATTTAACCATAAATTCATTCGAAGAAATTAGATTCGAAAAAATCAGTTTTAAATTTTAAACCCTTTACTAGATTCCTAAATCAATTGTCTTAATCGATTTAAATTATTAACTTGAAGTGAATTTTATCTTAAAGATTAAATTAATTTAAAATAATATTTTAGACAATGATAAAAAAAATGGCTACTCAGAAATATGTTTTTTTAAGAAAAAAATTCATCACTCTAGAAAGTATCCCTCTCAAATACAAATCCCTATCACTAAAAACTAAATACAT
>TARA_B110000027_G_scaffold5982_1_pt1 | contig 18903 bp, 18 predicted proteins | sample TARA_B110000027 | Tara Oceans TARA_B110000027 (sample SAMEA4397101) | marine metagenome | biome: Polar Biome; feature: [SRF] surface water layer (ENVO:00010504); material: water (ENVO:00002006), including particulate matter (ENVO:01000060) such as... | depth 5 m
GCACTTATTTCCAATGAAAAAAGTAAAAATCTTAAATATTGTGCAAAATAAACCATCAATACAAGTAATTTAACTTTACTATTAGAGTGATGAAGGTTTATTAAGGGAAGGAAAAAACTTACTCAATATAAAATTATTTTTCTATAATTATTTTATATTTTTAATTCTAATATCTAATTTTTACTATTTATACGAAAATAATCATCTAGTTTAACTAATTCGTCGAATGTACCTTGATTTTTTAGTTCTCCTTTTTCTAATAAAAATATTTTATCACATCTCTTTACTGTACTCAAACGATGGGCAATTAAAATAATTGTGATACTTTTACCAAGGTTATTTACAGCCTCCATTACTGCTTGTTCAGTTTGATTGTCTAAAGCACTCGTTGCTTCGTCTAAAATAAGCACTTTTGGGTTATGATACAAAGCTCTTGCAATTCCAATTCTTTGTCGTTGTCCTCCTGATAATCTAACTCCTCGCTCACCAATGGTTGTTTGGTACTGTTTGGGCAATTCTTCAATAATAAATTTGTGTAAGTTTGCAATTTTAGATGCATTTTCAATAGCTTTATGATCAATATCTTTAGGATCTACTCCAAAGGCAATGTTAGCGGCAAGAGTGTTGTCGGCCAGAAAGATGTGCTGAGGTACGTAGCCAATAGAACGCTGCCAAGCTCTTGAGTTTTGTTTTGTTATAATTTTCCCATCAACTTCTAAGGTTCCTCTTTGAGCCTCAAGTAACCCTAGAATAATATCAGCAGTTGTTGTTTTACCACTTCCAGTGGCACCTACTAGTGCGACAGTAGTTTTTATAGGTATACTGATATTAATACCTTTTAGCGTTGTTCGTGATGTGTTGGGATAATTATAATAAATATTTTTTAAATTGATTGCTTTATTAAGAGATAAAATACCTTGCTCCTGATTTGAATTACTTAGTTTTAAATTTTTCATATCATCACAGAGTTTATCAAGTGAAGGACCAATATATGAAAGTGAGGTAAGAGAACTATAAATTTTTTGCAAAGCTGGCATCAAGCGATAACCAGCAAAAACATATAAACTGATGATAGGTATGATGTCGCTAAAAATACCTGATTGTGTCATAAGATAAAGTATCACCAATAAAATTCCACCAAATGCTATTGCTTCAAAAGCAAAGCGAGGTAATTCACTTATAATAATTGCAGTAGCCTGAGATTGAGCATAAGTATGAGCAGGATTAGAAAAACGCTTGATATAAGTTTGCTCTAATCCTCCGATTTTAACCTCCTTTGCAGCACCAAAAGCCTCATTAACTGAAATAAAACGCAATTCATTTGATTCTAAACGCTCTTTTCCAAATCGAAGAAGATATTTACGTAATATTTTGAAAACAAGTCCATAGGCTCCAATAAGTGAAAAACCAATTATCAGTGCTAGTTTTGGATCAGTTACGATTAATAAAGATATAATTGCAATTGAAACCATGGCTTTAGCTATCAGTTCGAATAATGGAGCTATGCCACCTCCAACTACCACATGTGTTTCTACTAAAATACTTTTTCCAAGATCAGCACTGTTACGATTTAAAAACCAAATATAAGGCTGATGTAAATAACTTTCTATTAAACGTTTACTAATACTGTATTGACGCATTTGAATAAATCGCACTTGCGCATAAGCTGTAAGAGCCTTGAAGGCAATTGAGGCAATCAATATTAAAAATAAAAGTATACCTAGAGCAAAAATAAATTGCTGGTCATTCTCAACACCAAATATCTTTGAAACTTCAAACATCTTGATATAAAAAATGTTTGTTTCAATTATACCAGGATTTGAAAGAACTGCCATAAAGGGCAAAATAGACGCTACACCCATCATATCTAACAATGCCATTATTAAGATCATTAATAATAGCAAAGCTGCTTTTTTGCGCTCACGGTGTGTTAGTAAAGATAAAATTTTCTTAAAGGTTTGCATTAATTTTTTATAGAGTTGTTATGTATTTTATTAATTTAACATGTTAAATATTTACGTTACTACTTATTTAAATATAAATTTTAAAATATTACCAAAGTACAAATCATTAGTTTAATCTATAGCATATAAGTCTTAATTTGAATTTTTAAGTAAATTAAATACAATTTCTTTTAATTTATTGTTATTTTTATTTAAATATAATTGATCTTTAATAGAATTATAATATTTTTTTTCCCAATTAGTTTGACTACAATTTTTTATGTTATCTAAAACTCTTTTTATTTCATCATAAGAAGATTTTCTTACTGTAAAGAAATTATATCTTTTTTGAGGAGGAGCTGGCCATCCAAACCAATGTTTGGAATCAAGAATTTTGGGTGAGAAAATTGCTACTTTTTTTTTTCTTCCTATTGACTCATATCCCATTGTTGAGCGCATAAATATTATGTTTTGGTACTTATCTAATATTTTATAACTTTTTTTCCAGTAATCAACTTTGTGAAAAATACAATTAGATTGAAAAAAATTTTTATAATACTTAATCTCATCTATTACCCTATGATCATAATTTCTTAAAAGAATATGAATTTTTTTATTAGAATTATAAAAATATAAATTAACTAAAGGTAATAATTTATCATAAAGCTTCATTGCATTTATCTGCATCTGCTCTTCAGATTGATCAAATTCAGATATGAGTAAAAAATTATCACTCTTTTTAGATTTATTGATCTTAACAAGATTATTTTTAAAATTTCCTAAAACAATATATTTTGATTTTATATGTCTCTGAAAAGATTGAATGAAATATTTATTAAAAACAAAAAAATAATCACATTTACTAGATCTATTAAATTTATATTTTTTGAAATAAGAAGGAAAGTGAAGTCCATTCTGAATTGATATAAAATTTATATCTTTAAAACTATTCTTTAAATCAAAAAATTGAGGCTTTCGTTCATTAAAAGTAATTACAACCTTTGGCTTAGTAAATTTTATATAATTTTTGCAATATGTCGAAAATTTAAAATCAAAAAAAATTATTTGTTTTAGAAAAATCCAAAAGTAAATTTCTAATTCACGTATTTTTAAAATATTGAAATCTTTCTTTATAGTTTCTTTTAGAATTAACGAGTGAATTTTATCATAAAGAAGTATGCTATTTTTATTTGGAAAATTAAATAGAAGCTTTATTTTCAAAAGCTTTTTAATTTTTTTAATAAATATTTGAGTCATTATGTTTTGAATCCATAAGAATTGATATTATTTGTTTTAGCTCTTCAAGATTTACCGAAACACCTTCTGCTTCAAGTATATTTATTTCCTCTGTTAAACTTTTTTCTCTAGCCGTAATGCTAAAACATTTTTTAACAAACTTAAGTAATTTTATTCCTATTTTGTTTGGTAATAAATTTAATATTTTTCTGAATAAATTTTTATTGTTGTACTGTAATATTTTTTTAATGTGTACTTCAAATAGATTTGAAATAATTTCCTCATTTAATATAAAATTTTGATTTGGTGAAAGATCATTACACGCTTTTTTCATGTTTTGTAAAAAAGAAATCTTTTCATTTTCATTTTTTTTGTCATACCACCATTTTTCTATTGATACATCAGGTCTGTTATCTACACGTGATATTTCGTTGTTTCTCATCCACATTAGTTCTGAAATTATTTTAGATTTACCAGATACCATAGTCAAAAATTCCATTTGCATTTCAAAAGAAGCAAAAAAACTATATTTTTTTTTAAAAATATTACAGCATATTATGTCCCATTTAGCAGAACGCATTACTGAATAAAAATGGGCTGGCACATAAGAGGAGAAATGTTTAGAGACTCTATCGGTTGCACGATCATAATCCAAACAAAGATCTTTCAATTTTGGATACTGATTAATTCCTAAAATTTTTTTTTCCTTAGTACGAAACCCAACGGCACGACCTCCACAACTTGAAAAACTTGGCTCTGTTAATAAGAAATTAACACATGTAGACAAGGCAGAAGGTAAATAAAACTCATCATCACAAGCTAAAATAGTAAACTCAGTATCAATATAATCAACAGAACTTAAAAACCGTTCATACAAACCTCTTGGGTCATATACATATCTAATATTTTTTGCCTCTAGACATGAATCTGCAAACTTTATAGAACTTCCATCAAGTATTAGCACTTTTACATCATATCTTGACCAATATTTTACAGTACGCTTTAAAAATTTATGTCTATTGTAGGTAAGTATTACTATTGTTAACTTATCTAAAAATGAATAATTCATTTTTAGTTATTTTCCATTTTTATATTTAATTAAAACTCCATTCCACAAATTAGTTGAAAATACTCTAAAATTATATTTCTCTAGTAATTTAAATTTTTTATTTATTTTTAAAAAACTTTTTATTGCTGTATATGGATTACTTTTTGTATCTGAAATGTCTGTTCTTTTTATTTTTTTTAAACGTGCCGGATTATATTTATGAATAGTTGTATCAAAAACCAAAAGGTGCGAATTATGAGAAACAAGTTTGCTATATAACTCTAATTCCTTTAATACATGATTATGAGTATGAGCTGAATCAAGGATAACTAATATTTTTTTAAATTTTTTAGAATATTTCAAAACCTTTTTAAAAATCTTTTCATCTATGGATGATCCTTCAATAAACTTTAATCTTTTCTTTAAAAAATGGTTTTTGTAAACATGAAGTGCATGCTTTCTTATGTCAATATCAATTCCAACAACTTTTGAATTTTTCTTTCCAATTAATTGTAACAAAGATGCATAAAAAATCATTGAGCCAGCCCTTGCTATGCCCGTTTCTATTATTAAATCTGGATTAATTTTGTAGATTATTTCTTGTGTTAAAATCATATCATCAGGATATTGTATTATTGGAACACCTAGCCATTCAAAATTATAAGTATAATTTAGCTCTGCTGTCTTTTGTGTAATATTATAAGAAAATGCATTTATTTTCTTATCACCTCTACTCTTTTTAAGCCTATTGAATTTTTCTTTGTTAAATTTTTGATCAATATGCTGATAAAGTTTCATGATATATTTGTTATGTAATATAGTTTTGTTTTCTTATAAACATTTTTATTAAATTTTCTAGTTTTTAATATAAATTCATCTAACTTTTTATAGCTATTAAATTCTTAAAACCATTTTTTTTATAAAAGATTTTAGCTTTTCTTGCACATTTAAATACATGAACTAAAATTATTGTTTTTCAATAAATTTGATTAATTGACTAACAATTTTTTTGGACCTATATTTTTTTAATTTGTTTAATACAAAATCTTCATCTATATGATTTAGAAATTTTCTAATTTTTTGAATTAATACTTATTGCCTATATCATTAAATGATATAAATTAAATTTTAATGTTTACTATAATTCTTGCAGGAGGAAAAGGTTCTAGACTTGGTTCAACTACAAAGAAGATACCAAAACCAATGGTCAAAATTGGTAAAGATCCTATCTTATTACATATAATGAGAATCTACCAAAAATATAATTATAATAATTTTATAATTTGTACAGGTTATTTGCATGACAAAATTAACAAATTTTTTAATCAAAGATCAACATCAAAAAAAATAATTTTATGTAATAAAAAAAAATATCTTGAATACAGCTCCAAAAAAGAAGGATGGAAAGTGATTCTAAATTTTACAGGTTTAAATTCGATGACAGGTGAAAGAATTAAAAGAAGTAAGAATTTAATAAATTATTATGGCCTTGAAGACTTCTTACTGACATACGGTGATGGTGTAGGATCAATAAATATAAAAAAGTTAGTCAGTTCACATAGAAGATCAAAAAAAATAGCCACTATTACTGCTGTAAAGCCACCACCGCGTTTTGGTGCACTTACAATTAAAAACAGAAATGTAATAAATTTTTCTGAAAAAAAAATGAGAGATAATGTTTGGATTAATGGAGGTTTTTTTGTTTTAAATAAAAAAATATTTAATTTTATCAAAGGTAAAAATCCAATTTGGGAGCAAAAGCCTTTGGAGAAATTAGCAAAACATCTTTATTTAAACGCTTATAAACATAGTGATTTTTGGCAACCAATGGATACTATTAAAGATAAAAACCAGCTTACAGAGTTACTTTATAAACATAATAATTTGTTAAACATAAAATGAAAGTATTAATCACTGGAAATAGAGGCTATGTAGGTGCTGCTGTAACGAAATATTTAAATAAAAAAAATATTGATGTTTATGGAATTGACAATAATTTTTTTTCAAAAAAAATAAATAAAAATCAAACAAATATAGATATTAGAGAAATTAATGAAAATATTTTAGATAATATTGATGGTGTTGTTCACCTAGCTGGAATTTCAAATGATCCTATGGGTAAAAAATTTAGTAAAGCCACTAAATCAATAAATCTAAATGCAAGCATTAAGTTTTTTAAAATGTGTAAAAAAAAAAATATTAAAAGTTTTGTTTTTGCTTCAAGTTGTAGTGTTTATGGTCAAACAAAAAATAATGTTGTATCAGAAAATAGTAAACTAAACCCTTTAACTGATTATGCAAAATCAAAAATAAACTTTGAAAAAATAATAACTAAAGATGGAATTGGAAATACTAACACAACTTTTTTAAGATTTGCGACAGCCTGTGGTTATTCAGAGAATTTTAGAAAGGATTTGGTAATAAATGACCTTGTCCTAAATGCAATAACGAAAAAAAAAATATTGCTATTAAGTAAAGGAACTGCTTGGAGACCATTTATACATGTTAATGATATGGCGCGTGCAATTTATTGGTCTTTGATTAGAAAAAAAACAAAGAAACCAATCACAATTAATACTGGCAGAAACTCAAATAATATAAAAGTTATAGATGTTGCAAAAAAAATAGAAAAAAAATTTAAAGGAGTTAAGATAGAAATAGCAAGTAATGCAGAAAGTGATAAACGATCATATAAAGTAGATTTTAGTAAATTTAGGAAATTATCAGGAAAGTACTATGCTAAATATGATCTTAACAACATTATAGATGATCTAAAACTTAACTTAAAAAACAAAAAAAATAACTTTAATAGCTTAAATTTGATCAGACTGAAAAAACTAAACAAATTATTAGAAGAAAAAAAAATCGATAATCTGTTAAAATGGATAGATCAAAAAAAATAATTAAATTAGATATTAAAGATGCTCTATTAATTAGGGTAAAATTATTCAAAGATCATAGAGGTGAATTTACCAAAATTTTCTCTAGTGATTTTTTTAAAAAAAAATATCCTAAAATCAAACAAATAAATATTTCCCTTAATTATAAAGCAGGTACACTACGGGGTATGCATTTACAGTCTCACCCTTTTACAGAAGAAAAATATGTTTCTTGTATTGAAGGAAAAATTCAAGATGTAATTTTAGATTTGAGAAAGAATTCTAAAACTTATGAAAAATGGTTATCTGTTGATTTATCAAAAAGGAATGGCTATATCTTAAAGATACCTAAGGGATGTGCACATGGTTTCCAATCCTTAGCAGATAATAGCAGGGTCATCTACTATCATACAAATACGTATAATAAAAAATATGAAAAAAATATTAACCCTTTAAGTGATCATTATAAAATAAAATGGAAAAAAAAAATAACAAAAATTTCAAAAAAGGACAATAAAGCTAATGACTAATATAACACAATGTAAATCATGTAAATCAAAGTCAATTGAAGTTTTTTTTGATTTTGGAAAAATGCCAATTGTAAATAACCTTCTTATAAAAAAAAAAGAAAAAAATAAATTTTTTCCTTTAGGTCTAATACTTTGTAAAAAATGTTATTTTGTACAAACTAAAAATAAGCTAGATCCAAAGAAATGTTTTAATAAAAATTATCCTTACTTTTCAAGTACTTCCAAATTTTGGTTAGATCACGCCAAGGATTATTGTAAAAAAATAGAAAAAAAAATCAAATTAAAAAAAGGTGATCAAATAGTTGAATTAGCCTCGAATGATGGCTATCTCTTAAAAAACTTTGATAAAGAAAAATATAAAATATTTGGTGTTGAGCCTACAAAACCTGCAGCAGATATAGCAATAAGAGATGGGATTAAAACATATAATGATTTTTTTTCTTCTTCTTTTGTTAAAAAAAAAAAATTAAAAAAAACTTCGAAACTTATTATTGCAAATAATGTTTTTGCACATATTCCAAATATAAATGATTTTACCAAAGGTGTTCATGAGATGATGGAGGATGAGGGTGTTTTTACAATTGAATTTCAACATTTGTTAAATATGTTGAAATTTTCACAATTTGACACAGTGTACCATGAACATTATTCTTATCTTTCAATTATTTTTTTAAAAAATTTATTTAAAAAATATGACCTAAAAATTTGGAAAATTGAAAAACTTAATACTCATGGAGGAAGTTTAAGAGTTTATGTTAGCAAAAAGAAATCAAACTATAAAATTCAGCCATCAGTAAAAAAAATTATAAATGAAGAAATTTTGTTTGGTTTAAAAAAGATTAAAACCTATAAAAAGTTGCAGAATGATGCAAAAGAAATTAAAAATAATCTAGTTCAATTTTTTAATAAAAATCAAGATAAAGAAATTCATGCATACGGCGCAGCTGCAAAAGGGATAATATTATTAAATTATTGTGGAATTACTGATAAAAAAATCAAATATATATATGATGCAGGAAAATTAAAAATAAATAAATATATAGGTGGACCTAAAATTAAGATTTTACAACCAAATAAAATTAAAAATAAGAAAATAGACTATATGTTAATTTTACCATGGAATCTCAAAAAAGAAATTTCGCAATATGTAAGAAAAGAAAATAAAAAAATAAAGTTTATTATTGCAATACCAAAACTAGAAATTTTTTGAAAAAAAAAATATTAATAACAGGAGCAAATGGTTTAATAGGAAGAGAATTAGTTAACCAACTAATAGCCAATAAACAAAATTCATTAACTTTAATTTTGAGAAAAAATAAAGTATTTAAAAAAAGTAAAAATTTAAAAATAATTATAGAAAAAAATTTATCAAAAAAAAACAAACTTTGGTGGGCTAAAAAAATTGACTCCCAAGATTTTGTTTATCATCTAGCTTGGTCTGTTAAAGATAAAAACTATCTAAAAAATTATAAAAATATTGAATGTTTAAATATGTCTCTTAACATTGCATTAGCCAGTAAGAACAAAGTAAAGAATTTCATATCTCTTGGAACTTGTCTTGAATATAAAAAAAGTAATAAAGTTTTATCAAATTCAAGTAATGTAAAACCAGAAAGTCTTTATGCTTCTTGTAAATTATCAACATTTTATATTTTGAATAGTATTTTTATGAATTCAAAAACAAAATTTAAGTGGTTAAGAGTTTTTTATATTTATTCAGAAAATGATCATAAAAAAAAACTGGTGCCTAGCTTAATTGAAAAATTAAAAAAAAATAAAAAAGTTTTTATTAGAAATCCATTTGTTGTTAGAGATTATATAAATTTAGATAAAGCTGTTAAAAAAATTATTTCTTCACATAAAAAAAAACTTACTATTCAAAATATTTGTAGCTCTAAAGGAATTTCGTTATTAAAAATTGCTAAAGATTTAGAAAAAAAACTTAAGAAAAAGAATCTTGTAACTTTTTCCAAAAAAAAGAGAATTATTGATAATATTATTGGAAAAAACTAACCAATAAATTATAATAATTTATCACTAATAAATAATTTTTTACTGATAAATTTTTTTAAAAAAAACCCAATGCAATTAAATTATAAAGCAAGGTCTGTATGCATTAATATACTTATAAATTTAGCTTTTAAACCTGGGGTTTATTGGGTATGAATTTTTTCTTTCAGCATTGAGATCTTAAATTAATAAGCAACCCCAAAGAGCTCCATACTGCAAGAGCAGTTGATTTGTAATCAATAGGTTCAGAGTTCAACTCCATGTGGGGCACCACACAATCCACAAATAACATTCACTATAATTTTACAACAATAGAATTTCCACTTGGAAAATGCAATAAAGTCTCAGGTTTATCTTTAAAAAATTCATCAACTGTTTTTCTTAATTTTGGATATCCCCAACCATAATCATCAAAATAAATTATTCCACCAGGTGTGATAATATCATAATATCTTTCGAGTGTCGCACGCTCTGCTATGTGTCCGTTCATATCTAAAGATAAATATGCTATTTTTTTTACAGGAACTTCTTTTAAAATTTCCGGGACGGTTCCTCTAATAAAATTAACATTTGGATATTTTTTAAAACGTTCTTTAACTTTCTTAAGTATATCATCACCATACTTTATTTTAAGTTCAAAATTTTCATTTTTTGGATCTCCCCAATTATCTATTAGGTAGAATTTCTTATCTTTAAATTGTTCAAAATTAGTATAATCACATATTATTTTCGATAAAAAACCCCACCATACGCCACACTCAACGAAGTCTCCATCAATGTTGGTTGCTTGATTAGCGGCCCAAGTAGCTATATGTGCTCTCCAATGGAGTCGGCTAAACAAGTGGGTTGATTCTTTATCAATTAATGAGTAGGCCTCTTCATAAGCTGATTTAAATTTATCGTCATGCATAAAAGCAACATAACGTGTAGTTGCAAATTCATCCCCCATAAGACTAGCTTCTTTTATGTCAATTATGTTTCTTTGCCCGGTAATTGCAGATTTTAGAGCGAGATAATTAAGTCTTACCAAGTACACTGGGAGGTTCACAAGTCTTTTTAAAATTTGTAATAATGGTTTACCAAAAATAAAACTGGGTATCCCTTTAAAAAATAGCTTTTTTTTATTTATCATTTAATTGAGGTGTTATTAAAAAATTAATTAATCATCATTTAAAGTAATAATTAAAAAATAGCTATCTTTATTTTTTATCTCTATATTTTTTTTACTTATACCTTTAGGAATAAACAAAGTTAATTTCTCAAAGTTAATAAACTTCTTTCAATTTATTTAAAAAAACTATTAAATAAAATGATAAAAAAATAAGCCTCATATGATAAAAATAGGAATAATAGGATGTGGAAGTATTTCAAAATTTCATATTCCTGCGTTACAAAAAGTTGGGTTTTCTATTGTTGCAATATCTGGTAGAGATGGTTCAGAGAATAAATTAGAAAAGTTTTCAAAAAGTAATAATTTAACTAACTCAAAAATTTTTTCAAGTTCGCTTGAACTAATTCATTCAAATATATGGGACGCTCTTTTAGTTTGTTGTCCTACAGAAAATTCGTTGGAATATTTAAATATTGCTTGCAAATATAAAAAACCTATTTTAGTTGAAAAACCAATTAATTATCAAAGTGATAAATTATTTCCTTTGCTTAAATATAAAAATATCAAAGTTGCATTCAATAGACGATTTTATGAGTCAGTTAAATTTGCAAAAAAATTTTATGATGAAAATAATATTTCATTAATTAAAGTTTCAATTCCTGAAAAAAATAGTGAAATAACAGATATAAAAAAATTTCCCACATCTATCTATGAAAATTCAATACATATGTTTGATTTACTTAATTTTATTACTGGTAATTGTAATTTTCATTATTGTGAAAATCTCATTTACCAGAAAAAATATAAAACAATAATTGCAACAGGAACTAGTAAAAAAGGAAGCTTAATACAATTAGACATGTGCTTTAATTCTTCTGACAATTTTTCAATTGATATTATTTCTGAAAAAAAAAGAGTTGAATTATCTCCAATCGAAATAGCTAGATTTTATGATGGGATTGAAACAATTGATCCTACAAAGGAAATTTCAATAAGAAGATATAACCCAATTATGCATGACGAAGTTATAACTGCAGATATAAATAATTTAAAACCAGGTTTTTATGAGCAAGCTTTAGATTTTAATAAGTTTTGTAAAGGTAAATTTAATAAAGGTCCTTCAATCATAGATGCCTACAATAATCTTAAATCTATTGAACAATTATTTGAGTTACAAAAAATTAATTTTGGATAAATATTTTTTTTAAAGAGCCAGTAATATAACCAACAATCTATTATACTTTAAGTAATTGGAAGTAAATTACTAGTTTTTAGATATGATTTATCAAAATGATTTTTTAGAGTTTGAAAAACTAACTTATGATGGAGTACACTTTGATCATAAGTTGGAAGAGTACATTCATTTTTTTCTAATATACTTTTGATATAAATAGAAGTTCTTTCACTTAAATATCTGAACTTAAAATTAATACTTTTTTTTTGATTAGACTTAAAAATAAATCCTTTCAAACTATTAACAGTAAGTTGAAATTCTGCTCTACTTGATTTATTTGATAAAGATATCAGAGTTTCTCGTTCACTATTTTTTTCATAGTTACATTTAAGAAAAAGCTTATTATTATTTATTCCATGAAATTCAAGACTCCCAAAAGTTTCAAAAAATCCTTTCCTCTTATTTTCTATTATTACATTCTCTAAACTTGAATTAAATAATACTATTTTTTTTCTATTATTAATATGATGAAACCATTCAAGCCAATGAACACAATTAGAGCAAAAATTCCAATTTTTACCTTTAACAGAGATGTTAATTCCATCAGTTTCACTAAATATATCTGATAAATTCGGGAAATCAGTACTCATCCATTGATTGACCCATACTTTAGTGCCATTTAATTGAAATAATTTTTGTGCCTCGTTAAAATGACTTAATTTATTAAATAAAAATTTTTCCAAAATTATAAACTTTGGATTCTTATACATGTACAACTCTTTTAGCACAGAAAATCTATGATCTGAATTTGTAGCAACAATAACAAAATCAAAATCTTCTTCAATTTCACTAACACTTGTAGCAAAGTAAAAAAAATTTAATCTTTTTTTTTTTAGTGAAATTTGTTTGCACTTTTCCAAACAAATGGTTGACTTATCAATTAAAAAAATCTTCATTTTATAGTCTAAGTTTAAAACAGACTCGAGATGCCTTTGTCCAATTTCACCACAACCAATAATTGCTAAGTTCATTATTAATTAATAGTTTCTTTAAAACAAAAATCAAACAATAAAAAATATTTTAAGAATTTTAGAAATAATTTAAGAAGAATATCAAAAGAGACATGATTCTTGCTCATTCATCTGAATATTTAGATTAGATATACTTTTTATTGTAAATGAAATTAAAACTCCTTATATAGAGTTTTGTGAAATTTTATTATAAATATAAAAAACCAATTAATAAAAATAATAAATTTATTGAAAATTTTTTTATTAAAAAAGGTTTAAAATTATTAGTTGATCTATCTAAAAAGAAAAAACATTCAGTAAACCAAATCATCCTGAATGAACCATATATTCCTGAATTAGATGATCTTTATAATTTATATCAATATATTATAATCAATAAAAGAACAACAATACTTGAATTTGGTTCTGGTTGGTCAACTCTTATATTTAGTTTGGCATTAAAGGAACTAGCAGATAAGTTTTCTTCTGAAGTTAAATCATTAAGAAGAAATAATCCATTTGAACTATTTGTCATAGAAAATGAAAAAAAATATTTAAATGTTACTAAAAATAGAATTCAAAAATTTAATAAATATTTAAAGATCAAAGATCCAATTAGAATTAAATATTTTTTATCAGATGTTGAGATGACAACTTTTAATGATAAAATTTGCACTCAATATAAAAAATTACCATTATGCAATCCTGATTTTATCTATTTAGACGGACCAGATCAATTTAATGTGAAGAGTCATATAAATGGTATTAGCACGAGACACAAAGATATGATGCCAATGGTATCTGATATCTTAAAATTTGAATATTTTTATACTCCAGGAACCATAATAGTTTGCGATGGTAGAGCAGCAAATGCTAAATTTTTAAAAGATCACTTCAAGAGAAAGTGGAAATATATTGATGATCAAAAAAATGACCAACATATTTTTTGGTTAGCAGATCCATCACTAGGAAAATATAATAATTTACAATTAGAATTTTATAATAAAAAATAATAATGCTATTTTTTTGATATAATGAGGTCTTCTACTTTTTCTAAAATAAAGTGTCCAAGGAAAATATGGCATTCTTGAATTCTTGCTGTATTATTTGAATTTACTATTAACTTAATATCACAATTTTTTCTTGCTTTACCGCCATTATTGCCCAAAAAACCTATTGTAAAAATATTATTTTTTTTGGCTTCTTTTAAAACTTTTAAAATATTTTCTGAATTACCTGAGGTTGAAATACATATTAAAACATCATTTTTTTTAGCTAAAGCTTGAAAAGGTCTTAAAAAAATATCATCAAAACTATAGTCATTTCCACATGCTGTTAAGGTTGATGTATCTTGAGCTAAAGTTAGAGCTGGAATAGGACTTCTATTTATATGAGGTCTTAATCTTATAATGAACTCTGCTGCTAAATGTTGTGCGTCGGCAGCTGACCCACCATTGCCACAAAACATTATTTTGCCACCTTTTTTTAATTTTTTTTGAATATTCTTAATTGCATCAATTACATCTTTGGACATTTTTATTATATCTCGATGAACGTTAATATTTTCTTCTAACTGATTTTGTAAATCAATTTTAATTTCCGTTATGGCTTGCATTTTAATTGTTGATGTGAGCTCTTAACTTTTTAGCAATTGGCACTTCATCATCAATGATTTTTCCAATTGAAGGATTGCCAAGTGATAATATCATTTTATCTATAGATTCACAAAGATTTTTCATACCAATTAATTCTAATGATGCTGATTGATCTGAACCATACATTGCTCTATCTAAGGTAATGTGTCTCTCCAGAGAGCTGATGCCAAGCATTAAAGCGGCCAAAGATACTGCCACTCCATTTTCGTGGCCACTATAACCTACGTTACAGTTATATTCATCTTTTAGTGCATTAATTGTAACTAAATTAGCATCCTCAATTTTCATGGGATAGGTTGAAACACAATGCATTAATTCAAAGCTACAATTATTTTTTTTAAATATATTTACAGCATTATCAATATTTTCTTTTGATGACATGCCCGTAGAAATAAAAGTATGTATATGTGTTTTTGCAACTTCATTTAAGAAATTATGATCCACAATCATTGCTGAGGCAATTTTATGGTATTTTAAATCATAATTTTCTAAAAACTTTAGACTTTCAACGTCCCAAGCCGAGGCAAACCAATCTATATTAAGTTCTTTACAATATTTATCTATTTCATCGTATTCTTTTTTCTCAAACTCTAGACCTAATTTTTGCTCTCTTGTAGTTTTGCCCCATGGACTTTCTCTTGGTGTATCTAATGTTTTTTCATCATAGACGATATTAATCGTTCTTTTCTGAAATTTCACAGAATCAAATCCACAATCTTTAGCACTTTTGATCAATTTTTTAGCTATATTAATATCCCCATTATGGTTAATTCCTATTTCCGCAATTAAGTATGGTTTTTTCATATAATTATTTGTTTTTTATTTAGCCCTTATACTCTAAATTGAAAAAAAAATAATGAAAAAAATTTTCCTAAATCTAGAAAATAAAAATATTGTTATAACTGGTGGAAATGGTTTTTTAGGCAGTCAAATCACCAATGCATTGCTTAATGAAAAGGCTAATGTCTATATAATTGATATTAAGAAACCAAAAGAAATAACATCTGCAAAATATTTTAAATCTGACATCACAAATGAACAGGATTTAAAAAAAATCTTAAAATTTTTCAAATTAAAAAAAATCAAAATTGATGTTTTAATAAATAATGCTGCAATTGATTATCCACCTTTAAAGTCAAAAAAAAACAATTTTAAATTAGAATCTTTTCCAAATAATTTATGGGATAAAGATATTTCTGTAAGCTTAAAAGGAAGTTATCTTTGCACAAAAGTATTTGGTTCATATATGTCAAAATTTAAAAAAGGATCAATTATAAACGTTTCATCAGATTTAGGAATTATTGCTCCAGATCAAAGGATCTATAAAAATAGTGGTTTTGTTAAACCTGTTACCTATTCGATTGTAAAACATGGTATTATTGGTTTAACAAAATATACCGCGTCTTACTGGGGTAAAAAAAACATCAGATGTAATGCTATTGCTCCTGGGGGGATTTATAATAACCAGGATAGTTCATTTGTTAAAAAAATAAATCAACTAATTCCACTTGGAAGAATGGCTAAAAAAAATGAATATAATGGTTTAATCTTATTTCTTTGTAGTGATCTTTCTTCTTATATGACAGGATCGGTTATTGTTGCTGATGGAGGCAGAACAATAATATAAAATGATTTTATGTTAGGAATTGTACAGGGAAGACTTTCATTTTCAGGAAAGAAGTTACAATGTTTTCCCAAAAGACCATTAAATGAATTTAAATTAGCTTCAAAAATTGGATATGATTTTATAGAATTTTTTGGTGAAAGAATAAAAAATAACAATAATCCGATTTGGACAGATGATGGTATTAAAAGATATATTAAAGCATCAAAAAAATATAATCAAAAAATTTATTCTTTTTGTGATGATTATATAATTAATCATTCTTTAAGTGGCAAAAAAACTCTTAATGAAATAGTAAATACAATAAAACAACTTAGTAAGCTAAACATAAAAAAATATATACTTCCATTATATGGAAAAAGTTTTATAAATAAAAAAAATCAGAAAAAAGTTATTGAAAATTTATCATTTATTTCAAAAATTTGTAAAACAAAAAAAATAGAGCTCCTAATTGAAAGTAACATGAGTCCAAAAGAATTTTTTAGTTTAAAAAAAAAGATTAAATCTAATAATTGTTATTTTCTATTTGATACTGGCAATAGAGTTTTGTTAAAAAAAAATTCAGTTCTAGATATTTATAAATTTAAGAATGAAATTAAACATGTTCATTTAAAAGACAAAAATTTTAAAAATAAAAATGTTATTTTTGGTAAAGGACAAGTAAAGTTTAAATCTATTTTTGAAGAGCTTAAAAAAATTAATTATAAAGGAAGCTTCACAATAGAGAGCCAACGTGGGAAAAATATCAAAAATCAAGCAACTGAAAATTATATATTTTTTAAAAAACTAATTAATCAATATTTAACTAAATGAATATATTAATTATAGGTCTGGGCTCTATAGGACAAAGACACTTAAGGAACCTAAAATTAATTGAACCAAAGTCTAATTTTTATGCCATTACAAGTAATAGAAAAAAAAGTGCCCCATTACTAAACAATTTAAATCAAGTTTTAAAAGGAGATATTAAAAAAAAATATTTACTTACATATTTTAATTCCATTTCTGAAATCTATAAAAATAATATTAAGATAGATTGTGCTTTCGTGTGTACACCATCATCAAAACACATTTCTCAAGTCATTGAACTATTAAATTATAACATTCATTGCTTTATAGAAAAACCTCTTGGCTCTTCATCAAAACAATTATCAGAACTAGAAAGTTTACTTAAAAAGAAAAATAAATTAATAACAATGATGGGTTATCAATTAAGATTTAATCCATTAATTAAATATTTGAACAAAGTTATTAAAAAAAAATCTCCAATAGGAAAATTGATTTCTGCAAATATTTACCATAGTGAAAATATTAAAGATTTTCATCCTTACGAGGATTACAGGATTACATACGCTGCAAACAAAAAACTTGGTGGAGGTGTTATTTTAACTCAAATTCATGAAATTGATTATTTTCTTCATTTGTTTAGCGACTACAAAATTATAAATGCAACATACGTTTCCTCAAAAGTATCTGATCTTGATATAGATGTGGAGGATATATTTTCATCTAATTTTTTACTTAAAAAAAATAAGAATAGGATGTTTTGTAGTATAAATTTAAATTACTTTGAAAGACCAAAGAAAAGAAAATTCTACCTAATTGGAAACAATGGATCTTTGGTTGCTTGCTTTAATTCTCAAAAAATTCACATAATTAAGAATGGGAAAGAGAAAATTCTAAAGTTTAATTTCAAAAAAAATGATATTTTTATAAAGGAAATAAAATTTTTTATATCAAAAGTAAAATCTAAAAAAATAATCTCAAAAAATCTAAGTTTATATAACGGAATTAAAACTTTACGCCTTGCATTAAAATTAAAAAATAGATTTATTAAGTAAAAAACCACATATAAAGAAAGTTAGGATTTCCAATATATAAATAAAATTTTCAAAAAGATTAATTTTCTTAAATATTTTGATATTTTTTTGATGAAAAATATAATCAACTTATATTTTATTTGGATGACACAAGTTTTGATCTTATAAACTAAAAACTCTTAGACTTTTATAAAAATTAATTAGTTCAAAAAATTTTTTTTAAGTCTTCTTTATAATCAATGTCTAAAGTTTCTTTAGTTAAAAATGGGCACATTTTTCCGTATAGTTTATTTTTATTTAAAAAAAATTTTGGTTTTAAAATATCTATATACCCATTTGGTAAATATGTTTTTGGAAATTTTTGTCTCGGATAAGCATGATACTCACCATGTAAACTTTTATCAAAAAAACCTTTTAGCTGTTTATCTTTTATCATGAAAAGTTTTTGGGCCGGTTGGCTAAATTCTGAGACTGATCTCATAGAATCATATTTTTTTAATTTTTTTATAAAGGAATTAATAGCCGTATCAACAACATGGGTGACTCTATTTGGTGTGCTAGGTCTTAAAAGTATAATTAAATCTGGATAATATTTTTTTTTGATAAGAAATTTTGATGCATGTAGGATATAATCATAGTCTACAGAATTGTCAGAACTATATTTTTTGGGTCTTAAAAACGGTACCTCAGCTCCAAGCTTCATTGATATTTTTTTATATTTATTGGAGTCTGTTGAGACAATCACTCTATTGATATATTTTGATTTTAGTGCTGTTTTAATTGAATAATATATAAGTGGTTTTCCTTTATAAGGTATTATGTTTTTATCTTTTATAGATTTAGAGCCTGATCTAGCTGGAATA
>TARA_B110000027_G_scaffold28872_1_pt1 | contig 18857 bp, 10 predicted proteins | sample TARA_B110000027 | Tara Oceans TARA_B110000027 (sample SAMEA4397101) | marine metagenome | biome: Polar Biome; feature: [SRF] surface water layer (ENVO:00010504); material: water (ENVO:00002006), including particulate matter (ENVO:01000060) such as... | depth 5 m
CAATTCCTGAACAATAGCCCAATTCTCGAATCATTTCTAAATCAAATTCGGTACGTTCTTTTAAACGTTTTGCTTCGAGGTGTTTTCCAATCTCTTTAAAATAGTCGTGTTGTTTGACTAAGTCATCTTGAATGTCTTTAATGGCATTTTGTAAAATATCAGGTGAGGTGACAAACATATTTGCAGGATAAATCGTGATGCCTTCATAAACTTCGATGACTTTATTATTATTGACATCAAAGGCTTCAATGGCTTCTATTTCATCGCCAAAAAAGTGAATTCTGAATCCATAATCGGCATAACTCGGAAATACATCCACGGTATCGCCTTTAATTCTAAAATTACCATGATTAAATTCCCCTTCAGTTCTAGAATATAAACTTTGAACGAGCTTATGTAGTAGTGCCGTTCTCGAAATGACTTCATTCGTTTTTAGACTGATGACATTTTTTTGAAATTCAACAGGATTTCCAATACCATATAAACAGGAAACTGAAGCAATCACAATCACATCTCTTCGTCCCGATAGTAGGGAAGACGTGGTGCTTAAACGCAGCTTTTCAATCTCTTCATTAATGGATAAATCTTTTTCTATATAGGTTCCAGAAACAGGAATATAGGCTTCGGGCTGGTAATAATCATAATAGGATACAAAATATTCAACGGCATTTTCAGGGAAAAACTGTTTAAACTCTGAATACAGTTGTGCGGCTAATGTTTTATTATGGGCTAATACCAATGTAGGTTTCTGAACGTCTTGAATAATATTGGCAACCGTAAAGGTTTTTCCAGACCCTGTGACTCCCAAAAGTGTTTGGTATTTTTCTTCGGACTCAATTCCTGCAACTAATTGTTTTATTGCTTCGGGTTGGTCTCCAGTGGGTTTAAAATCTGATGTAAGCTTAAATTGCATATCTGCAAAGCTAAGGGAAAGTAAGCGCTAGAGCAAAAAGAGATGAAAAATATTTCTTAATAGTACTTTAATAATTTAAGTATACCCAACCCGTTTTTGGTTTTGAATTCTCAACATTCAAATGCAACACATAAAAATAAGTTCCAACAGGAAGCAGATTTGTGCCTTTAAGGGAACCATAATTTGCTTTTCCATCCCATTTAATAGTATTATTTCCCTTAAAAATAATGGTACCTAAACGATTAAATATGATTAGCTCATGTTGTAAAAAGATATCGTAGAGTCCATCTATATTAAACCAATCATTATAGCCATCTCCGTTGGGTGAAAACCCTTGAGGAATTATAGGTTCACAGTCACTAACTACCAATTCTACTGAAAAAATGTCATAGCAAGGCTCTGCTTCAATTTTGATATATACTGTCTCTGTAGCGCTAGAATTTATATAATTCATAGGATCGATTATGGCTCCGATATCATCAATTAAATTTTCTAAAGTTTTATAATAAACAGCAGTCTCTAAATTGAGTGTATTGTCTATTTCGATTAAAGCATCCGTTAAATTATAAAGGGCTTCATTGTTTCCAAAATTACATCCGATTAAAGGGGTTAGTGGGGTAGTATCCGCAGATTCTAGAAATTCAATAGTGGAACTATCTATATTATTAGTTTCGTTAATTTCTGAGATTATTCCAGTACCCATGCCATTGTCATCTACAACAACACTAAAATTTATTGTATTTGAAAGCGAAGCATCCACTGAGAAATTAATGCTATTAGATTCGGTTCCATTCATAAGGATGTCGTTCATCGTTTGTGCTTGTGCCACTAAGAAGTTGTTGGCGTAAAATGCGAGGGGTGTATTTGCAGGTAATAATTGTGTAGAGTTCATGTTTTTTACGGTATAGTCAACGGATAATTCTCGAGAATTACAACGTTGTTCCACGGCATCAATAGCGATCGTTGCATCGGGTAGTTGACTGTTTAATACTGTGATGATATTATTCACCATTACTAAATCTTGTCCCGAAGTTAATTCTATAGTCGCAGATTCATCACCAACATTAATAGTATTCTGAATAGGATAGACATCAATATCCATATTGTATAAGTTGGAATCGTTGGTAAAACTATTAGTACCATTAAAGGCATTATTGGCAGGATTCAGAGGTGGGTTGCTAAGCGTTATACCGTTCATTGACAGCACTTCATCGACTGCTAAACCCGCATCGCCTTCCCATGCTATAAATCCAATTTTAGCTCCTGTGGTGTCCATGACATTTAGGTTGTTCAGTTGTATAGTGATGCTCTCGGGAACACTTTCCAAACCATCATATACATTTAATTGGTTCAAGGGAAGACTTGGATCAGAATAGATAATAGTTATAGCCCAACCCGCAAAGTTTGTACCTGTGGAGCAATACGGGGCTGAAAGTTCAATAGTCTCTAAATTACTAATAGTGTATAGACCGTTTCCTTCTGATTGAATTATGTCTGTTACGTCAGCAAATGCAGCAAAAAATTGCCGATTAGAATCCAAAGTATACGCAAATGTTCGTGAAGGTGTAATGGAAGTCGTGTTTAACGTGACATTAAAATCCCCAGATCCAGAGCCTGCCCAATAGAGGTAAGCGGCTTCGACGGTTTGTGTTGTAGATAAATTTAAAGTCGCCGATGAAGCGGCGTTAATGACACAATTAAAAGATATATTATTTTCGGAAGTATTTAGTGTATTCCCAATGGCTGTGTAATCTAATCGACCATTTAATTGATTAAATAGAGATATGTTTTGAGCAGGTAGAAGTTTTACTAAAAGTATAATAAAACTCAAACAACAGATGTTAAATTTGTTTCTCATAATGATTGTAAACTTACCAAATATACCAATTTAAAGTACTATAGGATTAGCGTTTTAAAGAAAAATGACCTTTGTAATCAAACTGCTCTGTAGGTGTTTTTATTTTTGCTAAAAACCAATAATCCGTAGCGGGCATTTTAGCACCATTAAAAGTACCATCCCATCCTGATGAATTATGATCCAAATTTTTTAGTAGTTTCCCAAAACGATCAAATATAAAAATAGTAGACCCTGGTAGGGTTTCGATTCCGATAATATTCCAAGTATCAAAATAGGTGTCGTCATTGGGTGTAAAAAACTTTTGTGCATTAATGACCAGAACGTCTTTAGTGGTTTCTTTACAACCATTTAAATCTACGACCGTTATGGTATGATATCCTAAAGTAACAAAGTTGAAAAAATTAGAAATTTGCAGCGGTCCATTGTCTAACTTATAGCGGTAGTCTCCAATCCCGTTCACAGTAATTGTAATTGAGTTTGGATCGGTAAAATTTAATACTTCGGTGAATTCTATTGTGGCAGCTTCAGAAATAAGCACTTCAAAATTAGAAGTATCGCTGCATCCATTTGGCGTGGTGACCGTGACGGAATACGTGCCTATTGTATCAATACTAATTTCATTGGTAGTTTGTCCTGTAGACCATAAATAGGTGTCTCCAGTGTTGAAGGTCTCAGCACTGACGATAAGGGGTAAATTATCTAAGCAAATGAGCTGTTGCGGTATGTTAACGATTGGTAAAGGATTCACGGTAATTGTGAACTGGCTATAGCTTACACAATCGGTAACTGTATTAATGATGCGTGCAAAAACAGTATCAAAATTTGTTACCCTATGTATTTCATTTAAAGGGGCGTTGTTTAATACTGCATCTGCCATGTCTTTATGATAAGATACCGAAAAGTTAGTTGAAGTTTGACTCCCTAAAATAAGCACTGTTTGTGGCGATAAATCAAAGTCTAAAATTCCATCAAAGTCATCATCACAATTCTCTAAATTGGGCAGTTGATTGGCGATTGGATTTGGATGGACTATAAAATTGAAATTATGAATATAAAAACAATTTGTGACGGTATTTTGAATTCTCACAAAAAGCGGCGTACTTCCTGTTTGATAGTTGTAATCTGTAATAGTATCGAGTTGGTCTTTGGCATTCATCAACGTTTCAAAATATTGAAGTGTAATGTTTTGTGTTTCTGTAGAAAATAGAATATTTAGATCTAACAAGTCAAAAGTAGGAGTGTTTGGGTCACAGATCACATATTCTGAAATTTGATTTATAGCAGGTGGTAAAATTGATGTCAGTGTGAGGGGGGCGGAAGAAAAACACTGTGAAGCCGTATTTAAAACCTTGATATAAATTGTTTGAGGGTTGGAAGTTGTTTGGAAGGTGTCTATAGCATTGATTTCAGGGAATCCATTTTCAAGTGCCTCTAAACTGAGGAAATAACTTGAAACGAGAAAGTTTTGCCGCACATCAAAAATACCAATTTCATAGTCATTAAGGTTAAAAACACTAAGACCATCATAATCTATATCACATTGAGTGATGTTATTGTTTTGTTCGACTAATGGGGTTGACAATACATTAATACCAAAATCATCAATCAAATAACAACCATTATTATTGTGTTCAATTCGTATAAAAAGTGTTTGAGGATTGCTCGTGTTTTCATAGTTTAAAGGAAGTGGATTAAAATTGGTATCAGCATTTACAAAACTGCTAAAAAATGAAATCATTGGCGCAGGCGAAATACCTTGTGTTAATGTAGCGGCAATGGCATTGAGGTCAATGTTTATTTTCCCATCAATTACTCCTGATTCACACTGGGCAATATCAATGTTAATAGTATTATTGTAAACAGGAAAAGAGAGAGTATTAATTTCCAAAGAAGACGTTGAAAAGCAATTTGAGTCTGTGATATTATCAACTTTCACATAAATTGTTTGTGGAAAACTACTCCCGAAATAAGGACTATTTTTATTAATTAAATTTGTGAAACCAGCATCTTCGTAATAGAATACTTCCTTACCAACTTGACCATTTAGAATTTCAATATCTCTTGTATTGAATAGAAAACTAGGATTAGAAGAACTGTCTACACAAATATCATAATTCACAATCACGGGGATGATTGGTAAAGTATTAACGATCACGCTTAGCGGAATAATTACAGGACATCTTAAGGGCGTCAAAGTTTCTTCGGCACGAATGTACAGCGTTTGCGTTTCAGCATTAAACGCGGTTGTAGAGACTATAGGATCACTATCAAGAGCCGCATTGTTAAGGTTCTCAAAAAAAGAAAAATCGACGCTGCTTGGCATAGACGTTAAAGAAGGGATTAAGTTTTCTAAATTAATAATCGAAAATCCATCAGTATCATCATCACATATTATGATAGGTGTAGGCATGTTTATTTCAGGGGCTGGCACAACGGAAATTTCAAAAGAACTAATATCAGCGCATGTAGTGGCGCTTTCGGTGACGCTAACATAGAGAGTTTGTGGGTTTGTGATGTTTATATAATTGTTTGGAAGTGCACCAATATTATTTTCAGCGTTTGAAAAGGTTTCATAATAAAACACCTGAAACCCAGATAAATTCCCAGTGACACTAGCACTAAAATTATTAAGGTTTAGGTTGGTAAAACCATCCGCATCGGTATCACAGAGCCTCTGATCTGGAATGTTGGCGAATTGTACGACATCAATGAGCTCAAAAACAATTTGAGTCTGTTCGAGACAGCTACTGCTTTCGATATCTACAAATAAGGTCAAAGTACTTCCTGAAAATGTATAGGTAGGCGTGGTTATCGGGATGTTATTATTCTGATCGTCTCGAGTTTCGTAATAGGTAATAGTGAGCCCAGGTAACATATTTTTAATGCGATCACTTACGAGGTCCAAACTAAAGGGGTGCATGCCGTCTCCATCATCATCACAAAATGTTATTTTTTCTAAATTAGTTTCTGATAACAATAGGTTGGTATGAATTTCAAACGGACGCACACTAAAACAACCTGAAATATCATCTTCAATACGAACATAGATTTCTTGTTCCCAAATTGTGATATTTGTATAATTTGTAGGATTTGGAATTGGGTCAGTTTTGCTATGCGCATTTATAGACGAGGTGTAGAAACTTGCAGTCAAACCTGTTAAGTCGGCTATGATTTGTGGCAAAGCTGTTTCTAAATTGAAACTTGCAAATCCATCATGATCGGGGTCACAAGCGTCTAAAAAGATTGGATCGGTACTGAGAACAGGGGTGTTATAAACTTCAATATCTATAGGGGTCACATTAAAACACCTGGTAGCGATGTTGAAAATTCGTGCATATAATTGTATAGAGGAGGCAACATGGTTGGAAGGAAGTGAATTAGTTCCCATTGTAGCCTCTGTAAAAGTAAGATGATAGCTGACACCAAGGTTGGCGTCTCCAGCCGTAATAGTCGTATTAAAAGACATTAGATTTAAAGCGGTGGTTTGATCTCTTACAGCATCATCATCACAAACAATAAATGGATCGAGAATAGGCAAAGGAGGAATCGGACTTACTACTAAATTAATAGGGGCATACGCCAAACAGCCAGTGTCTTCTTCTAATCGCACATACACAATCTGTGGATTACTACTGTTTTGGATGCTTGATGTAATGCGACTGATATTTGCTTCTGCTTCAGCAAGAGTGTAATGGTACGAAATGTCATAGGTAGCTGGTGGCGCTGCTGCCAATACATCTGGATTTTTAGTAAATAGATCAAAGGTTTCAATGCCATCTCCGTTGCTGTCGCAAAGGACATAATCAGATATTGGGTTTATTGTTTGTACAGAACTTAAGGTCACACTAATTGAATCTTCATAGATACACTCTGTTTGATTTAAAGGAATGGTAACTTTGACCGAATAATTGCCTGTTTGATCTGCTGTAAATGATGAGGGACCATCAGCCAAAACTAATACATCATTGAAATACCAGTCATACCTAACAGGATTTATTCCAATATCTGCATTCAAAGGGATTGAACTAGCACATGAACTTAAATCATTTCCTAACTCTAATTCGGGAATAACCATACTGGTTTTTATAAACACAGCAGAGTCAAAGTTTTGATCTCCACTATCTGCGATAATTAATTTTGCATGATACAACACATTAGGCGTAATGTTTGCCGTAGAAGAGATGGTGGTTGTGCGGCCGTCAAAATTAGTATCTCCAATGGAGTAGTTGTCAAAAAAGGATCCATTTTCAGCAGTACAAAACCCAAATATATCAGGGTGAATAAGACCAGGGCTAATAAAATTATTTGGTCCTACGGTCGCAATATTTGTATAGGATCCAGTACTGCTCGCTTCTCTTATAAGAAGTACAAAACTATCCTCATTATCACAGATATATTCAGATTGTAGATATTCTTCGGATGCTAATAGATATTCAAAGCGTACTTTGTCCAGAGCAGATATAAAATCAAATTCAATAGAAGTGGCATTTAAGGTGTTGGTTATGCCGAGTTCATCAAATAAATCGGAATCGGTACCCCAGTTAGTACTCCCCTCATTTAGATCTTCTGTTATGATGGTGTTTCCTGCAGAGTTTGCATTTCCAGTTGACAGAATAATTCCATTAGTAAGAGGGAAATTTGAATTTGATTTTGAAAAAGCTCCAAAACTTGAAAGTCCATTGATACTGCCATCAATTACAGTGCTCACATTTGACACTTCAATACAGCCTTCAAAAAGATGGGTTTCTATAAGGTCTTCAACCGAAATACTAGAATCTATCGAAACGGTTTGGGAATATATGTTTGAGCAAAAGAAACAAAATAGAATTAATAGTATTCTAAATATAACCATCGACTTGGGGTTTAGGGTTTATTAGTCACGTAATTTACACAAATAATTTTAGAAGCGTGTATGTTGTTTCAACGCTTTAATGAGAAATGCCCTTTAAATATTCTATTATCTATAAGTTTGACATAAAACCAATAATCAGAAGAAGGCATTTTTTGGCCATTAAATGTACCATCCCATCCATTTCCAAAAGGGTTGAGTTGGATAAGTAGTTTTCCGTACCGATCAAAGATATTCACTATGCTATTCACCTGCTTTGGTGTATTAATTCCATATACATGCCAGGAGTCATTAAAACCATCACTATTAGGGGTGAAAAAATTAGGAAATCCAATTACTGATATATTTTCATTGGTGATTCCGCATTCATTTTTATCTCTTACATATGCTGTGTATAACCCTGGTATAACACCCGTAAACACATTAGAATCTTGATAGCCAGAGAATTCATTGCCTAGGGAGTATTCATAATCACCTTCTCCAGATACCGTAATTGTTACCGTATTATTTGCAACGCCATCAATAATTTCTATGGACTCAAAAGTTGCCAGATTTGAAGGAAGTACTGTTATTGTTCTTAGTTTTGAGCAGCCATTTATAGTACTTACAGTTACCGTGTAAGTACCCGTCTCATTGATTTGAATTTGTGGAGTAGTTGCCCCAGTAGACCATTCATAAAAAAAGGAGTTAGTTTGTCCATTTAAAAGTCCAGCATCTAAGGTTATAGTAGTTGGGAACGTATTTAAACAATAGATAAGTTCATCTTCAATAGAAATCTGTGGAAGTTCGTGGACGACTAATTCAACTTGATTAATGCCGTAACAATCATTGTTATTTTCTATTCGGGCGTAAATAATTTGATTATAAGCAGTACTGTTTGTATAATTTGAATCTAAAGGATCAACTTCTAAAAGCGCATTTTGGATGCTTTCATAATAACTTAATATATAGGTCGTTGGAAGTCCTGAAAGTACTGCAGCGTCTGCATCACTTAATGTAAAATTAAACATCCCATCCTCAGTACCGTCAGAATCACATGATTCCAAGACCGTATCTGTTCCTGTGGTGACATTAACAATTAATGTAAGCTCTGCAATATCAAAACAATTCGTGTTTGTATCTCTAAGTTGAACGTATACTATTTGTGGGTTTTCTGTGTTATTAAAAGCGGTTCCATCTATAGCATCAATCGAGTTTTCAGCAGAGGTTAAGTTTGTGTAAAATTTTGTCGCCTTGTTGGGAACATTATTTATAAGTGCTGCATCTATTTCCGTTAAGTTAAAAATTGATAATCCATCATAAACGCCATCTTCGTCACATTGTGTTAAACTTAGGTCTATTACTTTAGGTAAAGGGTTTATAATTAGATTGAAACTAGTTGTATCAAAACAGTTTTCATTTAAAATAGTTTCGATTCGAACAAAGACTTTTTCTGATTCAGGAATATTATTATAATATAAATTTGGGTGCGGACTTGATTTTGTGTCGGCATCAGCTTGAGTAGAATGATAACTCACATTAAATTTTAAAGGATCTTGCGCCCCTAATACATCTGAGTCAAAATCTTTAAGGTTCATTATTTTTTGTCCATTAGTGCTATCGCCGTCAGTAGCATCATCACACTCATCATCAGGTGTTATACTGTTTGCAATTGGTGTGTCAAATACCGTTAAAGTAAATGATGTGGTATCATAACAGTCTTGATTTGAAGAATTTTCTATTCTTGCAAATAAAGTTTGAGGATTGCTGATATTTTGATACGGCATTGATAGGGCATCCGTGCCTGTATCAGCGTTTTGTGGAGTTTCAAAATACCGGATTGAATAGGTGAGTGGACTTTGTCCATTTAATATGTCGGAATCAACGGTTTGGTTAAGGTTGATATTAACAATTCCATCATTATTATCGTCACAAGTCAAAACATCATTTGGAATAAAGGCCGTTGGAACTTCTGAAATTGTAACTAATTTTGAAAATGTATTCACTTCGGTGCCTAAAGTTAGCGTAGCTGATACTGTAAAATTTCCAGCTTTTGTGTACACATGCGTTGGATTTTCAATTGTTGAAGTTGTAGAGTCACCAAAATCCCATTGGATACTATCAAAGCTTTCATTACTATCAATCGTAAATTGAGTATTACTCCCTAAACATGAATTATTGGCTTCAATTTTAGCTAAGAAAAAAGACTGAATAAAAGGGGGGAGTCCTAAAATAGACGTTGTTCCAATCGCTAGGGGTTGTCCTGCTTCTTCGTAGCCACACAATGCTCCCAATTCATCGGGGTTGTTAATAACATCTAGGCTAGATCTATAATTCAAGTTGATTACGTATATTTTCCCATTAGGTGCAAGTTGAAGGGCAAAATTTCGATTTGAGCCCTGATAAACCGTAGTTTGAGAAGTACTCACATCCGCTGCATTTAAATCAAACTGGACCACACGATTATCATAACTCGTAAATAGTTTACTAGAATCTAATGAAAATTCCACTCCATACACACCAGTATTATCTAATAGTTTTACGGGATTACTCACAATTCCTGTAGCATCATCAAAGTCATAAATCCATAAGCTACCTGAATTAGAATTGTTTTGTCCTTGACGTCTTCCGTTTTCGCTGTGACAGATTGCAAGTTTAGTACCATCAGGTGAAGATTTTAAATACCCAATAGCGTTTCTGCGATAACCATCTATCGAAATTAAGGGCAATATTAGTGTTTTTACTGGAAATGTATTCACGCCGTCAGCATCCACTTGAAACGCATAAAAGGTATCCATAAAATGGCTTACTACCCAATACGATTGTCCGTTGTCATGTTCTACAGCGGTTATTTTTTCAGAGCATTTAAAAGCGACTTGTTCATCATCATCAGGATCATAGGTTAAAAGCGGTTTATTTTTTTCGGTCCTTACAACGTCCCCATTTCCGTTATTAAGCGTTAAATCAACCAATGAGTAATTGATGCCATTATTATAACCATCATCATCATTGGGGATAGAGCCAGAATTCGTAGAGTTGTCAACGTAAAAATTAAGCGAATTTCCATCGCTATCAGCTGGACCTTGATCTGGATACGCCCACGCATTATTATGATGAGGTTCATCTACTGTAAATACATAATAATTATCAGGATTTCCAGGGCGAGGAATAATTAAACCCGAGGATGTACTAGAAGGATCTCCAAGTAATCCTGTACCGCTATTATAATTGGCGTTAGGCATGACTTGGTGGTTTTTGTCCCAAACATTACGTCCATCCGTATAGAATAATAAATTACCATTAAAATCAGAAATGGATGAACAGCCCTCGCTAGTGTTGATTGTAGAGGATGCTAAATTTGTAGGGGTAACGGCATCTGAATTCAAATCAAAAATTAAACCAGCACCATTTCCAAAAAACCAATTAGAGGCCTCTCCTTGTGAGAAAAGAGGAAAAGATATGACTAGAAAAATAATAATCGAAACGTATTTCATCTGAAATAATTAGTTTATTTTTTTATTTATTTCAAAAAAGTAGCACCTAAATAAGGTTTCGAATATACTACAAATCTCTCGTCTTTAATAATCTGTAAGATAAAAACATAAAAATAATTGTCCAGAAAATAACTATCAAAATAGAATCAAAATGAACTGCATAATCATAGCTTAAATCCGTATTTGATGGGAATTTTGTCATGGCAACTCGTTGAAAAGGTTGTTTTATAAGGTTATACATTGAAGTCAACGGAAGAAAATCTTGTACTTTTTGAGCGATTTCTAAATTACCTTTCCATGTGATTAGACCTAAAATAATCCATTCTAAAATAAAATCGACAAATAAAAACCCTAAGGCAAATGCAGAGCGCTTTGCTAAGACGCCCAGAAATAGACATAAAGAAAAGAATCCTACAAGTTTCACAAAATAGGCTGCTAAAAATTCTATTTGTTGAATAATAATTTGAAATTCATTATAGCTCGAATAGATAAGCCCTAAGGCTAATGAAATTATAAAAATAATAATAGTCGAAATGAATGAGAAAAATACAATCACATAGAATTTTGATAATATAAATTCTTTTTTACTTAAGCCATCAATAAGGTTTTGTTTTAATGTTTTGTTACTGTATTCATTCCCAATCATTGAAACGACTACAATGGCAAAAAAGAATTTAAATAGTGCTGAGAAAAAAGTAGTAATATGCCATATAATCGGAAAATTAAAAATCCCTAACTCGCCGAGTTCTAGGGTGAAAAAACCAAAAAAGTTAATTTTTACAGCTGATAAAAGAATGACACATAGCGGTAGAATAAAGGATATAAATATCAGTATTTTACTTGTTCTATTGAGTAGTAATTTTTGTAATTCTATGTTTAGTAATCTTCTCATTGCTTATCAGTTAATTGTAAGAATTGTTCTTCTAGACTTTCTTTTCGTTTTACCAAATGGCTCAAAACGATTCCATTTTCAAACACTAAACGATTAAACGCTTCGGCTTCCATTGGATGTTCTAGAAACGCCGTGATTAAATCATTTTCAACCTTAGTATGAGAGAAATTAGAATGCGATTCTAATAAGGAAATTAAGAGTTCTTTTTGAGGTGTTTTCAATTCAAAAAAACCATTGCTTGAAATCAATTCATCTACACGTCCAGAGTAAAGATTAACGCCTTTTCTTAAAACGACCACATGTGTACACACTTTTTCAACTTCATCTAGTAAGTGAGAAGCCAATAATATTGTTGTTCCGTTTTGGGCAATTTCTTTGATTATTTCTCTAATTTGATGTATGCCTTGCGGGTCTAATCCATTTGTTGGTTCATCCAAAATTAATATTTCTGGATCATTTAAAAGTGCAGATGCAATAGCTAAGCGCTGTTTCATCCCTAATGAAAACGTACTAAATTTACTGTCGATTCTTTCGATTAATCCTACAGTTTCTAACGTTTTCTCGATGTTATCATATGAAATACCTTTAATTTTACAAACTAGTTTTAGATTTTGATAGGCGGTCATATACGGGTAAAAATTGGGGCGTTCGATAATTGCGCCTACTTTTTTTAATGCTTGATGTGTACTTAACTCGCCATCAAACCAAGAAAAATTCCCAGAAGTTTTATTAACGACACTTAATACAATTCCTAAGGTGGTTGACTTTCCACTGCCGTTAGGGCCTAAAATCCCGTAGATACTTCCTTTTTCGATGTCAAAGGAAAGATTATTAACCGCAGTTAATAACCCATATTTTTTTGTAAGATTTGAAATTTTGAGTACAGAATTCACAGATTAGTTTTTATTGAATAACACTAATATGACGATGATTGCATTCAATTGTTACACATTAAAAAAATAAAAGTTAAATTTGAATTTCAAGTCATGACTTGTGTCATTAGCAATATTGGTTAAACAATTAAAGGAAAATGATTTGGTAGATGTACCATACTTCAACTAAGCGCAGTCGAGATATGATCGATAAAATAAACAAATAGAGACAAGTGAAAGACGATTTAAAAATATCATTAAAAAAACCATCATACCCAGTATGCCCAGCGCTTAAAGCATACTTACATAAGTTTAATCGTACGATTCGATTGCCAATCTTTTATGATGATTTACTCCGTTTTCAAGGGGCTGTAGAGGTATTTGATAAAAACGATAAAGATACGTTGTGGGTTCGTACCTACTACAGCGATTCTGATCGTAAAGAGATCGATCTAAATTTAAAAAAAATATACATGACGCTACATTCAGATGGAAATGAAAAAACATTATCTCTACTAAATGTAGATGCGATTGACTATTGTACGTTTGGGAATTCTAAGCCATTTCGCATAAAAATCAGAAATGTACTCAATGATAATTACGCCTATTTTTATGTCAAAAAAGCAGATGCTTCTCGAATATATGGGTTAGAACTTGAACATATGTTATCACCTCATAACTTAAATTTTTTGGTTTATAATGATACTTTAATCGAGGAACATATTACTGGAATTCCTGGTGATGAGTTTATTGAGAATATGCTTCCTCATTGTACGTCATCAGAAAAATCTCAAATTGCAAAAGAATTTGTGAAATTCAATGAACGGTGTATGATTCGCTTGTTAGGAGATATGCGTTCATATAATTATGTGATTGTGCCTACTCATGATTTTGATCATGTGGTTTATAATATTCGTGCCATAGATTTTGATCAACAATGTTTTGAAGGAAAATTTAATGTGTATCGCCCTCAGTTTTTTAAAGAGAACTTCAAAATGGTGGATTTAGTTACCCAAAGGTTCGAGAAACAATCAATTAATCAGTACAAACTCGAGGAACGTTCAATTGTCGCGAAACGTTTGTTGAGTTTTAAAAACCGTATAGATCTATTGATCCAATGTATGATATCTGATACCCTTTCGACTTCTGAGCATGAAACCTTGCTTAAAACAAAAATATTTGAATATACAGGAGATGTTCGATTTAAGAAAAGTAAAAATATGGGTGAGATTTTAAAACACTCCTTAAGTTTTGTGAAACGAAATTACCAGACCGAAAACACGGGAATTTTCTTTTAATTCCAGATGTCGTCTTGATCCAAATGACCATAATCATCGGATCCATAACCATCTTCAAACTCATCAAAATGATCTTCACCACCTTCAGCTTCAAAGACCTTTTCTGGAGCCTCACCTGGGACTTGACCGTGAACAAACAATAGATTAGGGTAGTCAGTACCATGTGCTTCTTCTACAATTTCTCCGAGTTCTACCATAAAGGTCCACATACTTAAAAAATCATAGATATAAAGCAATTTAGTTCGACTCTCCGATACGACTGAATCAATTGTCGTCTGACTCATGAGTTGAATATCAGTACCCCCTTCGCTTACATCAAATAAAGAAATTTCCTCGCCTTGATTCCATTCATCATCACTCAAATAAAAAGACGCCATTTCACTGCCGTCAAATCCAAATGATTGAGTGATGACATTGTGTAAGTCTTCAAGAGAATCCGTGTTTCGGATTTCAATATCTCTGAAAATATCCTCTTTGGTATCGTTGTCTAAAACAACTCTAAATCTAAAAATCATAGGTCAATAATATTGCACAAATATAAGAAGCATTTTTGTTATGCTTGCTCATTTTGGCTTTTTTTATATGCGCATTCTAGTAGAATATAGCACTGAATCCCAAATAGAATGGAAGCTAGAACCAAATGTAAAGGTTGACTCAAAAATGGAAAATCAAAATAATACATTAAAATTCCCGTAAACGCTTCTAATATCACACAATAAATCACCAATTTTATTTTAGTAAACCCTAATGATTTTGATCTGTTAAGATACCATAGGTAGCCGTTTAATGCTAAAACTAAAATAGAAGTAGAGCGGTGTATGTAAAAGTTTAAATCTGGAGATTCTAACCACAACGTTTTTTGATACCCTATTAGTTTTGTTTGTTCATCTATAAATTGTCTTACTTGTGTCCCTAAAATAATTTGTACTAGTGAAAGAATTATCGCAAAAATAAGAATGCTAAAAAACAACTTGTGATACTTTTGAGGTTTGTAAGAAGTTTTAGACGCAAATATTAAATACAGAATAAACGCTACAATTAGCAATGCCATCACCATGTGAATTGTAATCTTATAAGGCGCTAAGTTTGAATCGACGACAGTTTTCCCAAGCCATGCTTGAAATCCCATCCCAAACACTGTAAACACAGATAGTATAGGAATCCACTTATTTTTTTTCCAATACCAAAATGACAAAACAGTAAAAATTAAGATTGGAATTCCAGAGAAAGCTCCGATCAATCGATTGATGTATTCTACCCAGGTATGCACAGGATCATAGGTTGTGTAATCATGTTTTGTGTACACGTCCCAGTTAGAGGCGTTAAACTCCTCACCAGAAATAAAATCGGACTTAGCTACTAAAAACGCTTCTTGATCCTTTAGAATCATCATGCCTTCTTCATAACTATGATTTGATTTGAACTCTAATTGGACACTTTCTGTTGGAGGAATATAGTATCCAAAACATTTTGGCCAATCTGGACAGCCCATTCCTGATCCTGTCATTCGTACAATTGCACCTGCAACAATGACAAAATATATGAGTACTAAAGCAATTTTTGTGAGGGTTCTAAATCTATTTTCCATCAGCTCGTGTTAATCCTAAATCAGTTCCTTTTTTTAACATCAATTCAAAAGCCTTTTGAGGGTCATTTGGAATCACACCTTCCAAAATGGCTTCTTTGATAAATTCTTTAATAATCCCTATTTCTTTAGAAGGTTTTAAGCCAAAAATTTCCATGATTGTTTCACCAGAAACAGGAGGCTGAAAGTCTCGGACTTGGTCGCGTTCTTCAACTTCTATTATCTTCTCTCTAACAAGTTTAAAATTGTTATGATACTTCTTAAATTTATAAGGATTTTTAGTCGTGATATCTGCTTCACAAAGCGTCATTAAATCGTCTACAAATTCACCGGCATCAAAAACAAGCCGTCGTACTGCAGCATCCGTAATATTTTCTTGCGCCAAAACAATAGGTCGAGAACTCATGAAAACCAATTTTTGAACATATTTCATCTTATCATTTAAAGGCATTTTTAAACGCTTAAATAAATGATAAGCCATTTGAGAGCCTTTGAGCTCATGTCCATGAAATGTCCAACCTACTTTTTTGCTAAATCGTTTTGTCGGTGCCTTTCCAATATCATGTAAAAGTGCAGCCCACCGGAGCCAAATATTATCAGTATGCCTAGAAATATTATCGACCACTTCTAAGGTGTGGTAAAAATTATCTTTATGCTTTTGTCCTTCTTGAACATCAACGCCTTTTAAATCGGTTAATTCTGGCATGATACGCTGAAGTAGGTCTGTTTTTTCAAGTAACAAAAATCCTACTGATGGAGTTTTGCTTTCTAGTATTTTTTGGAGCTCTACGTTTATGCGCTCCTTTGTTATGATTTCTATACGTTCAGACTGCGCTTTAATTGCGTCAAGTGAAGTGCTGTCAATTTCGAAATTTAGTTGTGTTGCAAAACGGATGGCGCGCAACATTCGAAGCGGGTCATCGCTATAGGTAATGGCAGGATCTAAAGGCGTTTTGATGCGTTTTTCAGCCAAATCTTTAAGTCCATTAAATGGGTCCAAGAGCGTTCCGTAGGTTGCCGAATTTAGACTGATTGCCATGGCATTAATGGTGAAATCTCTTCGGTTTTGATCTTCTTCTAAAGTGCCATCTTCGACACTAGGATTTCTACTGTCTTCATTGTAAGATTCTTTTCGAGCACCCACAAATTCAAGCTCAACGCCTTCATATTTAATCATGGCTGTTCCGTAGGTTTTAAAAACTTGAACTTTTGGAGAATTGGGTAAATTTTTAGCCACGCGTTTTGCAAGGGCTATTCCACTACCAATCGCTACGATATCAATGTCCTTTTCACTCCCACGTTCTAAAATGAAATCGCGTACAAACCCTCCAATGACATAACAATCTACACCAAGTTCTCCAGCAGATTTTGAAATAAGCTGAAAAATGGGTGCTATTAGTGCATGTTTATAGTTCATTTTTGTGCGGTTTATAAAGCGTCTTTACTCCTTATTTTCTAATAATTTTCACTTCCCCGTTAGTACTCAACTTAATAATAGAAGAGGGCTTAGAGGATTTGTTTGTGCGCTCCAAATTTACGACATAGTCTACACCTTTTAAAATATAGTCTTCAATTTCTTGAAAGGATTTTGGAGTCGATTTTCCAGAGATGTTTGCAGATGTTGATACGATTGGTTTTTTAAATCGTTTTAGTAGATCTGCACAAAACCCTTCTTTTACCATACGGATTGCCAAGGTCTCGTCTGCTGCTATAAGATTTTCTGTAACCCTTAACGGTTTATCATAAATTATGGTAGTTGGCGCTGTGGCATATTCCAAAATGCTATAGGCTGCTTCTGGAATTTCCTCAATATGATAGTTTAACATATTAAAATCACTCACTAAACAAATCATCGCTTTTTGATCCTCTCGATTTTTAAGTTTATAAAGCTTTTCAACCGCTAAAAAATTAGTAGCATCACACCCTAAACCCCATACTGTATCTGTTGGATAAAGGATAAGTCCGCCTTGTTTAAGGACTTTAATCGTGTTATTGAGTTCGTTTGACATATAAGAGAGCCTTTTGAATATCTAGTAATTCATTTAATTACAAAAATAGTTTTTATTAGAATGATATACATGTTTATATCTTGATAATTACGGTATTGAATTCCAATACATCAGAGTTGTTGCCAATCAGTTATAAAAATTAAAATTGAAGGCAAATTGTGTCAAGATTGTAGAAAGTTAAGTTGCTGTTTTTGTTTAAGCGAAGAAGAGAGATCACCGCCTTTCCAAACAATAGATAGTAGAAACCATTTTTTTGGTTTGATTAAAAAGGTAACTAAAAAATAGTACTGAATACATTTATATTTCAAAAATGAATAATTTTTCTTAATCACGTAAAGATATGAGATAAGTGCTTCTTTAGTTATAATTTTAGAAGTTCCAGTACTAGCGCCTTGATAATGATTAATTTTTGCATCCGGAACGATTACACTTTTGTACCCTAAATTTAGAAGTCTATGGCAAATGTCCATTTCTTCAAAATATAAGAAAATAGTGCTGTCAAATCCACCAACTTTCGAGAAAGCATCAGCTCTAAAAAACATAAATGCTCCATTAACAAAATTAACAGTTAAAGGATTTAAGTATGTTTTTTTTCTTTTTGGAAATTCCTTTGGGTTAAGTTTCTCTAAAAACCCTCTACCAAAAATCAATTTTCGTAAGCCTTTGTTATGATCAAAAGAACACACATAATTGTTGTTTATGTCATAATTTTGAGCTGTTGACACCCCTGTGTCAGGGTTAGCATTCATATAATTTGAGAGGATAGAAATACAGTCGTTTTTTAAAAATGCATCATTATTTAAAAACAACAAATATTTAGAGTTAGCATACTGAGCGCCAAACATATTTCCACCGCCAAACCCCAGGTTAATAACACTTCTATGAAGTGCTACTAGCGGCGATTTTGTAAGGTCTTTTTTTAATGTGTTATAGTCCTCAATTTTAGAATTATTATCTACCACAATCATCTCAATTGGTATTGAAGACTGAGTAAATTCTAAAATGGAAGCTACACATTTTACAGTATACGCTGAAGTGTTGTAGTTAATTATAATTATAGAGACCTCTTTCATACTGCTAAAGTAAAGAAAGAAATTATATTTTAATC
>TARA_B110000027_G_scaffold72338_1_pt1 | contig 18766 bp, 17 predicted proteins | sample TARA_B110000027 | Tara Oceans TARA_B110000027 (sample SAMEA4397101) | marine metagenome | biome: Polar Biome; feature: [SRF] surface water layer (ENVO:00010504); material: water (ENVO:00002006), including particulate matter (ENVO:01000060) such as... | depth 5 m
TAAATACAAATGATACGGGTTTATACTATAGCCCCACTCGTAATCCATCCCTAACCTCTGAAGGGGAAAATATATCAGCATTACCAATTAGCGAATCAGGTATGGGTGAAGTAAGAGAAGTATTTGAAGGGTATTTTTCATATATTGATGATTTTATTGAGGATATGAAAAAAGTATTCCCAACATTAAAAGACGATTGGGGTGTTTATGTACCGGAAGTAAAATATCTTTCTGCAGAACCTTTAGTTGATTATAGCAATTTAGCACTCACCAAATATAGCAACGTCCATTTCGTAGGAGATGCTTTATCAGCTAGGGGTATAACGGTAAGTGGTGCACAAGGGGTTTATGTTGCAGAACATATAATGGAAAGTAATTTATAAACTATTAGGAAAATCAATAAATAATTCGTATATTAATACATAAATAAAAATAGTTATATGGCAAAAAAACCAAAATTATATAAGGAAAAAGTAATGAAATATAAGGGAGCACGCCACTATCTAATAAAGATGGAGGGGGACGAACATTATAAACATCATAGATGGGATGCTCCCGCAGTAGTTCCTATTACTAAAGATTCTGAATTTAGTAAAGGTTATTTTTTAAATGGGATTGAATATGATGTTGAAGATTTTAATGAAATAATGCAGGAAAGACAAGGTTTACCTTGGTATAAAACATCTGCAGGTAAAGGAACATCAAGACATTAATATAATAAACCAAAAATTATGAAAATAGGGTTATGTGGTACAATGAGTGTAGGTAAAACAACTTTAGTTAATGCCTTATCGAAACTCCCAGAATTTAAAGATTATAAATTTGCAACTGAACGTAGCCAACATTTAATGTCATTAGGTATCCCTTTAAATACCGACTCAACATTAAAAGGTCAAACTGTGTTTTTAGCTGAGCGTTGTGGTGAATTGATGGGTGAAAATCTTATTACCGATAGAACTATTATTGATGTAATGGCTTTTACCCAATGTGCTAGTTCTATAGATTCAATAGATAAATTGGTATTTAAGGAATATGCTCGAAATTTTATTAAAGAGTATGATTATATATTCTATGTATCGCCTGAAGGTGTGGGTATAGAAGATAATGGGATTCGTGAAACAGATTTTAAATATAGGAATCTAATAGATAGAACTATTCAGGATATATTATCAGACCAAAAATTTAGAATTAAAAACTTTCACATAATTAAAGGATCAACTGAAGAGCGTATAAAATTAATTAAACGTTCAATTTCTTCTTGATATTTATAATAAAAATATACTAGCAATGAAAAAATCAGAATTAAAATTATCTATAAAAGAAACTATAATCGAAATTCTATCCGAAGTAGGTGGAGATGAATCTAAAGTTTCCTCGGATGATGTTGAAAATCAAAAAGCATATAATGCCGAATTGGAAAAAACTGCTAAATTATCTAAAGATGCAGGTTTAACAGAGGAAGAAATGGATGATGATGCGATGGATAAAAAAGCATCAAAAGCTGCTAAAAAAGGGGGATCTATGTCTAAGATAGCTTATAAGTTAGCCGATACTCAAAAAGAAATGAAATCTGTAGTTAAAAAGTGGAAAACCTCTGAAGGGGCTGAAAAAGAAAGATTAACTTCACGTTTAAAAGAATTAACTAAAATCAAAAAGGAACTTGAAGGCCTTATTTAATAACCTTCAATCTCTACTTATTGTAGTTTTAGTAGTACTCCTTCTCCTCCAGAAGAGTTGTTCTTCTAAAACAAACGATATTATAGAACCTAAGGTTATAACTAATGTAGAAACTAAATGGGATACTATAGTAGTTAATAAAGAAGTCTATGTACCTAAATGGAAAACTCAAATTATAACTGAGTTTAAAACAGATACTATTAGAATTAATATCCCAATAGACACATTAGAAATATTAAAGGATTATTATTCTAAAAAAGTTTATGTTGATAAAGTATTATTAGATTCCTTGGGAACTGTAACCATAACAGACACTATTACTCAAAATTACATTTTTTCAAGAAATGTAATATCAAATATATTGCTCCCAACAAAAACAATAACAAGAGATGTTTATGTTAATAATAGAGAATTTTATTGGGGTATAGGAATATCGGGAAGGTTAGATCAAATTAATTATCTAGGTTGGGAACTTCTTATGAGAGGTAAAAATAGACGCATTTATGGTTTAGGTATAGGAGTTAATGAAAACTTCCAACCAGTTATATCAGGGCGTTACTATTTGAAAATTGGAAAATAAACAATGGCTGAACAAGATTTAAAAAAAATAATAAGACAGGAATATTTAAAATGTGCTGCGGATCCCGCCCATTTTATGAAGAAGTACTGTTTTATTCAACACCCACAAAGGGGTCGAATTCAATTTAATCTTTACCCATTCCAAGAAAAAGCATTACATTTAGTTAGAGACAACCCATATTCAATCATATTAAAATCCCGCCAATTAGGTATTTCTACCTTATCTGCAGGTTATTCATTATGGTTAATGTTATTTCATAAGGATAAAAACGTATTATGTATAGCAACTAAACAAGAAACAGCTCGTAACATGGTTACTAAGGTTAAATTCATGTATGAAAACCTACCATCATGGCTCTCAATACCAGCTGAAGAAAATAACAAATTATCTCTTAGGTTAAATAATGGATCCATAATTAAAGCAACATCAGCCTCAAGTGATGCTGGTAGATCAGAAGCTGTATCATTATTATTAGTTGATGAAGCGGCATTTATTGATAATATTGGAGAAATTTGGGCTTCAGCTCAACAAACCTTAGCAACTGGTGGTGGAGCTATTGTACTATCAACTCCTTATGGTACTGGTAATTGGTTTCATAAAACGTGGGTTAATGCTGAATCTAGTGAAAACCAATTTTTACCTATAAAACTCCCATGGTGGGTTCACCCTGAAAGGGATCAAGCTTGGAGAGATTCACAAGATACTTTATTAGGAGACCCTAGGTTAGCAGCACAAGAGTGCGATTGTGATTTTAGCACATCAGGTGATATTGTTTTCCATAGTGAGTGGATTCAATTTTTAACAGAATCCACAGTTAAAGAACCAACAGAAAGAAGAGGTGTAGACCAAAACTTATGGATTTGGGAAGCCGCCGATTATTCTAGAGAATATATGGTAGTAGCGGATGTTGCTAGAGGTGATGGTAAAGATTTCTCGGCGTGCCATGTTATGGATATAGCAACCAATACACAAGTAGCAGAATATAAAGGGCAAATGCCCCCAAAAGAATTTGGTTTTTTCCTTACAGGGTTAGCTACTGAGTATAATAATGCTATGTTAGTAGTAGAAAACGCTAATATTGGTTGGGCTACATTAGATGCTATAATTGAGAGAGGGTACAGAAATTTATACCAATCCCCAAAATCAGACGCTTTAACTGCAGAATCATATTTAAGAGTATTTGAAAGAAATAGTGAAATGGTTCCTGGATTTACAATGTCAATGAGAACACGGCCTTTATGTATTAATAAATTTAGGGAATTTGTAGGTGATAATTCCGTTACAATCCGTTCAAAACGTTTAATTGAGGAAATGAAAGTCTTCATTTGGAAAAATGGAAGGCCTGAGGCTCAAACTGGTTATAATGATGACTTGGTTATGTCATTTGGGATTGGTATGTTCCTACGGGATACTTCTATGAAATTCCAACAACAAAGTCTAGATATGGCTAGAGCAACATTAGGAGCAGTTAAATCCAATAAAGTATCTTACAGTGGAGGATACTCACCGGGCAATTCCGTTGAAAATCCATACGAAATGAAAGTAAATGGTCAATCTCACAATTTAGATTGGTTATTATAATATTTATAAATAAATAAAAATGGCAGATAAAGGTTTATTTCCTAGACTAAAAAGATTATTCTCTACAGATGTAATTATACGTAATGTAGGGGGCAACCAACTTAAGGTTTTTGATGTTAATAAAATTCAACAATCTGGAGAAGTTGAAAATAATTCTCTAGTTGATAGATTTAATAAAATTTATACAAATTCATCAACTTCACTATACGGTCAACAGTCAGGGTTTAATTACCAATACTTAAGACCTATGCTCTATTCAGAGTATGATGCTATGGATACAGATGCAATAATTGCTTCTGCCTTAGATATTATAGCTGATGAAAGTACCCTTAAAAGTGATATGGGGGATGTATTATCAATTAAATCCTCCGATGAAGACATTCAAAAAATACTTTACAACTTATTCTATGATGTTTTAAATATTGAATTTAACTTGTGGCCGTGGATTAGAAATTTAACCAAATATGGTGATTTTTTCTTAAAATTAGAAATTGCTGAAAAGTATGGTGTATACAATGTTATCCCCTATACAGCATTTCATATTGAGAGACTAGAAGGAGAAATGGGTCATGGCACTCCAGAAGATCCTAGTGCTGTAAGATTTAGGTTTGACCCTGATGGAATAACAGCATCTGATACTGGGTACTTCAATGTACCTGGAAATACGGTAGATAAACCTAATTCTATAATATTTGATAATTATGAAATGGCTCATTTCCGTTTATTAACAGATATGAATTTTTTACCTTATGGTAGATCATATATTGAACCAGCTCGTAAACTATTTAAACAATATGTTTTAATGGAAGATGCTATGTTAATTCATAGAATTGTTCGTGCCCCTGAAAAACGTATTTTCTACATGAATGTTGGTTCTATACCACCAAATGAAGTAGATGCATTTATGGAAAAAACATTATCTAAGCTTAAACGTACCCCCCACCAAGATCAAAAAACAGGTGAATATAATTTAAGATATAATATGCAAAACCTACTTGAGGATTATTATATCCCCGTAAGAGGTAATGATTCTAGTACTAAGATTGAAAGTGCAAATGGTTTACAATGGGATGGTATTCAAGATGTGGAATACTTAAGAGATAAATTATTTGCAGCCCTTAAAGTACCTAAAGCATTTATGGGTTATGATGAAAACACCGATGGTAAGGCTACTTTAGCAGCTCAAGACATTAGGTTTGCTCGTACAATTGAACGCATTCAAAGAATAGTAGTATCAGAATTATATAAAATAGCATTAGTTCACCTTTACACTCAAGGTTATAGAGATGAACAATTAGCAAATTTTGAACTATCATTAACTACCCCATCAATTATATATGATCAGGAAAGAGTAGCATTAATGAAAGAAAAAATGGATTTAGCAGCTCAAATGACTGAAACTAATTTATTTCCATCTGATTTCGTATATGACCATCTATTCCACTTAAGCGAAGACCAATATGATGATTTTAGAGATTTAATTAGAGAAGATGCAAAGCGTAAATTTAGAATTGATCAAATAGAAGCAGAAGGTAATGACCCTATTGAGAGTGGCAAATCATATGGTACACCTCACGATTTAGCTACATTATATGGTAAAGGAAGAATGTATTCCGACCCTGGAGGTGTCCCTAAACCCGAGAAGTATGCTGATGATAAAAACCCATTAGGTAGACCTCAAGAAAAGGTATCTAAAAGAAATACTCAAGATGATAATTTTGGGAAAGATAGATTAGGAGCTAAAGGTATGAAAAAAGATTATAATGATACTTCTAAAAACCCAATGGCTTTAGAAAATAATTCTCAATACTTGAAACACCAATCTATGTTAAATAATATCCCTACTGAGGGGAAAAAATTATTCTTTGAACAAAAGTCTCAAGAAAGCTCGCTTCTTGACGAATCAAATATTAAGGAACAGTAATTTTGGTATATTTATAAATAAATAATTATTAATGTATATAAAACATTCAAAGTTTAAGAATACAGGGATTTTATTTGAAGTGATAGTTAGAAAAATCACTTCAGAAACCCTATCTGGAACGGATTCCCCGGCAATTAAAATATTAAAGTCCCACTTTGTTAATACTGAATTAGGGAAGGAATATAAATTATATGAAACCATATTTAAATCTAAAAATTTAGATTACTCCAGGGCAAGTACAACTTTAGAAACAATTTTAGAATCTTCAAAAAAATTAAACAGATCCATAATTAGGAAGGATAAATATAATTTAATTAAGGATTTAAAAGAACATTATAATGTGGAGGATTTGTTTAAGACTAAACTTAATGATTATAAAGCGCAAGCTTCATTATATACTTTATTAGAGGCATATAATACTGATAAATTAATTAATCCTAACCAAATTATAGATAATAAAGTAACATTATTAGAACATTTAACTTTGAAGGAAGTAACTAGGGATGGTGTTAAGAACGATGTAATTGAGGAATTTAAATCCCAAGATAAAGATATCCGTACTTTAACTTACTATGTGTTATTGGAAAAATTTAATGATCGATATTCATCTTTAAATTTAAGGCAGAAAAATATACTTAAAGAATTTATAGAATCTGTAGATAATACTCCATCACTTAAAGAATTTTATAATAAAGAAGTTATTTATATTAAGGAATCAATCAATTATCAAATTCAAGAAACTAAAAGCAAAGTTATCAAGATTAAACTTAATGAAGTTTCTTCTTTAATTAAAGAGTTAGGTAAAAGAACTACCATTAATAACTCTCATTTAGTTGATTTATTACAATACCACTCGTTAATAGAAGAATTAAAAAAATCAAATGAGTAATCTAAAAAAACTTAAAGTAGGCGATGTAAAAATTAATAATGGTGTTAAATCAACCGTTACTGATATCGAAAAAGAAACGGGTGCTATATCTTGGGATATTTCTCAAATACCTAATATAGATAGATTACTTGATGAGTCTGATGATTTAGTTGGTACAGCTAAAGGTGTCTATACTAAAGTTAAAAATGATAAAAAATTTTTAGATATTTATCAACAAGCAAAATCACTTAGAAATACTATACGAACTCATGTTAGAAATAACTACCCTGAGGAATATAAAAAGTCAAGGGGGGTAAATGAAGAAGGTGATTTATCTAACCACATGCAGTTAGGTGATGACTGGGGTGAGGTAATATTTTATTTAGAAAAATATGGAACTGACGAGGAAATTAATGCTTATATAACAGCTTTTAAAGAACAAGCAGGACCGCATTTTGACGATTCTGATTGGGACCATGTTGAGGAATTCCAAAAATGGGTAAAAACAGCTATGAGGGCAGATGAAATGTCTACATCCGGGGGTGCTGGTTCTTATTTAACACCTTATGCTTTTAGATTAAAAGGACAAAAAGTAAATGATAAAGCCTATAAAGAGTTAGGGTATAAAGAAGTTAAAGAAAATGTTGGGTCTCATCTAGGTCCTGGCCCTAATGCAAGTTCCGATGGGGTTAAAGATAATGCATATGTAAAGCAGTTTAAGTATAAATTGGTACCAAATAAAATTAAGGGGTCAGGGTTAGAAGTTAAAAAATTATTCGAAGACTCAACAGCCTTAGAATTTCAACAAGAAAGAATAGCAGCCTTTGATTCAATTGAGCAGGAACTTAACGATATTTATAAGATGTTAAGTAATGCTAAAAATGAAACAGCAGATTACTACAGTGAAAAACCATCATCATATTCAGTAGTTAAACCTACGGATCTAGTTTTAGACTATATAAAAGATATAAAAGACTTACTAAAAGCAGAATAAATGAAAACATTACAAGAACAATACAACCAAATTAAAAACGGAAAAGGAAATAAAGAATCTTTTCTTAAAGAAGTTAAAACTAAATATCCTAATTTAGTTCGTAATTCGGCGCAATTTGAAGAGGCAAAATCTGCTTTGATAGGGCGAAGCATTATATCCGAAGGATTATATGTAGCTAATACCTCTAACAAACAACCAGATTGGTTTAAATTGTTTGATGAAAACATGAATCTTATTTCTGAAGAAGAAGCAAAATCCCTTGAAAAGAAAACAACAAAACAAGTAACTGACCTACAAGCCCCAGATAGAGGATATAACTATAAGGATGATGAAAATATTAATAACGTATCGGGTGAACAGTTTCGCCAAGGTTATTTTACAGAACTTACAGATGTAGCTAATATTAAAAAAACAAAACAAGAATTAATTGATTTAGTTATTAAAAACATATCTAAAAACTCCCTATATTATACTGAGGAGGCCCAATTTGGTATTAAAGGAATTGGTTATACTGAAGATGCTCCCGGGTTAGGTAATGGCACTGAAGTTAAATATAAAGATGGTTCTGGATATGGAACTGAAACTAAGAAAAAAATAAAAAAACGAGATTCAAAATCTTATGCTGATAAAACATCATCTAGTGTGTTTTCAACAGTATACACTGAATTAGCACCAAACCAACCCTTAGAAGAAAATAAAATGATAAAATTAGTAGACTTATTAGAAAACCTTCCGTTAGGACAGAAGGAAGCTCCAAAACGAAAAAAGAAAACTGTTAAAAAAGCAACAACCGATTCTAAATTAGCAGAAATTGAAAAAAATGGAAGAGTAGCAACCTTAGAACTTCAAATCGAAGCTATAGAAGAAATAATTTCAAGTAAAAACGAAAGAATTTCTATGGTTACTGAAGACGATAGTTTATCTGAATTAGTAGATAAGAAAAAAATGAAAGAAATGCAACGTGAAGTAAAGGTACTTGAAAAGCGTAAAATGCAAATGGAAAAGGTATATGAAAAGATGTGTGGTAAAGCATATAAGAAAGTAGTAACTGAATTAGACCCTGAAGCTTGGAAAAGGCAAAATGGGCAAGATGCAGATTGGGCTCCAAAGAATGAAGAGAGCAATGCTAATAGTAATGATGGGAGTAACGACAACTCAAATGAAAATAGCAACGAAACCCCAGAATCATATTCAGGGTTGAAAAAATTTAAAGGATAAGATGAATAACCAATTACTAATAGAAACTCACATATTTAAACCTAAAGGAACCAGATTAACTGAGAATAAATCAGATCGTGGTCTTCCATTAGTAGAAGGTATTTTAGCAACCGCCGAAGTAAAAAATGGTAATGGTAGATATTACTCTAGAGAACTATGGGAAAGAGAAATTGACAAATATAGAGTATTAGTTGATGAAAACAGAGCTATGGGTGAATTAGACCACCCTGAATCTTCTGTAATAAATCTTCAAAATGTATCCCATAATATTTCAGATATGTGGTGGGATGGAGATAAAGTAATGGGTAAAATAGAAATTTTGCCTACCCCTAATGGTAATATACTTAAAGCGCTAGTTGAAAGCGGAATTACAGTAGGTGTTTCCTCTCGAGGTATGGGTTCACTTAAAGATGTAGGTGGTTTAATGGAAGTTCAAGACGATTTTGAATTACTATGTTGGGATTTTGTCTCAACCCCCTCCAACCCTGATTCATATATGCATCTAGTTAAAGAAAATAAAGAATTCCAATTCCAAGATAAATATAAAAATGTAAATACTATTTTAAGTGAAATATTATGTTCGTATGGACATTGCCCAATAATATAACCACTATGATAATGTAGATAAATAAAGCGCTCTTTTTGAGCGCTTTTTGCGTTTCCCTATTTCCCCACATACGTATAATTGTAATATGCCATTTCTTATATGGTATCGAATTAAAATTAATTAATCCCCATTACGTTTCTTAATAAACGTAGTTTCCCAACAAAAAAATTTAGGAAAATGAACAACAGAGACTTTTTAAAAGAAGCAATCGCTGATGCAAAAGCAGTCAAAGAATCTGCAATTGCAAATGCTAAAGTTGCACTCGAAGAAGCATTCTCTCCCCAAGTTCAAGCCATGTTCGCTAGTAGACTAGAAGAAATGGAAAGTGAAGAATTGGAAGAAGGTAACGATGAGGTAACAGAAGCGAAAGCTAAAAAAGAGTACAAGGACGACGATCGTAAAGACGGAGGTGAAAGTAAAGAAACTAAACGTACAGAAAAAATGAAGTACGGAAAAGACTTAGCTGAAGGTGAAGACTTAGACGAAGAGTATGACTTGGACGAAATTTTAGCAGAATTAGAAAAAGAGGATGATACCACATCTGAAAACCTTAAAGAAGCAGAATCTGATGAAGATGCTGAAGAAGAAGGATACGAAGATGGTATGGAAGATGAAAAAGAAGACTTAGACGACGAGGAAGATGAAGATATCGACCTTGAAGATATGTCTGAAGATGATCTTAAATCATTTATCGAAAATGTAATTGAAGATATGGTTACATCTGGTGAGTTAGAAGCCGGTGAATCATTCGAAGAAGACGATATTGAAATCGAAGACGATGTTGAAATCGAAGTCGAAGACGATATTGAAATCGAAGAAGCAAAAAATCAAGGGTACAATGATAAATTGGACGATGCCGAAGGTGCTAAACATGGTAAAAAGAAACAGGATATGGCTCAAAGAAGAGCTGATTCTGAAAACATGGAAAAAGCTGATGGTAGGAGAAAATTTGCAGGTGATTCTAAAATGGATGAGATGAAAAAAGATCTAGAAGAAGCAATAAATACTGTTTCTACTTTAAAACTAGAACTTAATGAAATTAATCTATTAAATGCTAAACTTCTTTACACAAACAAAGTGTTCCGTAACAAAAATCTAACAGAAAACCAGAAAGTTAAAGTATTAAGTGCTTTTGACAAAGCTGAAACGGTTAAAGAAGCAAAGCTTGTATTTGAAACTATTAATAGTAGTGTTAAATCCAAGTCACTAACAAAAAATCCAGTAGTTGAAAACTATAGAGGAAAAGGTAGTGCTTCAAACTTATCACGAAGTCCAAAATCAAGTAATAAACGACCTATTGTAGAGTCAGATGAAATGGTAACACGATTCCAAAAATTAGCAGGTATTATTAAAAGCTAATAAGTAAAAATTTAAAAATTAATTAAAACAAAACGTTAAAAAAATGAGTCAATTAAATTCTCTATTAGAAAGCGCTAACCCTTATAAGTCATTACAAAGTGATGCTGCAAGGTTAGCCAACAAATGGAACAAGACAGGTTTATTAGAAGGTGTCGGAAACGAAACTGATAAAAATAATATGTCTATGATCCTAGAAAACCAAGCTAAGCAATTAGTTATGGAAGAATCAAACACAGGTGGTGGTGCCGGTGCTGGTACATTTACACCTGGAACAGGTGCACAGTGGGCTGGTGTAGCTTTACCATTAGTAAGAAAGGTATTTGGACAAATCGCAGCGAAAGAATTCGTTTCAGTTCAACCAATGAACCTTCCTTCTGGTCTAGTATTTTATCTAGATTTCCAATATGGGACTTCAAAGTCTCCATTCACTGCAGGTGAATCACTTTATGGTGATACAGATGGTAATACTCCTTTCGGTAACGGAGCTACAGGTGGTCTTTATGGCGCTGGTAGATTTGGATATTCTATCAACAACACCCAATCAGCTGAATTTACAGTTGCAACTACTAACCCAGATTGGTATTCTGACATCAATGCTAATGAGGCAATTACACCTCTAGCAAACCCAGTAATATTAGTACAGAAATTATCTATACCAGTAGCATCTTTTCCAAATTATGATACAAGAGCAGTAAGAGGCTTTTACTTATCAGGATCAGCTGTTGATTTACCAACAACTGCAACTCAATACCCATCATTAACAAAAGTAAGTGCTGATGGTACAACAATTGATTTCTTCGTAGGTAGTGATATCGTAGTTGGAGGAAAAGTAAAAGTTGAATATTTACTTCAAACAAATGATGCCGATAGAGGTGATTTTGAAGATGGAAATAATAATTTAAATGCTAATAACACTCAAATTACTATTCCAGAAATTAATATTCAAATGCAATCTGAAGCAATTGTTGCTAAGACACGTAAACTAAAAGCTGTATGGACTCCAGAGTTCGCACAGGATTTAAATGCTTACCATTCTTTAGATGCTGAAGCTGAATTAACTTCAATCATGAGTGAATATATCTCATTAGAAATTGATTTAGAAATTCTTGATATGTTGATCGAATCTGCAAATGCAGGTACTGAGTACTGGTCAGCACAGAATAACTTATCAATTGCTGCTACAGGTGTTGTCGCTGCGGATTTAGGTTTCTATAACTCACAAGGACAATGGTTCCAAACATTAGGAACTAAAATCCAGAAGTTAAGTAACATCATTCACCAGAAAACACTTAGAGGTGGAGCAAATTTCTTAGTATGTTCTCCAACAGTAGCTACAATATTGGAATCAATTCCAGGATTTGCTAGTACTTCTGATGGTGATGCAGCTAAAATGAGCTACGCATTCGGTGTACAAAAAGCAGGTACTATAAATTCTAGATACACTGTTTATAAGAATCCTTATATGACTGAAAACACAATCCTTATGGGATTCCGTGGAGGTCAATTCTTAGAAGCTGGTGCAGTATTTGCTCCATACATTCCGTTAATTATGACTCCATTAGTATACGATCCAAACACTTTCACACCAAGAAAAGGTTTGTTAACTCGTTATGCTAAGAAAGTGGTACGCCCGGAATTTTATGGTAAAATTCTTGTATCAAACTTGAATACATTGTAATATTATATTACAATAATAATGAATCAACCCCGCATTAGCGGGGTTTTTTTATGCTTTATTAGAAATTATATGTGATATTCATGTTTTAGTATTTTTACGTTAAATACACACCCCATCATACTTTGCTCGGAGTTATATAGTAAAGTTAAGTTATGGTATATAAGCAAATGTATAGGCGTATTAAACGCAATTTTTGGAATTAGCAAATAAATTAAATTAAAATAATTAAAAATTATTTAAACCTACCAATTTAACCGAAGTTTAGCAATTTGTCCCTTTTTTTTGTATATTTATAACAAAAATCAATATGGCGTCTATATTAACCCCTTCTACATTCCAAATTAAACTAAAGGAGGAACACGTAGTTAAAGGTATAAAAACATTAAATGAAACTTATTTCACATTATCCAACATTACTAATGTAGATAGAAGAATTGTTACTGTACCCCCTACAACATCAATTGACATATTTAATGTTAATGGGATTAACCCCTCTGCAGGTACATTCCCGTCAAGTAGTATGAAATATGCTAGAATTAGTAATTTAGATACTACTGCTAACTTGGCAGTTATATTTACATCTTCTGCATCCCCTGATGGTATTGGGATAGTAGGAACTAACATAACATCCTCACTAACAAGTGGTGGGAAAAATGGAGCTATTGGGTTTTATGCATCTGTAGCTACCACAGCATCCGGTGCTGAACCAACAATTACAGGATCAGGAATGACCTTAGATATAACAATTTCAGGTTCCTTAAAAGCTGGTGAAGATTTAAATCCAAACCCAAATATTTTTAATTGTGGTATTGGTAATGGTTGGACGTTTAATACTCATCTAGAAGGAGGAACAGGAACGGGTGCATCAGCATCTGTAGTAATTAATAATTCTGATTTATCTAAACCTACAATCCAACTATACCCAGAAACAACGGGCACAAAGGCCTATGGATATTCAATAGGTGATGTTTTAACAATACCTGAAGGCGCTTTAGGAGTAGGACAGTTAGTATCAGCATCAGTAATTCCAAATACTTCAATACCCACAGTAACTAATGATGTAGAATATGCTATTCCACTTCATACAACTACAGGATATGCAGCTATTGCACTTGTTAAATCCTTAGGGGGTGTTATTTCTACGGTTACTGTAGATTATATAGGTACAGGTTTTCAAGTAGGACAGATAGTAACTATTACTCAACAAGAATTAATAAATCAAGGATATGGAACAGTAAGTGGTGATTGGACTGGTACTTTAGGAGCAGGGAATGTTCAGGATTCATCAGCAGTAACTCTTAGTGCAATAACTTCAGGTCAATTTGAATCAGTAATAACATCGGCAATAATATCTGCGGGTGGGTCAGGATATGAAGTTGGTGAACAAGTTTCAATACCAGGTAATGCTATAGGAGATGCACAAGATGCAGTATTTACACTAACATTAAATGATTTTACCGAAAACGGAGCAAGAAATTACTGGACGATGAATTTATTACCCACATCTTCGCTTATGTTTTCAAGCCCCCAAGTTACAGGAAGTGGTTTTAATGGGTTTTTTGGACAAGATATAGAATATGTTTCAGTTTATGCTATTAGTGAAAGTGTAGATGTTGAATATGTAGTAGTTAACGGATAAATAATAAAAAATGGCAAATATACCAATATGGCCTGGATCTAGTTCATTCGCACCAGGAGATACACCCTTTGGATGGTACGATAATGATTTAGAGTTCCAAGTAGATGCAGATAAATTTTCTGTATTTGCAGCTCGAAGATTAGGATATCCAATTGTTGATATCGAATTACAAAATCTAAATTTTTATGCAGCTTTAGAAGAAGCTGTGACAATTTATGCAAATGAATTATATGGGTTTAAAATTAGAGATAACTATTTAACATTAGAAGGAGCCGATGGGGCTTCTATGGATATTGAAAATACTGTTATCATTCCAAGTTTAGGGAGAATTATTGAGATGTCTCAACAATATGGTGTAGAAGCTGGTACAGGTGGTAATGTAGACTGGCATACAGGTGAAATACAATTAACAGAAAGTATTCAAGATTATAATTTAGAGGCTTGGGCAAATGAAAATATTCCCCAATATAAAGGTCATGATTTAGAAATTATGAGGGTATTTTACGAAGCACCCCCAGCATCAATAAGAGCTTTTAACCCTTATGTAGGGGGTGTTGGTGGAGAAACAGAAATTATGGACACTTTTGGGTGGGGGGGTTACTCACCAGCCGCTGTTAATTATATGTTGATGCCTATTAATTATGATTTACAAGTAATTCAACAAATAGAATTTAATGATATGATTCGAAGAGCTAATTACTCTTTTGAAATGCATAACAATCACCTAAGAATATTTCCTATACCTAATGGTCATCCTAAAACAATGTTTTTTGAATACATCTTGAATTCTGAACGTTCAAGTGCTTCATTTGTAGTGGGGGGAAGTAGTACAATTACTAACATTTATGATGTTCCCTATACTAACCCAAATTATAACGATATTAATTCCGTTGGTAGAAGTTGGATATTTGAATATGCTTTAGCTTTATGTAAGGAAATGTTAGGGTATGTTAGAGGTAAATATCAGGTAGTTCCTATACCGGGAGACAATGTTACATTAAATGCTAATGATTTAATAACAGCAGCTACAGGAGAAAAAGAAAGATTAATTGATAGGTTAAGAGCTTATTTAGGTGAAACATCAAGAGAAAAATTATTGGAACGGAGATCAGCTGAAAGTGACTATATTCAAAAAGAATTAGGTAATGTTCCATTTCCAATTTATATAGGATAATATGGCATTATTTGGAGGAGCAAGAGATATAAGTTTATTTAGACATTTAAATAGAGAATTGATGGCAGACATCATAACTCAACAATGTTCTTTTTATAAATTTAAACTAGAAGAAACTAAGGTAAATATATATGGTGAGGCTGCTGAGGAAAAATTCTATATGGGACCAGTTTTAATAAACTGTCTTATTGAGAGATCAGATGAAGATTTTCCTGAAACAGATTTGGGTACAGATTTTACTTGGGGAGCTACGTTCAAATTTTTAAGAGACGATTTATTAGATAAAATGAAGGAATTTAATGCTGACTTCGCACCAACTAACTACCAGTATGGGGCTGATTTAGTACCCGAAGTAGGAGATATTATAATGTATCAAGAAGGATATTACGAAGTAGATAATGTTAATGCTAACCAGTATTTTATGGGTAAAAACCCTGATTATCCTAATTCACCTCAAATCCAAAACCCTGGTTTAGATAAGTTTGGATCATCAATTTCTATAATTTGTGAAACTCATTATGTTCCCGCAGATAAGGTTGGAATAACACAAGAAAGATTGTATACTGGAAATAATAATAACCCATCATTAAATGGCTAATAGAGGAAAAATACCAACACCCAAAACTCAAAGAGAAATATTAAACTCTCAAATTGAACCTTACAACCCACCCCCGGGGTCTCCAGGTTTTTCTAGTACTGGTAATCCTAATAATGCTAATACCCCAAATAGAGCAAACCAAGTTTCTTTTAGAGATGATAATACAAAACCTTTCTCTTTAGGAATTAAAGATATTGATGAAGCTATAATGTATTATATGGAGGAGGTTATCAAACCTACAGTTTTACAAAATGGTGCAGTTCAACAAGTACCATTTATTTATGGCTCACCTGAAAGGTGGAAGCAAGTACAAAAAGATGGGTATTATAGAGATAAAAAAGGTAAAATAATGTTACCTTTAATTACTTTTAAACGTAACAATATAGAAAAAGTTAGAAATGTATCTAATAAATTAGATGCTAATAATCCCCATAATGTAAGTATAGTTCAAAAGCAATATAGTGTACAAAATGCCTATGATAATTTTGATATTTTAAACAACACAAGACCCATAAAAATAAACTATGCCGTAGTAGTCCCTGACTATGTTAATATTACTTATGATTTTATTATTTCTACTTATTATGTAGAACAGTTAAATAAAATAGTAGAATCTATTAATTATGCCTCTGATTCATATTGGGGTAATCCTGAAAGATACCAATTTAGAGCTAGGATTGATAACTTTGCAACCCCTGTTGAAGTTCAATCGAAGGGAGAAAGAGTTGTTAAATCAACATTTACCTTAAAATTATATGGATATTTAGTCCCCGATGTAGTTCAGAAAAGTTTAAATACTGTAGGAAGAAAGTTTAATACTCCAACTCAAATAGTATTTAATAATGAAACTGTAAGTAGTATAGAATCATTAAATAATCAAAACCAAACAGATAATTCACGCTTAAGCATCCAAACTAAAAATAATTTTACATCCTTCCCAAAATCTAAATAATAATGAAGTTTTTTCCAATATTTATAAATAAAATTAGATGGGTATAATATTAAGACAGATTAAAGGATCCGAACTAACGTTTGCTGAGGTTGATGGTAATTTTCAATCATTATTTTACTCTGCTTCATTTATAGGTTCTACTTTAAATTTTTATACTTGGGAAAATAACTTATCACAAAGTTTTAATCTTGCAACTATACCTGGATTTGGGGGAATTGAAGTTCAAAGAACAGGATCCGTCATAGTCCCATCAGCTACAACCATGAACTTTACAGGAAATGGTCTTACTGTTACAAACGTTAATGGTGTAGCTACTGTAGAATTTACAGGTGCGGGCGGTGGTGATACTTATACCTTATTAGCAGGACCAAAAACAGGTTCAAGTATACCTTTAAATTTAGATGCAGCCGTTGGGGCAGATTCTACAGTTAATTTAACTGAAGGTACTGGTATTACTCTTACTCAAACTAGTGCTACAGAAATAACAATAGATTCAACTGGTGGTGGTGGTACATATTCTAATCCAACCCCTACCCCTTTAAACTTTCCAAGTGATGATGACCCAAACATACCCGCAGGCTCAACATTTGTCTCTCAATCTCTAACCGAAATGATGGATCAAATGTTATACCCAGAGTTATTTCCAACTCTTACAAACCCATCTAACACATTTTCCCTTTCACCTTCAGGATTAAGAGAAATTGCAGAAGTAATTACCACAGTTACTTTAACATCGGGTTTTAGTAAAGGATCAATAAACCCCGCATATACTACAACGGGTTTTAGAAGTGGTGACCCAAACCAATATAATTATGGAGGGTCTGGTGTTGTTGATATACCTTCTACATCATTAAATAATACAACAACAGCCACCAACTATGTAGTAATATTAGGCAATCAATCCTGGACATCCGCTGTTCAATATGATGCTGGCCCTCAACCACTATCAAGTAAGGGTAATAATTTTAACAGCCCGTTATCAGCAGGAACTACAGGTACTATTACAAGGTCAATAACTGGAGTTTATCCCCCATTTGCTACCTCAGTAAGCCTTGGTACCTTAACGAAACAATCACTCCAAACTATGACTTCTTTAATTCAGGTATCTTTAGTTACAGAAGCCGGTGGTGCAGGTGTGAAGCAAAAAGTTGACATTCCTAATGCTTTTTCTTCTATTACAGGACTACAACAATTTAACACATTAAGTAACACTTGGGATGCCATTAATTTAGCTACATTTACAACTAGTGCAGTAACACAGACAATACAAGGTCAAACCGTTAATTACACTAGATATACACATAATGGTAGTACAATAGGTGCAAGACAATTAAGATTTTTAACATAACAGTATGGCTAGAGAAAAGGGAGTATTAGGTATATCGGCAAATTTTGAGCCACAAAAGTCAGCACCATTAGATGCTAGGGCTAATGTAGCTACAAAAGCAGATTTAATTGTCGCAACCAATTGGGAAGCCAATGATGGGGGTACATATGTCTATAATGGTATGACTGTTACAGTTGCCCAAGATTCAACAGCAGCCAATAATGGTATTTATGTTTTAGTAGATTTAACAAATATTACAGCTTCTGACTATTCAGGTTGGTTATTTATAGGATCTGGAGGAGCATCAGGAGGATCAGGTTCATCAGGAACTTCAGGCTCCTCAGGTTCTTCAGGTGATTCAGGTACAACAGGTGAATCAGGTACAACAGGTACATCAGGTTCATCAGGTTCATCAGGTATATCAGGTTCATCAGGTACTTCAGGTTCATCAGGTTCCAACGGCTCAAACGGTGTAGCAGGTTCAAGTGGTGCAAGTGGTTCTAGCGGTGCAACAGGTTCATCAGGTTCAAACGGCTCAAACGGAGTAGCAGGTTCAAGTGGTGCAAATGCTACAAGTGGTTTAACAGGTT
>TARA_B110000027_G_scaffold89625_1_pt1 | contig 18512 bp, 18 predicted proteins | sample TARA_B110000027 | Tara Oceans TARA_B110000027 (sample SAMEA4397101) | marine metagenome | biome: Polar Biome; feature: [SRF] surface water layer (ENVO:00010504); material: water (ENVO:00002006), including particulate matter (ENVO:01000060) such as... | depth 5 m
ACAAAATAGGTTGTAGCAAATGTAATTGGAAAAAAGATAAATGTTTTTGCACTAGAAAAGGTTATTTACCAGTTGCAGAAAAAATTCAAAAACAAATAATACAATTTAAAACAAATTATCGTGATCCATTGATTGCTAAAAAAAAATCATTGATACTTCAAAAATTAATAAATAGAATTGAAAAATCTTAATGAGTTTAATAGGTATAGTTCAAGGAAGAATATCAGAGTCACCAAAAAATCGGCTACAATTTTTTCCAAAAAATTGGAAAAAAGAATTTGAAAAAGTAAAAAAATTAAATTACGATTTTATAGAGTTTTTTACAGAGAGAAAATTAAATAAAAAAAATCCTATTTGGAGCAAAAAAGGAATAAACGAGTATATTTACTTAGCAAAAAAACATGATTTAAAAATATTTAATTTTTGTGATGATTTTATAATTTCAAATTCTATGAAAAAAAAAAATACAATGAAATATTTAAAAAATTTAATAAAAAATCTAAATGTTCTTAATGTTAAAAATTTGATATTACCTTTTTATGGAAAAAGTTTATTAACAGACCAAAATTTTTTAGAATATACAAAAAATCTAAAAATACTTGCTGAACTATCAAGTAATAAAGTAAATTTTTTAATAGAAAGCAACATTTCTCCAGACAGCTTTGAGATACTTAAAAAATCAATAAAATCTAAAAAAATCAAATTTTTATTTGATACTGGCAATAGAGTAAATTTAAAGCGTGATTTATATGAAGACTTCAAAAAATTTGGAAAAAATATAGGCCATATTCATATAAAAGATAAAAATACTAAATTACAGAACGTACCGCTAAATACTGGACTTGTCGATTTCAAAAAATTTTTTAAAATTTTAAAAAAATGTAAATATAATAAAAATTTTACTTTTGAAACAACTAGATCAAATAATGCTTATGTAACTGCAAAAAAAAATATTTTATTTATTAAAAATTTTTTGAATAAAGAAAATAATGTATGTTAGAAAAATTTTCTTTAAAAAATAAAAATGCTATTATTACAGGGGCAGCTGGGCTATTAGGAGTTCAGCATATTAATACAGTTTTATTAAATGGTGGTAATGTAATATTGATAGATAATAATAAAACAAAACTAAATATAAGATTAAAAGAATTATTAAAAAAATTTGATAAAAAAAGAATCCAATCTTTTTGTGGAGATATTACAAATGAAAAATTTATTAAAAAAGTTTGCAAAATAATTGTCAAAAAAAAAGTGAGTATAGATATTTTAATTAATAATGCTGCAGTAGATTATAAAATTGACTCCCATCACAAAAAATTAATTAAAAAAACTCAACTAGAAAACTTTGATCTAAATATATGGAAAAAAGATTTAAATGTTGGTTTGATGGGGGCATTAATATGTACAAAAATATTTGGTAGTGAAATGGCAAAACAAAAAAGTGGTGTAATACTAAATATTGCATCTGATTTATCATTTATTTCACCAGACAATAGAATTTATGAAGACAAACGAAATCTAAAAATTAAAATTGTCAAACCTGTTTCTTACTCAGTTGTAAAACATGGCATAGTAGGATTAACTAGATATACAGCAACATATTGGGCCAATAAAAATGTAAGATGCAATGCAATAGCACCTGGGGGCATACTAAACAACCAGCCCAAGAGTTTTTTGAAAAAGGTTTCAAAGTTAATACCGATGAATAGACTGTCAAATCAAAATGAATATATGTCAAGTATTCTTTATCTTATCACTGATGCATCATCTTATACAAATGGTGCTATATTAAATGTAGACGGTGGGAGAACAATACTATAAATGCTTTCAATCAAACTATGAAAAAAAAAACTTACATAATTGCAGAAATAGGAATCAATCATAATGGTGATATTGCAATTGCAAAAAAGCTTATAGACCAATCCAAAGATTCTGGTTTTGATGCGGTAAAATTTCAAAAAAGACACATAGAAACAGTCTATACTAAAGATCAATTAGATACTCTCAGGGAAAGCCCATGGGGAAAAACAACTCGTGAACAAAAATATGGATTAGAGTTTGAAAAAGATGAGTACGATGAAATTGATAAATATTGTAAGGAAAAGAATATAGAATGGTTCGCTTCAGCTTGGGATTTAGAAAGTCTGAAATTTCTTGATCAGTATGATTTAAAATATCATAAAATTGCATCTGCGATGATAGTAGATCTTAATTTTCTTAGTGAAGTTGCCAAAAGAAAAAAACATACTTTTATTTCAACGGGTATGTCGGAAATAAAAGATATTGATAACGCAGTTAATATATTTAAAAATGCAAATTGTAGCTTTGAATTGATGCATTGTGTATCCACTTACCCAATGAAAGTAGAGGATGCTAACCTAGCAACCATGGATGCTTTAAAAAACAAGTATAAATGTGATGTAGGATATAGTGGTCATGAAAATGGAATTGCAGTTTCAGTTTGTGCTACAATTTTGGGTGCTACTTCAATTGAAAGACATGTAACATTGGATAGGACAATGTATGGATCTGATCAATCGGCATCAATTGAATTTGATGGTATGAAGAATATGGTTGGACAAATAGGAATTATGCAGACAGCAATTGGCAAACCAGCTCTTGGCAAAATATTAGATGAAGAAATTCCAATAGCTAAAAAACTAAGAGCTCATATTAAAAATTAAAAAAGTGGTAAAAAAAAAGTATCATATTTTCCAGTGAATTAATTTATTCTGCTATAGCAATTAAAGTATCAGTTTGACCCAATCTTTTTAGATTCTTACAATAAGATAAGTTTAATTCATCACTTATAATTTTTTTATAAGTTCTCTCACCTCCAGCTTTTCCTTTTAAGAACCAACCTAAATGATTTGAAAAATCATATCTTTGATAATATTTAATATTGATATTTTTAAAACCAGATTTTAAAAGTATAACCTTGAGAGATTTATATGTATGAAGAATTAAGTGTTCACTCCAAAATGTAAAATTTTTAAATTTTTTTAATTCATCTTGCTTAATTAAAAAATCTTTAGCATGAGGAACTTCAATAATAATCTTTCCTTTATTCTTCAGTTTTGATCTCAAAACTTTTAAAGTGTCTACTTGATATGGAATATGTTCTAAAACATGAAACATTGTGATTATATCAAATTTTTTTTCAAAAGAGGTAATGTTATTTGATATATCAATTTTTTTTATATTTTTTTGAATGTGATTTATACATTCTTTTCTCAATTCGATACCACTCAAAGATTTATATTTTTTTATCCTTAATAAAAAACCTCCCCATCCACAACCAAAGTCAAGTATATCTTTATTTTTAAAGTATTTTTCAAATTGATCTGCTCTTCTACTATCATCATCAATTAGTGGTACTTTAATATTTCCAGAAATTGTTTTAACATTTATTAATTTATTTTTTAATTTTCTTAAAATTTTCTGCTCATCATCCTTATAATTTAAGGAACGGTAATAATCGTTTGAAGTTATATATTTTTCTAAGAATATAATATCAGTTTTTGAATCTTGTATTACTTTAATCTTTTTATCTCTAGTTGTGTTTTGTAAAGTAACTAGTTTCAATTTTGAAATTAATTTTAATTTTAATAATTCATCAATAATTGGATTTTTCATATGATTAAATCAAATTGTATATTTAAGAGTTTTATTTATTTTTTAAATTTTAGAGATTGAGATTAAATCAATATACATTTAATATTATTAATTAAAGTATATAATTATATGTTCTAGTAAAAAAAATGACGATTTTAAATAAAAAACGAGATATTTTGATTTTGTTAACTTTGTAGAGTATAAAAAATTTATCAAACTGAAGAATTTTTACTTTTGTGTTACTAAAAATTAAATAACTTAAAAACCTATAATATTTTAAATGTATAAAAAAAAAAAAATTTTAGTAATAATTCCGGCTCGAAAAGGAAGTAAAGGATTAAAAAATAAACATCTTTTGCGTCTAGGCAATAAGAAATTGATAGAATGGGTAATAGGTTCTTCCAAAAAGGTAAATATGGTTGACAAAATTTTACTCACAACTGACTCATCTAAAATAAGAAAAATTGCATTAAATAATAGTATTTCTTCACCATTCCTAAGACCCAAAAAACTTTCTACAGATAAAGCCACATCATCAGATGTAATTATACATGCATTAGATTTTTTAAAAAAAAAAAAAGAAAAGTTTGATTTTTTTATACTTTTAGAGCCAACGTCCCCTTTTACAACAGCTAAGGATATTGAAAAGTCTATTAAATTGTTTGTAAAAAACTATGACAAAATTAATAGCCTGGTAAGTGTTAGTAAATTTAACAAAATTCATTTATCAAATTTATTTAATTTTAAAAACAACAAAATTATTCCAATATTTAAAAAATTTGAAAATGATGTCAGGAGACAAGATATGTCTGAATTAGTTTATTTAGATGGAAGCATATATGTTGCAAAAGTAGAAAATTATATTAAAAATAAGCAATTTCTTAACAACAAAACACTAGCAATTTTTTTTGATTATTGGAAATCAATTGAGATAGATACAAATTTTGATTTAATTTTGGCTGAAAAAATTTTCTCAAAGTTTAAAAAAAAACTATGAAAATAAAATTTAAAAAAGGAAATAAACTTTATAAAAAAACCTCATCTTTAATTCCGGGAGGTGTTCAGCTTTTATCTAAAAGACCAGAAATTTTTCTTCCAGATCAATGGCCTTGTTATTTTAAGTCTGCAAAGGGGTCTAAGATAGTTACTTATGATGATGTTGAATTATATGATTTTACTAACTGCTCAGTAGGAATGTGTCCTTTAGGCTATGCAAATTCTGTTATAAATAATAGTGTAATCGAAGTAATTAAAAAAGGTAATACCACAACATTAAATTCATACCTGGAATATGATTGTGCAAAATTATTAATAGATACTCATCCATGGGCTGACATGGCAAGATTTACAAAGTCAGGTGGGGAGGCAATGTCAGTTGCAGTAAGGATTGCAAGAGCTTATAAAAAAAAAGATAAAGTACTATTTTGTGGTTATCACGGTTGGTCTGACTGGTATATATCAGCAAATATAAAAAATTCTAATAAATTAGACCAACACTTGTTACCAGGCGTTTCTTCCTTAGGAGTACCAAAATCCCTTGGTGGTTTGACACAACCATTTGAATTCAATAACGAAAAAGATTTTAAAACAAAGTTTATTAAATACTTAAAACAGTTAAGTTGTGTAGTTTTAGAACCAGCTAGAAGCACTCATTGTAATTTAAATTTTGTTAAAACTATACGCAAGTATTGTTCAAAATATAATATCCCCCTAATATTTGATGAGATTACATTAGGCTGGCATTATACACTGGGAGGTTATCATAAAACATTAGGTGTAAATCCTGATATAGCAGTTTTTTCAAAAGGAACGACAAATGGCTATCCTCTAGGAGCAGTAATAGGTAAAAAAAATATTATGCAATCTGCAGCACATAGCTTTATTTCTAGCGCTTATTGGTCTGAAAATATTGGCTTTGCAGCAGCTATAGCAACAATAAATTTTATGAAAAAAAATAATGTTGCAACAAAATTAAAATTAAAAGGTAAAAAAGTAAAAAAAATTTGGATTGATCTTGCTAAAAAAAATAGTTTACCAATTTTAGTAAGAGGAATTGATTCATTACCAACATTTACGTTCGATAATAGTAAATCAGACGAAATGTTAACTTATTTTACTCAAGAAATGTTACGTGAAGGCTTTTTAGCTCATGGCCAATGTTACTTAATGTTATCACATACTGATGTTATGATTAACAAATATAAAATAGCATGTGAAAAAGTATTTAGAAAAATGTCGAAGATTTTTTATGACAATAATCAAAATTATAAAAAATATTTAAATGGTAGAGTAAAATTTGCAAAATTTAATAATCCAGTTTAAAAAATATTGCAAATTGTACTAATGATTTTTTTATATAAATTGATAATATTTACCCTTTTAAGTCCTCTTAAAAAAATTATTTCACCAAAAAACATTATAATTTTATCTTCTAACAGCGCTTACAGATATGGAGGAGGCCCAAGATATTTATTTGAGCATTTATCCAAAAAAGGTTTTAATGTTTATTGGTGGACTAGAGATAAAAATATTCAAAAATTTTTAAAAAAAAAAAGATTAAAATATTTTTCAATTTCTAATCTATTTCTTTTTTTTAAAATAATATTTTTAACAAAAATTGTTATAAATTCAGGTAATGATCATTTTGATTTTTGTAATCTTTTGAAAAAAGATAAAAGAGTAAAAAAAATTTGTACAGGACATGGAATTGGTATCAAAACCGTAAATAAAATAAAAACAGATGCATTAAATAGAAATTTTGATTATGTAAGTTATTCCAGTGAATTTACCGCCAAATATATTGCCCAAAAAGAATTTCGTATTGACCTCAACAAAGTTAACATATTGGGGAACCCAAAAAATGATTTATTTTTAGATAAATTTAGAGTTAATAACATCTACAATAATAAAAAAATTATTAAATTTTATATTAAAAAATTTGACAAAAAATCAAAAGTAATTTTCTATGCCCCTACTTGGAGACCTTACAAGAGTACTTTACCGTTGTTAAGTTTAAAAAAATTTGATTTAAAAAAATTTGATTTATTTTTAAAAAAAAATAATTTTTATTTTTTTTATAATTTCCATATTTCATCAAACTTTAGAAACATTTTAGATACTGACAGAATTAAATTTATTTCAAATAAAAGTTTCCCTCTTTTAGATACAAGTGAAATGTTGTGTGAATGTGATATTTTTTGTACAGATTGTAGCAGTTTATCAACAGAGGCAGCAATTTTAAAGAAACCTCAAATATTCATTTTTCCAGATTATAACAAATATGATCGACTTAAAGGATTTGTAGAACCATTTGAAAAAATTATACCAGGTAGAATAATTTATGATTTTAATCTTTTTATGAAAAAACTTAATCACTATCAAAAAGAAAAAACATATACCAAAAAATTCAATAAAAAAATTACTAAATACTTAAATCATTATTATGATATAAAGATTAATAATTCATCAGCAAGGCATGAAAAGCTGATAAGAAGACTTTTAAAAGATTAAGATTATGTTTATAAAAAAATATTTTAAATATATTTTAATTAATGAAAAACTATTTATCTAATCAATGTTAAATACAATTTATAAAGTTAATATTTTACTAAAAGCCCTTTTTTTTGGATTATCACTATATATTTATATAATGAGTCAAATAATTTTTTTACAATTATTAACATCTTTCAGTAATGAATAATTACTTTTTTCCAGAAAAAAAAATAAAGTTTTTAAATTTTTTTTTTAAAAACAATCAGAAGTTTGTTTTTAAAAAAAATATTGAAATTAAAGAAAATCTTAACAATCAAACTTTGATTAAAGACGATATTTATATCCAGCAAGATCATTCAGAGATATGTATAAAGAGCTTTAAAATTGGTAATAAAGTTAAATTGTCAAATTATAATTCAAATAATAAACTACTTGATAGAGTCTTAAAAAAAAAATTGAATATTAATATTGAGGAAATACTGAGAGTTACATTTCAATTAGAAAAAATAAAGTCACTCCATAGTTTGCAGAATTTATATTTATGTAAATTATTTCAGGATTTAAAATTATTTAATTATCTAAAAAAAAATAATTATATTTCTAAAAAAATAAATATTTCAAAAACATATCTTTATTTAAGTAAAATATTTTATTTTGCTGCAAATATATATTTTTTTGTATGTTTGTTTTTTTTACCAGAAAAAATTTTCCTTCTTTGTCGAAAAAACTCTAAAAAAAAAAAGTATTTCGTAATGCATAATTTTGATAATTTAATAAATCCAAACGATAATAGTCCACACATGGTACTATTAAATAAAATTAAAAAACCTTTAATTTTTGTTAAAGAATTAAAGATAAAAGATAGTTTACTTTTTAAAAAAAAAGATAAGAGTCAACATAATGTAATAAATGTATGTGAAGTTTTTAAAAACATCTCTTTTTTATGCTATGCTTTAAAGTTTTATAAAAAATATTTTTTTGAAAGATTTCAGTTGATTTTTTCTTTTAATCAAAATTATAAAGAAAAATACAGATATCTTTCCAACAAAATTTGCTGGGAAGTTTTTTTTCATTGTTTTGAAGTAGAAAAATGTGTGACAGCAATGCTTCCTTGTGATTTTACTTCACAAATCATTCAAAAAAAATACGCTAAAGAAACAATTTTTCTTTATTTTAGCTCTACATACTGTGCTTTAAAAAGTATAAACGATAACGAATATGTTTCTCATATTCAATATAATCAAATGAATTATACGAGTTTGATTGCCACCAAAATCTCAATCAATTTTTTGAATAAAAGATCTAACAATTTTGATAAACTTTTACAATTTAAACCTGCCACATTATATCTTGGAGCCAAGTCCAAGAGAAATATTTTATTATTTAAAAAAAAATTTAATTTAGAGAACAAAAAAATTATTTCAATTTTTGATAATTCGTTTGGATTTACTGGAATTTTAAACAATATTCAATATTTAGATTTCTTAAAGTATTTATACTTTCTAATAAAAAAATATAAAAATTTACATTTCATTTTAATAAAAAAAGGAAAAGATCAGTTTTATAATTCTACTATTTATAATAGTAAACAATTAAACACTGCATTAAATAAGATGATAGGTTTTAAGAATTTCATTAATCTTACATATCAACTTACTACCCCTGAAGTTATTTATCTTTCAGATATTATCCTCACACATCCTAATTCTTCAATCACTGAAGAATCTTTTTCACTAGGAAAAACGACAGCAATATATGATAATACTAAAATTAATTTTTCCGATGAGTTATATTCAAAAATCAATAAAAGAATTAATATAAATAATATTAAGTATAAATATAGATTATTAGATAAAGATATTTTAGATATGTTAAAAATAAATTCAAATAAATTTAGTAAAACTAGTAATGATAAAAATATTTCTAATTTAATAGATTATTTAAATCATTAAACAAAACTTTTTTTTAAAAATATGAATATTAAAATTCTCTTGATAGGTTGTGGTAATATTGGATTTAGACACTTAGAAGGCCTTTTAAAAACTGACTTATCACTGGATATTTCAATAATAGAAATATCAAAAGCAAGAATTAAAGAGCAAATTAAAAAGATAAAAAAAAAAAAATTTAAAAATAAAAAAATTTTTTTTTCAAGCTGTTTTTCAATTAAAAGATTAAAATTTGATCTAGTTATTTGTGCTACTACTGCTTATAAGAGATATAATTTGTTAAAAAAATTAGTAAGTAGGTATTATTTTCCTAAAGTTCTGATTGAAAAAGTGGCTTTCCAAAATACTTATGATTTTGAAAAAGCATTGAAATTATTTAATAAAGAGAAAATACAATGCTGGGTTAATTGCCCTAGAAGAGAATACAAAATATACAAACAAATAAAAATGGAAAATAAAATTATTGATAGAATGTCAATTGATGTAAGTGGAAATAAGTGGAATTTAGCATCAAATTCGGTTCATATTTTTGATTTGTTTTACTTTTTAGTAAATATTCCTGTTAACTTTAGTAAAAAAAAAGTTGATTTAAAAAAAATTCCTTCAAAACACAATAAATTTTTTGAGTTATATGGAAAACTTAAAATTAAAGATGAAAAATATAATATATCTATGAGCAATCAAAGAAAAAGTAATGGTTTTATTATTAAAATTAAAACATCCAAAACAAAGTATTACATAGATGAAATAAAAAATTTTGTTCGAGTGAATTCAAACAATAAAACTTATACAAAAAAAATAAATATTCCTTTACAAAGTCAATGTACGAAATCTCTAATAAAAAAAATTATTTATGATAAAAAGATTCTGTTACCAACATTATCAGAGGCCTATTTATCTCACAAGCTGTTGTATTCTTCATTCAAAAAATTTCTTTATATAAAAAAGGGTGAGTCACTTAACCGTCTAATTACATAAAATAATTTATATAATATTTTATGAGCTATTTAGCTTTAGAGGTATTACCTATTTTAAAAAAGAAGATTTCAAATACATGGTTGAAATATTAAACTATGATTGTAATTGATTGTTAAATACATTATTACAATAATACTCATAAAATAACTGATTATTGCCAATTAAAACCAGTCATAAAACTTAGCTTATTATTTTTTTCATCATAATAGCTTATTCTATTAAGTACTTTTTTTGAGAAATTAAATTTTGTTAAACTAAAAAATTGTAAAAAACCTTAAAAATTCTATATAATTTATTTGTTTATGTCTAAAAATTAATAATATTTTATGTTAATATCAAAATTCAAAATTATATTTAATTATGAAAAATAAAGAAAAAATTTTAAAATTTTATAAAAAAAATGGGTACTATATTTTTAAAAATTATTACAAAAAATCAATCATTGAAGAAATAAAACGTTATATTTTTTACATTTCATCAGAACTTTACAGTGCCAAAACTCATAAAAAAATTATAAAATATAATTCTAAAAAATTTGATTTTTATGTTTTAAAATCAAAAAAAGAAAAATTTAAGGATATTACATCTTCAATTTATGATACCTGTAAGAAACTTCCTATATTTTATGAGATTATGTCCTCAAAAAAAACTCTAAATATTTGTAAAAATTTGATGAGTTCTGATAAACTAGGTATCTTAAATACTGGATATGGATTTAGAATTGATTATCCTCAAGATATTTATTGGAAAGCAAGATTGCATCAAGATTATAGTGGTCAATTAGGATCCACAAATGCGGCTGTAATTTATACAGCTTTTGACTCTATTACAAAAAAAAGGGGAGCGCCTATATTATATGCTGGAAGTCATCATCATGGAATGCTTGATACAGATTTAAGATTGGAAGATGTTAAGCAAAAAAAGACATATGACCCATATCATGTCAGGATAAAACCAAAAGAGCTAAATATGTTTAAGAAAGTTGATCTTGTGTTATATGAAAGAGATATGGCAATATTTGATTTTAAATTACTACATGAAAGTGGTCACAATTCATCTAACAAGATTAGATGGTCAGCTATTCATAGAGTCTTTGACATGAAGCATGAAAGTGCAATTAAAAATTTATTTCGAGGTGGTATGAACGAGGGAAATTTCTTTAAAAAAAATAAAAAAGTTAATTTAATAAAAATAAAAAGTGCAAAATAAAAAATTTTATTTAGATGTTAACTCTCTGGGAAGGTTTTCTATGTCACCATGGAAAAGCGATATACATGAGATAAATTATAAAAATGTAAAAGGTATTCCAAATTGGATAAAATTAAAAAAAAATCAAGAAAAAGTAATTATTGATTTTCTTATTAAAAAACTTGGAAGTAGGATTAATAAATTTGATTTGCATGATGTTGGCTGTAATGATGGATACTTTACAGAAAAGCTAGCAAATTATAATTTTAAAAAAGTTATTGGTTCTGAACCTAGAAAAGAAACTATTCTTAGAGGTAAAAAAATAAGAAATTTATTGAAAATAAAAACTAAAGCTCATTATGTTTTATCTGATTTGGGTAATCTAAAAGAAAAATATAAAACTGACATTGTAACTTGTTGTGGAGTAATCCATCATACAAATTCAGTGGAACAATCTTTTAATAAGTTATTAGGCTTAACAAAAAAGATTTTAATAATTGAATCAGAATTCTTGCCAAATTATTTGATGAAAAATAAAGAAATAAAAAAAAGTAAGCAAATAAAAGATTTGTTTAATAAAAAAAATAAGAATTTAAAAAATAATTTTTCGATTTCAATTGATAAATTTGAAACTAATTTTTTAGATGGCAGCAGTATTGATAATGGGTTAGTTGAAACATCGACTCCATCAAAACTAGAGATGATTGCTTATCAAAATAATTTTAAATTAGTTTTTTTTAAAGAAAAAAAATTTATAAATTTTCTTAATACTAATAGATGTATTATGATTTTTGAAAAAAAAGAAATTAAAAAAAAAATTGATTATGAAAAAATTAATTTTGATCAGGAGTTATCTATGATTTTAGATCCAATACCTATTTCGGTATTAGATAACTTTAAAAAAAAAAAATCTATAAAAAACTTAAAAGCTTATAGTAAAGTATTGAATAATCTTAAGTATTCTTTTGAAGACAAAATAAACTTTGAATATGCTAAAAGTTATCTTTTTTTAAAAAAAAATTATTTTTTATCAAAACAATATTTGGAAAAAATAGTGTATAAAAAAAATGCCGACTGGTTTTCATGTTATAAGAGCTTTGCATTATTAACAAAATTAGATAAGAGAAACACTAATACCTGGAAAAAAAGATTATTTATGTGTAATCCAAGCTTTCCCAAGGAAGTACTAAAAAAGATACAAATTAAATAAATAAATTATGAATATAAATAAACTTAGAAAAGCAAATCTTAATCTTCAAAAAGATAGAATCAAAAAAGGAGAGGCTGTTAAAATAATAAATTATCTACTAGAAACAAAGTATGTTTATAATTTTGACTGGTTGGGAATTCCTAGTATTCAATTTCCAAGTGATCTAATGGTTTTTCAAGAGGTTATTTATAATTATAAACCAGATGTGATTATAGAGACAGGTGTAGCCCATGGAGGGTCATTAATTTTTTACTCTTCTATAATGTCATTAATTAAAAAAAAATTTAAGGTATTTGGAATTGATATAAAGATTAAAAAAAAAAATAGGATAAAAATTTCAAAACATCCTTTGGCTCAGAACATAGAGTTGATTGAAAAAAGCTCTACAGACGAGAGTTTAAAAGTTTTTTTTGATAAGAAAATTAAAAATTCTAAAGTTTTAATTTTTTTAGATTCTAATCACTCACATGAGCATGTCTTAAATGAAATTAAGCTATACTCAAAATATATAAAAAAGAATGGATATTTGGTGGTTATGGATACAACAACTGAATTTGTAAAAAAAAAATTTATTAATAAAGGAAGAAATTTTGGAAAAGGAAATAGTCCCTTTACTGCTGTTAAGGAGTTTTTAAAAACTGACAAGTCATTTATAATTGATAAATATTACGAAGATAAATCTTTTATAACAAGCTGTTTTAGTGGCTTCTTAAGAAAAAGATAAATTATTTATGAAAAGTGATCAAAAAAAAATTAATGATAATTAAATAAATGAAAAATATTTCTGTTGCAAAATTTATAGTAAAAAAAGTTGAAAGTTGGGGGGTAAAAGATGTCCCTGTTTTTCAAGGGGGAGCAATAATGAATGTACTATCTGAAATTGGAAAAAGTAAAAAAATAAAATTTTATTGCCCAAATCATGAACAGGCATTAGCAATGGCTGTTGATGCTTATGCAAGATTAAAAGGTTTTGGGGTTGGCTTTGTTACAAGTGGTCCTGGTGGCACTAATTTGCTTACCGGAGTTGCTTGTTCATATTATGACTCAATACCCTGTATTTTTTTCACAGGACAAGTTGGAAAATTCCATATTACTGGAAAGAGAAAAGTAAGACAGAGAGGGTTTCAAGAAACTGACAATGTTTCTATTTTTAAACCAGTAACAAAATTTTCATATCAAATTCAAACACCAGAGGAAATTAATTATATTTTAGACAAAGCTTATCATGAAGCTACCACAGGTAGACCAGGCCCTGTTTTAATTGATATTCCGTTTGATATCCAAAATGCCTTAGTAAAGCCCAGCAAATTAAAAAAATTTATACCTAAAGATAAAAATGATTTAAAAAATGATAATTTGATTAATTTGTCCAGTCTTATTAATTCTGCAAAAAAACCTTTATTTATTGCAGGTGGAGGCCTAAGAGTATCATCTCAGAATAAAAACTTTTTAAGCCTAATTAATAAAAAAAATATTCCATTTGTAACCACATGGCCTGCACAAGACATAATAGACTCAAAAAATAAGCATTATTTTGGGTCTGTAGGAAGGCACGCACATTTTTCTGCTTGTAAAATTTCTCAGGAAGCGGATTTGATTGTTACATTTGGGGTTAGATTTTCCCCAAAAATAGCAACAAAATTATTTGCAAAAAATGCAAAAATAATAGCAATAGATATAGATAATGCTGAACTCACTCAGGGTTTAGTTAATCCAAATTTAAAAATAAATTATGATCTAAAAAAATTTTTTAAAGAAAAAAAACTATTATCAAGAATAAAAAAAATTACTCAAAATGAGTGGCATAAAAATTGTCATAATTTAAAATCTAATTTCTATGAAAATAACCAAGAACTACCTCAAAATATAAAAAGAAAATTTGTAAATCCATACTCATTTATAAAAAAGCTATCACTAGTTACGCCTGATAAAAGTATATTGCTGACAGATGCAGGATGTAATTTAACATATTTTATGCAATCTTTTTTATCTAAAAAAGATCAGAGAATTATTTCAGCGTGGGGTAATTCTCCAATGGGTTACTCTGTGGCAGCAGGGATTGGTGCTCAAATAGCTTCAAAAAAAAATAACGTAATTAGTTTGATTGGAGATGGTTCTTTTTTGATTAATTTGCAGGAATTAAATTTTATAAAATTTCATAAAATACCTCTAAAAATAATTGTTATAGATAATAAAATTTATGGGAATACAAAAATTGGATGTGAAGCTTATAAAATTAAAAGTGTCGGTAATGATAAAGCAACAGGATATTATCCACCAGATATAAAGAAAATTGCCAAGTCTTTTGATATAAAATATTTTTACTTAAAAAATGAAAACTTAGACAATTTATTAATCAAAAAATTTATTAACTATAAAAAAGCGTGCATTTTACATGTTAATATTCATCCCGATCATCCATTAATTGAACATAGTAATATTTAATGATGTTATAACTACATTCATGAACCTAAAAATAATTTGTTTTGATATAGATAATGTCATATGTCGAACTAACTCTAAGAGAAATTATTCAAAATCAACACCTATAAAAAAAAACATAAAGTTGATAAACGAAATTTACAACAAGGGATATAATGTAGTTTTATATACTGCTAGGTATATGGGAAAGTGCAAGGGAGACATAACAAAAGTAGAAAAAAAAATTAAACCGTTAACTTTAAAACAATTAAAAAAGTGGAATGTTAGCTATCACAAAATTTATTTTGGAAAGCCAAGTTTTGACTTATTCATAGACGATAAATCCTTATTTTTCACAAAAGAATGGCCAAAATTTTTGAGAAATAAACTGAAAATTTAAAATAGATATTAAAATGATCAAACAAGCAGTAATTTTAGCGGGTGGCAAAGGATTAAGGTTACTTCCTCTAACTAAAAAAATACCTAAGCCGATGGCTCCAATAAATAATATTCCATTCCTAAGTTATTTGATCTTTTCATTAAAAAAAAGAGGCATTAAAAAAGTTTTGATTTTAGTAGGATATAAGGCAAGAAAGGTTATCGAATTTTATTCATCTAATAAAAATATTCCTATAAACTTCTGTTTTAGTAGCCCTAAATCTAATACAGGTAAAAGAGTGCTAGATGCATATAAGCTTTTAGATAAAGAGTTTTTATTATTATATGGTGATAATTTTTGGTCACCTAACATAAATAAAATATATAACAAATTCAAAAAGAATAAGGCTTGTATTAGCACGACAGTATTTAATAACAAATTTGGAACAGGAGAATATGGAAAAGAAAATAATGTACGTGTAAGAAAAAATTCATTTGTTGAGAAATATGATAAATCTAGAAAAGATGAAAAATTAAATGGAGTAGATATTGGTTTTTTTATTGTTCAAAAAAAATTCTTAAAATTATTCAAAGATAAAAATACAAACTATTCATTTGAAAATGATATTTTGACTAAAGCAGTTGAATTAAAAACATTAGTTGCCTATAAAACAGATCAACAATACTTTAGTATTACTAATTTAAAGATGCTAAAAAAATTTGAAATAACTTCTAAAAAATTAAATTTAAATTATATAAAATGATGCAAAATTTTTATAAAAGCATATGTGATGAAAAAGATGATATGTTAGATCAAACAAATTATTTTGCCCTAAAAATAATTTTTAAATTTTTGATATCTGTGAACAAAATTGATAAAAAAATTATAATAATTGAAAAAAAAGAATATTTAGCTTAAGTTTTTATTATATGAGAATTTTGATTACAGGAAATAATGGCTACATTGGTACAGTTTTAACCAAGGAATTATTGAAAAAAAACTATGATGTTGTGGGGCTTGATACTAATTATTTTTATGATTGTAATTTAATTAAAGAAGAAGAACAAATTAAACATATAAAAAAAGATATTAGAGATATAGATATTAATGATCTTGATGGAATAGATATAGTAATTCACTTGGCTGGACTTGCAAATGATCCTTTAGGTGATTTTGACCCTATATTAACTGAGGAAATTAATTATCAGTCAACAGTAAAACTTGCAGAGTTTGCTAAGTTAAAAAAAGTAAAAAGATTTATTTATGCCTCTTCTCAAAGTATGTATGGTGTTTCTGACAACGAGGAGGAGCTCGAGGAGGAAAGCAGTAAAAAAAATCCTGTCACAGCTTATGCTAAAACAAAATGGGAAGCTGAAAAAAAAATTAAAAAACTAAACGATGATGATTTTACTGTTATAATGTTCAGACCTTCAACCGTATTTGGTGCAAGTCCAAGATTAAGGTGTGATATAGTTTATAATAGCCTTGTAGCTTGTGCCTTTACTACTGGACGAATAGAAATTTTAAGTGATGGATCACCTTGGAGACCCGTAATTCATATAAAAGATTTGTGTAAAGCATTTATTTCAGGAATCGAGGCACCAATTAATTTAGTCAGCGGACAATCATTCAATGTTGGAATTAAAAATGGTAATTATACTGTAAAAGAATTAGCAGAAGCTGCTCAGCGAGTAGTACCAGGGTCAGAATTAGTTTTTTTGAATCAACATTCAGATCCCAGAACATATAAAGTTTCCTTTGAAAAAATTTTAGGAGTTTTAAAAGATCATTTTAAACCGGAATGGTCTCTAAATAGAGGAGGCCATGAATTGGTTGAATATTTTAAAGAGATTAATTTTAAGGAAAGTGATTTTAGAAATGAAAAAGTCAATAGATTGATGAAATTAGAAAAATTAATTAAAGAACAAAGAATTAATAATAGATTAGAATGGATTTGATGATGAATAATTTCCTATCGATAAATGAATGTAGAATCTCTAACTCAAAAGATCTAACAAAAGTACTGGATTTAGGAATCCAGCCTTTGGCTAACTCATTAAAAAAAAAACAATTTGATAACGAGGATAAATACCCTTTAACACTTTCATTTTGTGAAAAGTCTTCTCTATTACAACTAAATGAAACAATTAAAAAAGAAATTTTGTTCGATAGTTATGTTTGGGTTACATCAACATCATCAACAGCTAAAAATTATTCGGAAACTTTTTTTAACAATATAAAACAAAACATAAAGCTAGATAAAGAAAATGATTTAATAATTGAAATAGCATCAAACGATGGAACTTTCTTAAAACCTTTTGTAAAAGATGGTTTTAAAAAAGTTTTAGGTGTTGATCCAGCTCAAAATATAAGTGAACTAGCAAATAAAGATAATATAAAAACTATTAATGATTATTGGAGTAATGATTTTGCCAATAATTTACAAAAAAAATATGGAAGTGCTAAATTAGTTTTTGCTAGAAATGTTATTCCTCATGTTAGTGAACTTAATAGTGTAGTATCAGGAGTAGAAAACATATTGGGGGAAAATGGAGTAGGTGTTTTTGAAATACATGATGCCAATATAATATTTAATGAACTTCATTATGACTCAGTTTATCATGAACATTTGTGTTATTTTACATTAAAGTCAATAACCTACTTATTAAATAAGTTTAATCTTTATCCATTCGAAATTAAAAGAAGTCCAATTAGTGGAGGATCATTTGTAATTTATTTTTCAAAAAAAAAACAACCTCAATCTAAGGGTTTGGAATTAGAAATTGCAAATGAGGAACAATCCAAAATAAATAATGTAAATTCTTGGATTAAATTTGCAACCAAAGTTGAAAAACATAAAGAGGAAATAAGAAATATTATGTCTAACTTTTCTAAGAAAAAAATAATAGGATTTGGTTCGTCTGCAAGAAGTCAAACATTTTTAAATTATTGTGAATTTGATCAAAATAATCTAGATTTAATAATTGATAATAATCCATTAAAACAAAATCTTTATTCACCAGGTACTAATATTAAAATTGTAGATTTCGAAACTGGAATTAAATCAAAACCTGATGCTATATTTATACTTGCTTGGAATTTTAAAGATGAGATTATAAAAGAATGTAAATTAGCTGGTTATGAAGGAAATTTTATTATTCCATTTCCATCTAGTCCAAAAGTTTTATAATTTATGATTTTTCAAAAGCAAAAAATTAAAGATCTAATAGTTATCAATCCAGAGCCCTATACTGATAGAAGAGGATTATTTAGAAGAGTA